>Ga0126313_10000311_pt1 | contig 22631 bp, 21 predicted proteins | sample Plot105A_FD_89954 | JGI IMG/M metagenome (GOLD analysis project Ga0126313, IMG submission 89954) | Serpentine soil microbial communities from UC McLaughlin Reserve, CA, USA - Plot105A | ecosystem: Environmental > Terrestrial > Soil > Grasslands | place: USA: UC McLaughlin Reserve, Lake County...
CGTCGAGGTGAACGATGCCCTCGGCGGCGAGGTAGTGGAGCGCCGAGCCGATCTGGATCGCGAGCGGGACGAGCTGCTCGACCGGAAGCGGGCCGTGCCGGCGGATCAGCGTCGACAGCCGCGGCCCCTCGAGGTGTTCGAGCACGAGGTGCGGCCGCGAGGCGCCGAGCTCTGCGTCGAAGCGCCGCAGGATCACCGGATGATCAAGCCGGGCGAGCATCTCCGCCTCGGCCGCCAGGCCGGCCAGCGTGTGCGCGTCGTCGATCAGGTGGGGACGGACGACCTTCGCGACCACGATCGCGTGCAGATGGTCGTCGAACGCCAGGTACGCCTCATAGCGGCTGCCGCCCCCAAGGCGCCTCAGCGCGTGGCGGCCGGGGACGATCTCATCCCCCTCGGCGAGCCGCCACTTCGTCTCGGCGTTCTCGATCGTGGTCCTCAACATCCGCCTCACGCGGCCGCGGCGGGCGAAGCCGTGACGGCCTCGCCCGCCTGCGCCGCTCCCTGGTCAGCCCGCGACCGTCTTCGTTCCGGTCGCGGTGTCGTTCGTGGCCGTGTTGCTCGGCCCGGTCCCGCGGGTCGTGCCGGTGGCCGTGTCGCCGCCCGTCCGGGTACCCGTCGCGGTGTCGTTCGTGGCCGTGTTGCTCGCGCCCGTGCCGAGCGTCGTGCCGGTGGCCGTGTCGCCGTCGTCATCGCCGTCGCCGCCGCCGCCCGGACCCGAGTGGTCATCGTCGTCGCCCGAGCCACCGTCGTCGTGGCGCGCGACGATCTTGTCGTCGGCGTTCGCCACCCCGGTGATCACGCTCATCGCGCTCACGCAGAACGCGGCGAACAGGAGCAGCACGATCACGTAGCTGACGCGGTTCAGGAGCGTTGGCCTTGCCTGCTCCATCTCGATCCTCCTCGCGTTCGCTTGCCTTGAGGCCCGCGCCGGCCGGCGCGCGCCCTCACCCCCTGAGACACCAGGCACGCGGGCGTTTTACGGAGCCGAGGCGGCAGGGTTGCGCTGATCCCGCGCTCCTAGAATCCTCCGCCCGTGTCCGGCTTTCGCCCCGTCGACCCGAAGCAGTCGTTCCCCGAGCTCGAGCGCCGGGTGATCGAGGGGTGGCGCGAGCGCGACGTGTTCGACCGGCAGGTCGCCCAGCGCCGCGAGGCCGGGGCGCCGATCTGGAGCTTCTACGACGGGCCGCCGACCGCGAACGGCCGCCCCGGCTCCCACCACGTGCTCGCCCGCGCGTTCAAGGACGTCTATCCGCGCTACCGCGCGATGCGCGGGCACTACGTCCCTCGCAAGGCCGGCTGGGACTGTCACGGACTGCCGGTCGAGCTCGAGATCGAGAAGGAGCTCGGGATCGCCTCGAAGGTCGAGATCGAGGAGTACGGGATCGCCGCCTTCAACCAGCGCTGCCGCCAGTCGGTGCTCCGCTACGTCGAGGACTGGAACCGGCTCACCGAGCGGATTGGGTTCTGGATCGACCTCGACGACCCGTACGTGACGATGACCAACGGCTACATCGAGTCGGTCTGGTGGGGGCTGCGCCAGATCTGGGACCAGGGTCGCCTGTACGACGCGTACAAGGTCGTCCCCTACTGCCCGCGCGACGGGACCGCGCTCTCCTCGCACGAGGTGGCCCAGGGCTATCGCGACGTCCAGGACCCGTCGGTCTACGTGAGGCTTCAGGTGACGTCGGTGCCGCCCGCTGACGAGATCCCGGAGAACGCGGTCGAGCCCGGCGACAACCTGCTCGTCTGGACGACGACGCCGTGGACGCTGATCTCCCACGCGGCGGTGGCGGTCGGCGCGGAGATCGAATACGTGCGCGCCCGCCTCGACGACGAGGTCTTCATCATCGCGCGGCCGTTGGTCGAGCGGGTGCTGGGTGAGGACGCGCAGGTGCTCGCCCACTTCCCGGGCACGGCGCTCGAGGGAGTCCGCTACGAGGCGCCGTTCGACTTCATCAGGGGCGAGGAGTTCGGACCGCTCGGGCACTCGGTGCTGCTGGGCGACTTCGTCTCGACCGAGGACGGCACCGGCCTCGTCCACACCGCGCTCGCGTTCGGCGAGGACGACTTCAGCCTCGGGCAGCAGTACGGGATGACGCTCCAGAACCCCGTTCGCGCGGACGGCACATACGACGAGCGGGTTCCCGACTTCCAGGGGAAGATGGTCTTCGAGCACAACCCGGAGATCGTCGAGGCGCTGCGCGCCCGCGGCCGACTCTTCCGCGCCGAGGTCTACGAGCACTCCTATCCGCACTGCTGGCGCTGCGGGACGCCGCTCCTCTACTACGCCAAGTCGAGCTGGTACATCCGCACGACCAACGTCCGCGACCGGATGCTCGCCGAGAACGAGACGATCGGCTGGCGGCCCGAGCACGTCAAGCACGGCCGCTTCGGGAAGTGGCTCGAGGGCAACGTCGACTGGGCGCTCTCGCGCGAGCGCTACTGGGGCACCCCGCTGCCGGTCTGGGAGTGTCAGTCGCCCGACTGCGACGAGACCTTCTGCGCCGGCTCTGTGGCCGAGCTGGCCGAGCGCGGGGGCTCGGTGCCGACGGACCTGCACCGTCCCTACATCGACGAGGTCGAACTCGACTGCGAGCGCTGCGGCGGGACGATGCGCCGGGTCGAGGAGGTCATCGACGCTTGGTTCGACTCCGGCGCGATGCCGTTCGCCCAGTTTCACTACCCGTTCGAGGGCACCGAGGAGTTCGGCGAGCGGTTCCCGGCCGACTACATCTGCGAGGCGCAGGATCAGACCCGCGGCTGGTTCTACTCGCTGCTCGCCGAGTCGACGCTGCTCTTCGATGAGACCAGCTACCGCAACTGCGTCTGCCTGGGGTTGATCTCCGACCCCGAGGGGCAGAAGATGTCGACCAGCCGCGGGAACGTCGTCGATCCGTGGGAGGTGATCGACAGCCACGGCGCCGACGCCTTCCGCTGGTACTACCTGAGCTCGCAGCAGCCATGGACCGGCTACCGCTTCTCGGCCGACACCGTCGGCGAGTCGCTGCGCCAGTTCCTGCTCACGCTCTGGAACACGTACTCGTTCTGGGTCCTGTTCGCGAACGCCGACGGCCTCGGCCCCGCGGACCTGCCCGCTTCTGCGGAGCCCGCGACCGAGCTCGACCGCTGGGCTCTCTCGCGCCTTCAGGGGACGGTGCGGACCGTGATCGAGCGGATGGAGGACTTCGACTGCACGACCGCCGGGGCCGCGATCGCCGCCTACGTCGACGAGCTCTCGAACTGGTACGTCCGGCTCAACCGCCGGCGCTTCTGGGACGGCGACACCAACGCGTTCTCGACGCTGCGCCACTGCCTGCTCGAGGTCGCGAAGCTGCTGGCGCCGTTCACGCCGTTCGTCACCGAGGAGATCTACTCGAACCTCGTCGCGGGACACCCCGGCGAGTTCGGCGATGCGCCCGACTCAGTGCACCTGGCCGATTACCCGCAGCCTGACGTCGAGCTCGAGGACGGCGAGCTCGAGGCGGGGGTCGAAGCGGCGCTGCGGGCCATCGAGCTCGGGCGCGCCGCGCGGGCGACCGCGAAGGTGAAGGTCCGCCAGCCGCTCGCGAAGGCGGTGATCGTCGCGACCGAGCTCGAGCGGGCCGAGATCGAGCGGCTCGCCGAGATCGTGAAGGCCGAGCTGAACGTGAAGGAGCTCGAGTTCGTGTCGGAGGAGGGTGAGCTCGTCCGCTACTCGGTGAAGCCGAACTACCGGACGCTCGGCCCCCGGTTCGGCAAGGCGATGCCCCAGGTCGCGGCGGCGGTCCAGGCACTCGAGCCGAGCCACGTCGCCGGCGCGGCGCGCGGCGAGCGCCGCGTCGGAATCAACGTGGACGGCGCAGATCATGAGCTCGAGCCGGACGACCTCACCCTGGTCATGCAGCCGCTTGACGGCTACGAGGTGGAAGCCGAGGCCGGCCGGGCCGTCGCCCTGGCGCTCGAGCTCGATCCGGAGCTACGGCGCGAGGGCCTCGCCCGCGAGGTCGTGCACGCGGTCCAGAACGCCCGCAAGGCGGCCGGCCTCGACGTCTCTGACCGCATCCGGCTGGAGCTCGGCGGCGACGACGAGCTCCTGGACGCCGCGCGCGCACACGAGCCGTACGTCGCGCGTGAGACGCTCGCGCTGGAGGTCGGCTACGGCGCCGACGGCGACGCGGCGACGACGATCGAGGGTTGCGAGCTCGTGATCGGGATCGAGCGCGCGGGCTGACGGGGCTGGCCTAGGTCCCGGCGCCAGCAGCGAGTTTGTGTCGAATACGGGGGATAAGTGCGATCTCGCGGGGTCGCGGCCCGCCAGCGAGTGCGCTAGACCAGAGCCGGATCGAGCTCCGCCTCGAGGCGGCGCTTCGGGAGGGCGCCGACCACGCGCTTCGCCTCGGCGCCATTGCGAAACAGGATCAGCGTCGGGATCGAGAGGACCTCGTACCGGGCGGCCGTCTGCTGGTTGTCGTCGACGTTGAGGCTGACGACTCGGAGCTCGCCGTCCCGCTCGGCAGCCATCTCCTCGAGGATCGGATGAACGACGCGGCAGGGACCGCACCAGGGCGCCCAGAAGTCGACTAGGACCGGGGACTCGGATTCCAGGACCTCGGTCTGGAAGTTCGCGTCGGTCACGTCGGGGAGCTTGCCTGTCACTGTCGGTCTCCTAACGCTCGTCTCTTACTTCAGAAAATATAGTACCCGCTTCGTCCCCATCGAGGCAGCATAGGCGCCGTCACCGACGGCGCGAGAAGCGCATCGCGGGAACCCTGAGGGCGGCCTCGACAACGATGTGGCCACTCATCTTCGAGTCCCCCACCCGGCGGTCGCGAAACACGATCGGCACCTCGACGACGCGAAAGCCCGCATTCAGCGCGCGGTAGGTGGTCTCGACCTGGAAGGCGTAGCCGAGCGAGGCGATCGTCTCGGGCTCGATCGCCTCCAGCACCTCCCGCCTGAAGACCTTGAACCCCGCGGTCAGGTCGCGTATCCCGATCCCGAGCATCAGCCGGGCGTAGGCGCTGCCGCCCCGGCTGATCAGCCGCCGCGCCGGCCCCCACTCCGCCACGGCGCCGCCGCCCACGTAGCGGGAGCCGATCACGAGATCCGCGTCGTCGGCCGCGGCGAGCAGGCGCGGGAGGTCGGCGGGGTCGTGCGAGAAGTCCGCGTCCATCTGCGCGACCAGAGCCGCGCCCTCGGCGAGCGCGCGCTCAAAACCGGCCACATAGGCGGGGCCGAGGCCCAGCTTGGTCGCCCGATGGAGCACCTCGACGGCCGGCTCGGCGCGCGCGAGGCGATCGGCCCTCTGCCCGGTGCCGTCCGGCGAGCCGTCGTCGACGACCAGCACCCTCGCGCCCTCCGGCAGGCTCTCGAGCGCCGCGCCGACGATCGCCTCCACGTTTTCGGCCTCGTTGTAGGTCGGCAGGACTAGCCAGACCGCTTCGGTTGCTGGCACCCGCGGCAATCTAGAGTGACCGCCGTGCGCAACGCAGAGATCGCAGAGGCGATGTCGGAGCTAGCCACTCTGTACGAGCTCGACGGCGCGATTCGCTACCGCGTCCTCGCCTACAGGGAGGCCGCGCGCGTGATCCGGCAGAGCCCGGTCTCGATCGAGGAGCTCGCCCGCGACAGCCGGGCGACGGAGCTCCCCGGGATCGGGGAGACGCTGCAGCAGAAGATCGTCGACCTGCTCGACACGGGCGAGATCCCGGCCGCGGCGAAGCTGAAGGCGAAGTACCCGGCTTCGCTGATCGAGGTGACGCGGATCCCGGGCCTCGGCGCGAAGACCGTGCGCCGTCTCTACGACGAGCTCGGCGTCTCGAGCCTCGACGACCTGCGCGAGGCCGCGGAATCGGAGAAGATCCGCGACCTGAAGGGGCTCGGGGCGAGGGTGGAGGAGAACGTCCTCGCAGCGCTCGCCCGGCTCGGAGAGGAGGGGCCCGCCGAGCGGCTGCTGCTCTCCGAGGTGCTCCCGATCGCCGAGCAGCTCGCGGAGACGCTCCGCGAGCATCCGGCGAGCGATCAGGTCACTGTCGCGGGATCGGCGCGGCGCATGGCGGAGACCTGCAAGGACATCGACCTGATCGCCACCGCGAGCGACCCGAAGGCGCTCTCGGCGGCGCTCGTCGAGCACGAGCTCGCCGCCCAGGCCGGCACCGCGGGGGACACGGGAACCCGCATCACGACCTTCAACGGCGTCTCGGTCGACCTGCGGATCGTCGCCCCTGACGCCTACGGAAACCTCCTCCAGCACTTCACGGGCTCCGCGAAGCACAACGTGGAGCTGCGCGAGCGGGCGGTGAGGATGGGTCTCTCGGTCTCCGAGCACGGGATCACCGAGGTCGAGTCCGGGGACGTCGTGCGCTACGCGGACGAGGCGGAGGTGTACGAGCGCCTCGGCCTCGCCTACATTGAGCCGGAGCTGCGCGAGGGCAACGGCGAGATCGCTGCCGCGGCGGCCGGCGAGCTCCCAGGGCTGGTCGAGATCACCGATATCCGCGGCGACCTGCACTGCCACACGACGCTCTCCGACGGACGCAACACGCTCGAGGAGATGGCGGCCGCGGCCCGGGCGCGCGGCTACAGCTACCTCGCCGTGACCGACCACTCCGCCAGCCATGGGTTCGGAAACCACGTCACCCCCGAGGCGCTGCTCGAGCGGGTCGAGGAGGTGGCCGCCTACAACGCGTCCAACCCGGGGCGGTTTCGCCTCCTGGCCGGCTCGGAGGTGAACATCCTCCCGGACGGCTCGCTCGACTACGAACCTGCGGTGCTCCAGCGGCTCGACTGGGTGATGGCGAGCGTCCACACCTCGTTCCGCATCTCCGAGAAGCGCATGACCGAGCGCGTGATCGAGGCGCTTCGCAACCCGCACGTCGACTGCATCGGCCACCTCACCGGGCGGCTGATCGGGAAGCGCGAGCCCTACGGGGTCGACGTGGGGGCGGTGATCGACGCGGCGGTCCAGAACCGCAAGCTCATCGAGATCAACGGCAACCCGAACCGCCGCGACCTCAACGAGGGCTATGCGCGGCTGGCGGCGCAGGCCGGGCTGCCGATCGTCGTGAACACCGACGCGCACGGAGTCGACACGCTCTCGAACATGACCTACGGGATCGCGACCGCGCGCCGCGCGTGGCTGACCAAGCGCGACGTGGCCAACACGCGGAGCTGGAGGGAGCTCCTCAAGCTGCGGGGACGCCGGAGCTGAACGCCTGAAGGGTAGTTCGCTAAGCTAATTAGCGATGGAAACTACCCAGCCAACGGTCGTCGAGATCGCATCCAGGCTTCGCTTCGCGATCGTCCGCACGGCTCGTCGGCTGCGCCAAGAGGCCAACGCCGCGGAGGGCAAGGGGCTCCTCAGCCCGACGCTGACCGCAGCCCTCGGGACGATCAATGCCCACGGGCCGCTGACGCCGAGCGAGCTCGCCGACCGCGAGCGCGTCCGCCGACCGACCGCGACCAGGATCGTCTCGAGCCTCGGCGAGCTCGGTCTCGTGAGCCGGACCCCGGACCCGAGCGACGGCCGCGCCTCGTTGGTCGCGACCACCGCCGAGGGACAGGCGCTGCTCGTCCGGCTGCGCAAGCGGAAGAACGCCTACCTGGCGAGACGAATGCGGAACCTGGACGCCGACGAGGTCGCGACCCTGGAGCGCGCCGCGGAGATCCTGGAGCGGATGCTGGATGACGGGAGGGTCGCGCGGTGAGCGCGGCCCTTCGGCGCTCGTTCAGCTCGCTCGAGATCGGCAACTACCGGCGCTACTTCGCCGGGCAGATCGTCTCGCTGAGCGGGAACTGGATGCAGATGGTCGCAGAGATGTGGCTCGTCCTCGAGCTCACCGGCAGCGGCGTCGCGGTCGGCGTCACCTCTGCACTCCAGTTCCTGCCGATCCTCCTGTTCGGCGCGTGGGGCGGCGTGATCGCCGACCGCTGGTCCAAGCGCAGGCTCCTCATCGCCACCCAGGCGACGATGGCGCTCCCGGCGCTCGCGCTCTGGGGGCTGACCGCGAGCGGCGCCGTCGAGCCGTGGATGGTCTTCGGGCTCGTGTTCGCGCGGGGCGCCGTCAACGCGATCGACAACCCGACCCGCCAGAGCTTCGTGATCGAGATGGTCGGGGCCGACCGGGTCGTGAACGCGGTGGGACTCAACAGCGTTCTCGTCCACTCGGCCCGCATCTTCGGTCCTGCCGGCGCCGGCCTTTTGATCGCCACGGTGGGGGTCGCGCCGTGCTTCCTGCTCAACGCCGCAACGTTCGCCGCGATGATCGTCGCGCTGCGCGGCATGGATCCGGCCCGGCTCTCGGAGCCTTCGGCCGGCGACAGCGACCGCGAGGCTGCCGGAGTCGGCGCGGCGGTCCGGTACCTGCGCGGCGAGCCGCGGCTCCTGATCCCGCTCCTGATGATGGCACTGGTCGGCACGCTCGCCTTCAACTTCCAGGTCCTCCTGCCGCTGCTCGGGAGCTTCACGTTCGACGGTGGCGCCGCCGCCTACACGGCCCTCGCGGTCGCGATGGCGATCGGCTCCGTGACCGGGGCGCTCGCGACCGGAGCCCGCGGGCGCGTCAGCGAGCGGCTGATCGTCGGCGCCGCGCTCGCCTTCGGCGCCTGCGCGCTGCTGGCCGCGGCGGCCCCCTCGCTGCCGCTCGCGATGCTCGCGCTGGCGCCGCTCGGCTTCACCTCGGTGACGTTCGCGGCCACGATCAACTCGACCCTCCAGCTCGGCGCGCGGCCCGACATGCGCGGGCGCGTGATGGCGCTCTACTCGGTCGTCTTCCTCGGCTCGACGCCGATCGGCGGCCCGATCGTCGGCTGGCTCGCCGAGGTCGCCGGGCCGCGGGCGGGGCTCGTGGTCGCCGGCTGCGCCGCGATCGCGGCGGCGATCGGCGGCACGGTCGCCTTCGCGCGGCACCGCGACCCGGAGGTGAGCCCCACGGAGGCGCTGCGCGCGTCGGGCGCCGCCCTCGCGGTGCCGCTCCTAACCGCTCGGTACTGGGGGCGGCGGCGGTGGCGCGGCGGTGGGGGCGCGGTCGCGGTAGAGGCCGGGGGTGCGGATCAGCTTCAGCGGCTCGAGGGCGGAGGAGGGCTCGACGTAAAAGCGGACGCCGTCGCGCTCCTCGATCGCGACCACGGCGGTCTCGCGCCCGCGCCAGGCGAGCGCCATCAGGATCGCGTAGCCGGCGCCGATCAGCGCGACCTGCGGCCAGACCCAGCCGGCCCCCCCGACGACGATCGCGAACGCGGCCACCGGCCAGAGGCGCAGGAGGGCGATCCGGGCCGGGCTCTCCCGCGGCAGGCTCGTCGCCGTGCGCGCACCGGCGAGCACGCGCACCATCGCCCCGGCGGCGCGCGACGGCCGACCTAGGTAGAGGCCGATCGCAACGGCCGCGACCCACCAGGCGCCGGCGACGATCAGCGCCGGCTGATCGACGTCGCGCGCGGCGACCACGACGCCGACCGCCCCCAGCGCCGTGGCCACGCCGCCGATCAGGAGCACCGTGACGCGCAGCAGATCGATGAAGAGCATCAGAGCGACCTCAGCAGCTCGAGAAAGCCCTCGGTGCCGTCGACGAGGAGGTCCGATTTCGATTCGAGCTCTGGTAGCCCCTCGGCCGATGCGACCCCGACGCAGATCCCGCGCTCGAGCGCGCCCGATGCGCTGAGCTCGCGCAGAGCGGCGAACGCGTCGAGGTCGGTGCGATCGTCACCGCCGAACATCGCCATGGCGGCGCCGGCGTCGGCGACCAGTCGCCGCGTCGCCGCGCCCTTGTCGACCGGGACCGGCGGCCGCAGCTCGACCACCATGCGGCCGAAGTGCGGCGCGAGCCCGTCGGCGGCGGCGCGCTCGGCGAGCTCGCGGGCGCGGGACTCCGCGACCTCCGGATCGGCCGCACCGCGCCAGTGGACCGCCTGGATCGGCCCCTTGTCCTCGAGGCGCAGCCCGCAGCTCCCCAGGGCCCGCCAGTCAAGCCGCGAGACGAACCCGGCCGCGGCGCCCCCGTGCCCATGGAGCGCCGGGTCGAGCCGCGACTCGACCTCGCCCGGGCCCAGCAGCTCCAACCCGTGGTTGCCCGCGTACGTGAGCTCGGCGAGGCCCACCATCCGGCGCGCCGCGGACGCCCGCCGGCCGCTCACGCAGCCGACCAGCAGGTAGCGGGCCGCCAGCTCCGCGAGCACCGTCCGGGTCTCCGCGCCCACCCGCGCGGCGCCCGGATCGCCGACGATCGGCGCGAGCGTCCCGTCGATGTCGCAGAGGAGCGCAGAGCGACCGGGCTCGGCGCGCAGCGGGTCGAGCGGGCCGGAGGTCTCAAGCACGGCACTAGTATCGTGGCGCATGCCCGGCTCGCGGTTGCTGAAGCTCGCCGTGATCGGTACCGCAGCGGGGATCTTCAGCGGCCTCTTCGGCGTCGGCGGCGGGAGCGTGATCGTCCCGCTGCTGATCCTCTGGTTCGCCTACCGCGAGCGCGAGGCGACCGGAACCAGCCTGCTCGTGATCGTCATCATCGGCGCGCTCGCGGCCGCGATGCAGGGCCTGCACGGAAACGTCGACCCGCTCGAGGGCCTCCTGATCGCGATCCCGGCCGTCGGCGGAGCGCTCGCCGGCACCGAGCTCCAGCAGCGGGTGCCGGAGCCCGTGATCTCGCTGCTCTTCGCGGTCCTGCTCGTCGCGGTCGCGGCGGAGCTCGCGATCCCCTGATGGAGTACGTGGCGGCAGCCCTGCTCGGGTTCGCCGGCGGCGCCGTCGGCGGCATGCTCGGCGTCGGGGGCGGCATCCTCTTCGTCCCGGCGCTCGTGATCTTCCTCTCCGAATCGCAGATCCGGGCCGAGGCCACCTCGCTGCTGGCGATCGTTCCGGTCGCGATCGCCGGCGCCTGGCGCCAGAACAGCTACGGCAACGTGCGTGTTCGCGACGGGCTCCTCGTCGGCGCGCTCGCGGCCCCCGGCGCCGTGATCGGCGTGCAGCTCGCCAACGCGCTCAGCCAGCGGGCGCTCGAGCTCCTGTTCGCCGCCCTTCTCGTGGTGGTCGCGGCGCAGTTCGTGCGCCGCGGGCTCAGGCCGCCGCGAGACCCCGCTCGAGAGCGCCCTTGACACTCGCGTCGAGCGCATTGAGGCGGTAGAGCGCGAGCGCCTCGGGGCTCGCGAAGCCGCGGCCACCGGCGCGCGCCCGGGCCGGGCCGGCCTCCGGCCCGTGGTGGGAGAGCACGCAGTTGAGGAGCGCGAGCCGCCGCTCCGCGGGGAGCGGCGCCGACGCCTCGCCGACAATCTGCGCCCCGAGCGTGAGATGGCCGAGCATCTCGCCCTCGTCGCTCAGCGCGAACTCGGCGCCGTAGGTGAACTCGCGCGCCCTGCCGACGTCGTGGAGCACCGCGGCCGCCATCAAGAGATCGGAGTCGAGCTTCGGGTGAAGCGCGCACGTCTCGAGCACCAGGGTCGCGACCGACACGGTGTGCTCGAGGAGGCCGCCGAGATAGGCGTGGTGTGAGCCGCGGGTGCACGGGGCGCGGCGAAAGTCCTCGGCGATCGGGCCGTTCACCACACGCTCGCAGACGCGGCGCAGGCCGGGATCGTGGACCTCGCGCATCAGGTGCTCGAGGAACCCGTCGAGCTCCTCGACCGAGCGGTAGGCGGCGGGCAGGAACTCGGCCGGGTCGAAGCTGCCCGGCTCGATGCGACGGACGTCGTCGAGCTCCGCCGAGAGCTCGCCGCGGTAGCGGTCGGCCTTGCCGCGCACGACGACCGCGTCGCCGGCCGCGAACCGCAGGCCGATCCGGTCGGCATCGCGAAAGACCCGGGCCGCGATCGTGCCGCTGCGGTCACGGAGCCGAAGCGACAGGTAGGAGGACCCGTTTCGGGCCGTCAGCCGCTCCTTGGAAACGCAGGCGTAGCGGCCCTCGAACCGCTGCCCCGGGCGGAGCTCGGCAACCGCGGGGTGGATCTGGGCGACAGCTGCCTCCATCGCCTCGATCTTGAACTCCTTGCCGGATCGAACCGGTGCCGCTGCGGGAGCCGCTCGCTACTCTCGTCGCCGTGGAGGCCTTGAGGTGGGAAGCGGAGGCGCCGGACCTGCGGGAGCCGGTGCTCGTCGCGGCCTTCGCGGGTTGGAACGACGCCGCGAGCGCCGCCACAACCGCGCTCGAGGCGATCGCCGTCTCCCTCGCCGCGGACCGGGTCGCAGAGATCGACCCCGAGGAGTTCTACGACTTTCAGGTCGCGCGCCCGACGATCCGGATGGCCGGGGGCGAGACGCGCGAGGTCGACTGGCCGCAGAACTCGATCTTCGTCGCCCGGCAGCCGAACGCCGAGCGCGACCTCGTGATCGTCTCCGGGATCGAGCCGAATCTCCGTTGGCGCACCTTCGCGAGCGCCATCGTCGAGGCGGCAGAGCGCCTCGACGTCGAGATGGTGGTGACGCTGGGGGCGCTGCTCGCCGACGTCCCCCACACCCGCGCGGTGCCGATCACGGGGCTGGCCTCCGATCCGGAGCTCGTCGAGAGCCTCGGCCTCAGCCGCTCCAACTACGAGGGGCCAACGGGGATCGTCGGCATCCTCCACGACGCCTGCCGCCGGCGAGGGCTCACGTCGGCCAGCCTCTGGGCCGCGGTCCCCCATTACGTCGCCGCGGTTCCGAACCCGAAGGCGGCGCTCGCGCTCCTTCGCCGGCTCGAGGGGTTCACCGGGATCGCGATCGAGGCCTCGGAGCTCGAGGACGCGATGGAGCGCTTCGAGACGCAGGTCGACCGAGCGGTCGCCGCGAATCCGGAGATCGAAGAGCTCGTGCACCGGCTCGAGGCCGAGTACGAGGACGAGCCGGTCCTGGGCGAGGGCCAGGACGTCCCCTCGGGCGACTCGATCGCGCGCGACTTCCAGCGCTTCCTGCGCCAGCGGACCGACGCCGAGGACTAGGCCTCAGAGCCCCAGTCCGCGGACGCCGGGCTCGCCCCAGCCGAGATGGTGAGCGACCTCGTGGCGGACGGTTCGCTGCACCTGCGCGCGAAGGAGCTCCGGGTCGTGGCCGAAGTCGCGCTCGAGCGTGTCCTCATAGATCACGATCCGGTGCGGGTAGTCGTCATGGGCGACGGTGCCGCCCATGTAATGCCCATACGCGCGGTGCTCGGCGCCCCGGCTCGAGACCACCACGGGTGTCCGCTCGAGCACCTGCTGGAACTCCTCCGGCAGCCCGTCGAGCGCCTCCATGACGAGCAGGTCGAACTCGCTCGGCGGGAAATCCGGCGGCGGCAGCGCCGCGAGCGCCTCGCTTCTGTCGACGAGCTTGCGGAACTCGGGCTCGGGCATCTCCCTACCGATCATCAGGACGACCGCGCCGGCGACGACCAGCACGAAGAGCGCGGCGCCGGCAAGGATCGTCAGCAGGCCACCGAGGCCCGCGAACGACGGCGGATCGAGGAGCAGCCAGACGAGGCCCGCCCCGAACGCGGTGATCGCCGCGGCCCGAAGCGGCCGGTTGAGAGCGTCCCACATGCCCTAGGCCTCCGAGGCCGGGCAGATCAGCCTGTAATCGCACCACGAGCAAATCTCATAGGACGGTCGGGGCTCGAAGTCCTGATCCTCGATCCCGGCTGCGACCTCGAGCACGGTGCGCTCGACGCGCTCGGCGTCGTCCGGCTCGGCGCGCGCCGGGATCCGCTCGTCATCGAGCACGTACCAGTAGGTGCCGACGTCGGCGTCGATCCGCCACGCCTCGCGGGCCGCGAGCCTGTAGAGGGCGAGCTGCACGTCGCCGCTGAGCTTCGGCCCCGTCCCGGGCTCGCCGGTCTTGTAGTCGATGAGCTCGTAGCCGCCGTCCGGCAGCCGGTCCACCCGGTCCACGCGGCCGCGGAGCTGGTGCGGGCCGATCGCGAAGGCGAAGTTCCGCTCGAGCCAGACCGGGTGCGACTCGGAGTGGACGTGGCGCTCCTGGTAGCGGGCGAGCGCCGCGACCGCCCGGTCGCGGTACTGAAGCTCGTCGTCGGAGGCGGCGAATCCCTGGCGCCGCCATCCCGCCTCGAACAGCGCCAGCAGCCGGTCGAGGCTGCCGGCCGGCGCCGAGAGCGGCTCGCCACCGCCACCCGCCGCGCGCATCTCCTCCGAATGGAAGCGCTCGAGGACCTGGTGGATCAGGATCCCGAACCGCTGGTTGATCGTCGGCTCCTGCGGGATCGCGAATACGCGCGCGAACTTGTACTTGAGCGGGCAGGTCCGGTAGAGGTCGATGTCGGATGCGGAGAGGCCGAGTCCGCCCTTACGCCGCGGCAGGAACTGCTCGAGCGACGGCTCCCGCCGCGCCGCGACCTGATCGCGCCGCGTGCTGCGCTCGCGCTCCTCGCCGATCACGTAGGCATCCAGCGCCGAGGCCTCGATCGCCATCCGCTGCTCGGGCGAGGCGACGCGAGCGAGGAGCTCGTTGATCGCCGAGAGCGCCTCCGGAGCCGGCTCGGCGCCCGGCCGCTGGATCAGCGCCGCGAGCTTGATCAGCTCGAGGTAGCGGGCGATGGCGGAGTTGACATCGTCGGCGGTGTCGAGCCGCATCTCCGAGATCGCCGCGCCGGCGCGCCACGACGCCTCGAGCACCTCGTCGCGGAGCATCCGGTACGTCGAGTGCAGGCCCTCGGCGGGACCGAAGAGCTCCTCCTCGTGAAGTTCCTCTGTGCCGCCATGGCGCTCGAGCGCCTCGAGGTAGATCCGCGAGGGTGCCGCGTTCGTCTCCTCCGGGCGGTCCGGCCAGGAGAGCACCAGCCCCTCGGTCGCGCGGGTCATCGAGACATGCGCGAGCATCCGCCGCCGTCGCGCCGTGAGCTCGTCGCCCGGCGGCGGAAGCGCCTCGTCGATCAGCTCGTCCGGGATCCACGCGTCCTCCCAGTCGCGGGAGGCGACGGCGCCGCGCCTCAGCCCGAGCAGGTAGACGTGGTCGAACTCGAGCCCCTTCACCTGCTCGGGCTCGGCGACCATCACCGCGCCATGGGCCGGGCGGTCGCAGTCCTCACCGCCGAGCTCGCCCGCATCGGCGATCGCCGTCAGGTGGCGGACGAAGTCGCGCACCGAGCCGCGCGGCTCACGCCGCGACCAATCCGCCGCGAGCTCCGCGAGCCGTGAGAGGTTGACCAGCCGTTCCGCGGTCTCCGGGCTGGCGGCGAAGAGACGATGGCGGCGCAGCCCGACGCGCTCGACCAGCCGCCGGACGAAGACGTCGGCCCGCATCTGGTCGAGCGCGTTCGCGGCGGCCCGTTGCAGGCGCAGGAAGCCCTGGATCCGGTCGCGCGCCTCGGGCGGAAGCTGCGGGCTCTCGAGCGCGGCCTCGAGCGCCGAGACCATGTCGAGCTTGCGGCGGCGGGCGATCGTCGCCACCTTCGCGAGATCGACCGAGCGCAGGTCGACCGGCGGGCGCGTCAGCGCGCGAACGACAGCCGCGGCGTCGCCCGGGTCGGCGAGCATCCGCAGCCAGGCCAGCACGTCGCGGACCTCTGGACGCTGAAAGAACGCCGCGTCACCGGCGAACCGGAACGGGATGCTGCGCTCCTCGAGCGCCGCCGCGACGAGCCTCCCCTCGCGCCAGCCGGAGCCGGCGATCGCGCACACCCGCTCGGCGCTCACCTCCCCCGAGGCCAGCAGGTGCTCGATCTCGCGCGCCACGGCCTGCGCCTGCGCGCGATCGTTCTCGCACCTCCAGAACCGCACCGTCCGCGGCTGGCGCAGCGGCGGGTCGAGCTCGACCTCGGCGACGTCCGGGTGGGCGGCGCGAAACGCCTCCAGGGCGGCTTCCCCGGCGCCACGGAAGCGACGGACCGCCTGCTCGGGGTCGCAGGCGACCACGAGACTCCCGCGGGCCGCGAGCGCGTCGAGGACGCGGCGATGCGCCGGCCCCGCGTCCTCGAGCTCGTCGGCGAGCACGTGCTCGAACCTGTCGGCGACGGCGACGGCGACGTCCGCGCGGTGCGCGAGGAGCTTGCCGAGCTCCAGCACCAGATCGCCGGCGTCGAGGCTGCCCGCCTCGCGCAGGATGCGGTCGTGGCGGGCGTAGAGCTCCGCGAACTCGATCTCCCGCTCGGCGCGTTCACGCTCGGCGGCGCTGCTCGCGGAGCGCTCCAGCGCGACCGCCCAATCCCGCAGCGCGGCCGGCGCCACGCCCTCGATCTTGAGCACGTCTATTCGGCGCAGAAGCCGCGCGAGGAGGCCAGCCGGGTTGCCGCGGATCTCGTGGCGGCGAAGTGGCAGGTCGTCGACCCGGTCGAGGAGGATCGCGAGCCGGTCGGCCGACCCAACGGTGGTGAAGAACGGGTCGAGCCCGGCCTCCACCGAGTAGTCGCGCAGGAGCGCCTCGGCGGCCTCCTCGTAGGTGTGGACCTGGAGTCCTTCGTGCGGGCGGTCCAGGAGCTCATCCGCCCGGTCGCGAAGCCGTGCGCGGGCGGCGCGGGAGCGGGTCAGGACGAGCACGCTCTCGGACGTCACGCCGCTCCCGGCGAGCGCCCCTAGGCGAAGCGCGAGCGCCGCGGTCCGCCCCGAGCCGGCCGGGCCGAGCACGAGCAGCTCCCCGCCGCCGTGCTCGACCACGCGCCGCTGGGCCTCCGTGGGCCGCTCGGCGAGCACGGCAGCGTGCCTATCGCTCCTCGAAGCCACCACTCACCTTCTAGCATGGCCCGGAATGGGCTCCGAACACGCCGGGATCGCCACCGAGCGGTGGCTGGACGCGTTCCGGAGGGTCGTCGGGGCACAGCGCGAGCTCTTCGCGCGCACGGCGGGGATCGCCGCCCGCACCGAGTACGCCGGGATCGGCGAGGGCGGGGACCGCTCGCTCGTCATCGACCGCGAGGCCGAGGAAATCGTCTTCTCCGAGCTCGAGCGGCTCCGCTCCGACGGCGGCGAGTTCACCGCGATCTCCGAGGAGCGTGGCGAGGTCGTCTTCGGCGACGGCGCGGCGGGCGCCCGGGTGGTAATCGACCCGATCGACGGCTCGCTCAACGCGCGCCGCACGCTGCCGACCTTCGGTCTCTCGATCGCGGTCGCGTCGGGAGACTCGATGGCTGACGTCACCCTCGGGTTCGTCCACGACTTCGGCGCCGAGGAGGAGTTCTTCGCCGAGCGCGGCGGCGGGGCGCTGCTCGACGGCGCGCCGCTCCTCGCGCGAGGGCCCGGATACGGGCTCGAGCTGGTCGGCCTCGAGGCAGCGAAGCCCGAGCTGATCCTGCCCCTGATCGAGGGCCTGCAGGGGAACGCGTACAGGATCCGCTCGATCGGTTCGCTCGCGGTCACGCTCTGCTACCTCGCGGCGGGGCGGCTCGACGGCATGCTCGCGGGGCGGCCGACGCGCTCCGTGGACGTCGCCGCGGCTCAGCTGATCGCGCGCGAGGCGGGCGCGAGCCTCAAGTTCGGTGCGCTCGAGCCCGCGGAGGCCGGGCTCGGGCTCGACGAGCGCTACGAGATCGCGGGCGCGCTCGACGAGGAGATGCTCGAGACGCTGCTCGGCATTCGGCGCCGCAGCCTGGCCGACGGGAGATGAGCGGCCCCGCCCTCGTCGACTGGGGCCTCGCCGGGCGGGTCGCCGAGACAGTCGCGGAGGTCCGCGGGATCCCGGGGCGCGACCGGCCGTCACCCCTCTACACGGCAGCCGACGTCGAGGCGGCGACGGCCGACGCGCTGGTCGTACGCCGGACTGGGCGCGGTCGAAGCGCCGCCCCCCGTCGAGCTCGTCGGGCGCGGCGCATGGGCGCGCGGCGCGCTGCGCACACTGTCCGACGCCGCCGGCCCGCTCGAGCGCCGCCTGGGCGAGGACGTCGCGCTTCCGGAACCTCTCGGTGGGATCGCGCGCCGCGCGATCGGGGGCGCCATCGGCACCGAGGCCGGACTCGCGGCGGGGTACGCCGCGCGACGCGTGCTCGGCCAGCTCGACGTGCCGCTGTTCGGCGCCGACCGACCCGCAAGGCTCGTGTTCGTCGGCGAGAACCTCGAGGCTGCGCGCCGGGAGCTGCGGGCCGACTCCGGCCTCTTCCTGCGCTGGATCGCGCTCCACGAGAGCACCCACGTGATCCAATTCGAGCGCGTCCCATGGCTCGTCGAGCACCTGCGGAAGTCAATCTCGGCCCTGATTGAGGGAGCCGCGGAGGAGGTCCGCGCGGCCTCGCTCGGAGGTCTCGGGCGGCGGCTCCTCGGCGATCCGCGCGAGCTCGTTGAGGCGCTCCTGCGCGGCGAGCTGGCGCGGGCAATTGCGCTGCCCGAGCAAGGCGAGCTCCTCGACCGGATCCAGGCGACGATGGCAACGGTCGAGGGGCATGCCGAGCACGTGATGGATGTCTGCGCCCGCAAAAGCGACCCGGCGCTCGATGCGCTCCGCGGCCGCCTCGACGAGCGCCGGGCGCGCCGTGGCGGCCTGTCGGAGCTCCTCGGGCGACTCGTCGGGGTCGAGCTCAAGCTGCGCCAGTACGAGCTCGGCAAGGCGTTCTTCGACACGATCGCCGCCGATGGCGGCGCGGAGCTCGTGCGGCTTCCGTGGCGCTCTGAGGCCGACCTGCCGACGCTCCCGGAGCTCGAGCGCCCGCGCGCCTGGCTCGAGCGGGTCGGCACGGCCTCCGCCGCTGCCTGAGCGCCTGTAACCCCTGCCGCCGCCCGGGGTACAAACACGTGTTCGCCTTGATATAGTCGAATATCCTTAGAGATAAGGAAGTTACAGACGTGAAGCAATCGACACCCATCCGAGGGGAGTTGAGGTAACAAATGCCCACCAACGCCAAGAGCACGAGCACCAGCAGGAACACGTCGAGCACGGCGGCGAAGAGCGCCCCGAAGTCGACCGGCCGCAGCGACACCTCACAGGTTCGCGAGGGGGTCACGAAGGCCCGCCACGGCGCCATCTCCATCGTCCGGGAGAGCGCCGAGCGCGCCGTCGACATTCCCGTCGGCGCCGCCCTCACGGTCCGTGACCGCGTCACCGACGCCGTCGAGCCCTGGACCTCGAGCACGGCCCGCGAGCGCGAGCTCAACGGCCTTCGCACACAGGTGACCCGCGAGCTCAACAGGTTCGAGCGGCGCGGCGGCCAGGCGCGGCGCAAGGCGAAGCAGCGCGTGCGCACGAGCCGGACCCGCGTCGAGCGCGAGGTGAAGGCCCGCCGTCGTGAGGCCGAGAGGGCCGTCAAGCAGAACCGCACGAAGGTCGAGAAGGCCGTCAAGGAGAACCGCGTGCGGTTCGAGGAGCAGCTCAAGAAGGCGCAGAGCGTCGTCCAGGAGCGCGTCTCCTCGCCGTACGCAGCCTGACGTCGGCTTAGCCCGGGCCGCCTTTGAGGTTGCGGCGGCCCCGGAGAAGCTGTCCGCACTCATACTCGCGGGCAGACACAGCAACCTCTCCTCCCCGATCGGTCGGCGTTCGCGCCGGCCGATCGTCTTTGGGGAAGCGGCCCTCTGCTTGAATGAACTCGATGAGCCTTCCAACCAACCAGCAGGTCACCGACGCGCTTCGCGCTGTGATCGACCCCGAGTTGCGGCGCTCGATTGTCGACCTCGGCATGGTGCGCTCGATCGAGGTCCGCGAGGGCGGCAAGGTCGAGGTGGTCGTCTCGCTGACGACGCCCGGCTGCCCGATCCGCGCGCATTTCCAGCAGGCGGTGGCTGCGAACGTCGCCGCGCTCGAAGGGGTGAACGAGGTCGGCGTCGGCTTCGACGTTCTCTCCGACGAGGAGAAGGGCCGGCTGCAGCAGGCGCTCGGACGACCCGGCGGGCTGCCCGAGGGCGCGCTCGCGGCGGTTCGCAACGTGATCTGCATCGCCTCCGGCAAGGGCGGCGTCGGCAAGTCGACGATGACCGCGAACCTCGCCGCGGCCCTGCAGGCCGAGGGCAGGACGACCGGCGCCCTGGACGCCGACGTGTACGGCTACTCGATCCCGCGCATGCTCGGCATCGACCGCAAGCCCGACGTGAACGGCGAGCGCAAGATCCTGCCGCCGGAGGACCCGGCCGGGATCAAGGTGATGTCGATCGGCTTCTTCCTCGAAAGCAACGCCGCCGTGGTCTGGCGCGGCCCGATGCTCCACAAGGCGATCCAGCAGTTCCTGGAGGACGTCGCCTGGGGTGAGCTCGACTATCTCCTGCTCGACCTGCCGCCCGGAACCGGCGACGTATCGATGACCCTCGCGCAGCTCCTCCCGCAGGCGAAGGTCGTGGTCGTGACCACGCCGCAGCCCGCGGCGCAGTCGGTCGCCCGCCGCGCCGCCGACATGGCGGCGAAGGTCGACCTCGAGGTGCTCGGCGTGATCGAGAACATGTCCGGCTTCACGACACCCGATGGCCAGCGGTTCACGATCTTCGGCGAGGGCGGTGGCCAGTTCCTCGCCGACGAGCTCGACGTCCCGCTGCTCGGCAAGGTGCCGCTCTCCGAGGAGCTCCGCTCCCACGCAGACGCGGGCACGCCGCTCGTCCTCGCCGATCCCGACGCTCCGGCGTCGATCGCGATTCGCGACGCGGCGCGCGGCATCGTCGCCGCGACGCCGCAAGAGCTGCCGGTGATGCAGGCCGCGACCCCGACGGCCCCAGCGCCCGCCGCGCCGGTCAGCGGCACTGAGCTGCCCGTCGTCCAGGTCCAGGCCTGAGCACCCTGGACCCGCGGCTCTCAAACAACCGCACGTGGTGGGACGAGCGCGTCCCGATCCACGTCGCGAGCGACTTCTACGACGTCGAGGGCTTCCGGGCCGGGGGCTCGACGCTGCGGCCATTCGAGATCGAGGAGGTCGGCGACGTTGCCGCCAAGCGCCTCGCCCATCTTCAGTGCCATTTCGGCCTCGACAGCCTCTCGTGGGCTCGCCGCGGTGCCTCGGTGGTCGGACTCGACTTCTCCGAGCCCGCGGTCGAGGCCGCGAACACGCTGGCGAAGGAGGCGGACGTCGACGCCCGCTTCGTCGCCGCCGACGTCCACGACGCCCCCGACGCCCTCGGCGGTGAGCGCTTCGACGTTGTCTACACCGGCCTCGGCGCGCTCAACTGGCTGCCCGACCTCGAGCGGTGGGCGGGGATCGTGAGGTCGCTCTTGGCCGACGGCGGCTTCCTCTACCTGAGCGAGTTCCACCCGTTCACTTGGGTGTTCGCCGATGAGACCCTCGACGTCACCACCGACTACTTCTACAGCCCGCGGGGCGAGTCGTTCGACGACGGCGGGGGCACCTACGCCGACCTCGAGGTCCCGACCCGCAACAACGCCACCCTCGAATGGGCGCACCCGATTTCCGACGTCGTCACGGCGGTATTGGCCGCCGACCTCGAGCTCGAGCTCCTGCACGAGCACGACTACACGCTCTTCCCTCGCTTCGAGCACCTCGAGATCGACATGGAGTTCCTGAGTGCGGGCTTGATCTACCGGCAGCCCGAGGGCACGCCCCGGCTGCCGCTCATGTACTCGCTGCGGGCGCGCCGGCGCTAGCCGGCGGCGCGGTTACTTGCCCGCGAAGTACTCGGCGTTGATCGCCGTGTACTTGGTCCACTCCTCCGGCAGCTGGTCCTCGGCGAAGCAGGCGTCAACCGGGCACGCCTCGACGCAGGCGTCGCAGTCGATGCACTCGTCCGGGTCGATGTAAAGCTGCTCGACGTTCTCGTAGTCGGCCTCGTCCGGAGTGGGATGGATGCAGTCGACCGGGCACACCTCAACGCACGAGTTGTCCTTCTGGCCGATGCAGGGCTCGGCAATGACATACGCCATGTCTTTCCCTTTCCGGTCGTGTGTGCGGTGTGCGCGCCGCGGGCGAGCGGCGATCCAGCGGTGCGGCGCATTCTAGAGTGCGGCGGAATGATCCTGGTCACCGGGGCGACGGGGACGGTAGGCAAGGCGCTGGTGCCGCAGCTCCTCGAGCGCGGCCAGGAGGTGCGCGTGCTGGTGCGCGATCCTCGGCGCCTGGGGCGCCTCCGCGTCGAGGTACGGATCGCGCTCGGCGGCCTCACCGATCTGGCGGATGCGCGGGTCACGCGCCAGGCGCTGCGCGGCGTGACGACCGTGATCCACCTCGCGGCGGCGATCCGCGATCAGCCGCGGGCGCGCGTCGAGGAGCTGAACGGCCTCGCCACCGCGCGGCTACTGCGCGCCGCCGAGGCCGCGGACGTCAAGCGGTTCGTCTTCTTCTCGGCGATCGACGCGACCGAGTTCCAGCGCACCCGCTTTTTTCGCGCGAAGGCGCTGGCGGAGCGCGCCGTGCATGCCTCGGAGCTCGACACGACCGTGTTCGCGCCCTCGATCGTCTACGACCGCGACGACCCGTGGATCCGGATCCAGCGCAGGCTCTCGCTGCTCCCGGCGATCCCGATCTCGGGCGAGGGGCGAGCTCGCTTCGAGCCGATCTGGGCGGGCGACGTGGCCCGCTGCGTGCTCGCCGACGTCGAGCGCGGAAGCGGGTCGCGGCGCCATGAGCTCGCCGGGCCCGAGGAGCTCACCTACGACGAGATCGCCCGGCTCGTCGCCCGTTCGAGCGGCCGCGATCGCGCCGTCGTCCACGTTCCGCTCGGGCTCGTCCACTACGGCCTCGCGGGCCTCCGCCGGCTCGTCGGCGACGCGGCCTTCGCGACGTGGGAGGAGGCGGAGCTGATGGAGGTCTCGATGGTGAGCGAGCGCGGGCCGCTCGACGTCCGGGCGCTGGGCATCGAGCCGCGGCGGATGGCCGAGGTTCTCGGCCGCACTGCCTGACCGCCAGCGC
>Ga0126313_10000312_pt1 | contig 22625 bp, 25 predicted proteins | sample Plot105A_FD_89954 | JGI IMG/M metagenome (GOLD analysis project Ga0126313, IMG submission 89954) | Serpentine soil microbial communities from UC McLaughlin Reserve, CA, USA - Plot105A | ecosystem: Environmental > Terrestrial > Soil > Grasslands | place: USA: UC McLaughlin Reserve, Lake County...
CCCGGGCGCCGGGCCGGTCCTGATCGACACGGGGCTGCCCGCCGCGGTGGCCCACGAGGGCGCCGCCGCGCTCGGACGCGCGGCAGCGATCGCCTACCGGGTCGAGATGGAGCCCGAGTGGACCGTCGTCGAGCAGCTCCGCGCCCGCGGCGTCGACCCGATCGACGTGAAGGTGATCGTCATGACGCACCTGCACTATGACCACGCCAGCGCGGTCGGCGACTTCCCCCAGGCGACGTGTGTCGTCGACGCCGACGAGTGGCGCGCCGCGCGCTCGGGCGGGTTCACCACGGGCTACGCGCCGAAGCACTTCGCGCACCCGTTCGACTGGCGCGAGATCGACTTCGACGACCCGCGCGTGACCTCGTTCGCGACCTTCGGGCGCACCGTCGACCTGTTCGGCGACGGCGCCGTCCGGCTGCTGTCGACGCCGGGGCACTCGAAGGGCCACATGTCGGTGCTGCTGCGCCTCGAGAGCGGGCGCGAGCTGCTGCTCACCGCCGACGCCGCCTTCGCCCGCCGCACGATCGACGAGGAGCTCGTGCCGGTCCTGGTCGACGACGTGCACCGCTACCGGCGCTCGCTGCGCGAGATCCGCCGCTACGTCGAGCAGACGCCAAGCGCCGAGGTCATCTGCGGGCATGACGCCGAGGGCTGGCCGGCAGTGCGCGACCGCTACGCCTGAGGGCGCTCGCCGCCGGCACGTCGGGCGTGCGCAACCTTGGGCGGCCGCCGAGGGTTGTTGGTGATCGATGCGCCGTCTCGCACCGATCCTTGCCGTCCTCGCCGCGTTCCTCGCGCCCGCCGCGGCGCACGCCCGCGTCGTCGTCGTCGCCACCGGCGACGGCACCGCCACGCTGACCGACGTCGCCACCAACCAGGTGGTCGCGCGCGTGCCGGTGGGCGGGCGCAGCCGCGCCGCGGCCGCCGCGCCCGACGGCTCGCGCGGCTACGTCGCGGCGGGCCGGCGCGTGCTCGGCATCGACCTCGCCACGCGCCTGCCGGTCGGCGCGGCGACGGTGGCGGGCACCGCGACCGGCGTCGCCGTGGCCCCCGACGGCCTGCGGCTGTTCGTCGGGCGCCCGGGCGCGATCGACGTCGTCGACGCGGCCAGCTTCGCCGTGATCGGGACGATCGCGCTGCCGCGCTCGGCCACACCCACGTCGCTGGCCGTGTCGAGCGACGGGACCCGTCTCGCGGCCGTCGTCGACCGTCGCCACGTCGCGATCGTCAGCCTCGTCAACGGGCGCCTCGTCCGGCGCGTCGAGGTCAACAGGCCGAGCGCGGTCGCCTTCGCGCCGGGCCGCACCGACGTGTGGGTCGCGTCGCCGGCCCGCGAGAGCGGGCGGCTCGTGCGCTTCGGCGGCGAGGGCCAGTTCCGCGCGCGCTACCGCGCCGGCCGCGGCGTCGGCGGCGGCGGCCTGACGTTCTCGCCGACCGGCCGCTACGCCGTGGTGGGGACGAACCGCGGCGAGCGCGTCACCGTGATCTTCGACGTTCGCACCGGACGCCCGCTGCGCCGCGTGCGGACCGGCGGCGGCCCCGGCTTCCCGGCCTGGTCGCCCGACCGCACGCGCATCTACATCGCCGACCGCGCCGACGGCGCGATCTCCGTGCTCAGCGGGCTGTCGTTCCGGCGCCTGACGATCCAGCGGCTCGGCGGCGGCGCCCGCCCGCAGTCCGTGGCGGTGCAGCCCGGCGTCGCGATCGTGATCGGCACGCCGGGCAACGACAGCATCCTCGGCACGCGCGGCCGGGACCGCCTCGACGGCCAGGCCGGCGACGACGTCCTCTCCGGCCGGCGCGACAACGACATCCTGCTGGGCGGCCCGGGCAACGACCTGCTCACCGGCGGCACGAACGACGACGTCCTCGAGGGCGGCGACGGCGACGACCGGCTCTTCGGCCAGTCGGGGAACGACTCGCTCATCGGCGGCCTCGGCAACGACAACTTCAACGGCGGCACCGGCAACGACCGCATGGACGGCGGCGACGGGAACGACTTCATGGACGGCGGCGACGGCGACGACACGATCCTCGGCGGCCCCGGCGACGACAAGATCGACGAGGCGGGCCTCGGCAACGACATCCTGCTCGACGGCGGCGACGGCAACGACTTCATCGACGGCGGGCGCGGCAGCGACCGGCGCATCGACGGCGGCCCAGGGGACGACACGCTGTTCGGCGGGTCGGGATCGGAGACGATCGACGGCGGCGTCGGCAACGACACCATCGACGGCGGCTCGAGCGGCGACCGGCTGTTCGGGCGCGAGGGCGACGACGCGATGCGCGGCGACGCGGGCCGCGACACGCTGTTCGGCAGCTTCGGCAACGACTCCCTCGACGGCGGCTCGGGCGACGACATCCTGTCGGGCTCGTTCGGCTCCGACGAGATCGTCGCCGGGCCGGGCGAGGACCGCGTCGACGGCGGCACCGGCGCCGACCAGATCCGCGTCGCCGACGGCGACCGCGACATCGTCGACTGCGGCCCCGGCCGCGACGTCGTCTACGTCGAGAACACGGCCCCCGAGCGCGACGAGCTCACGAGCTGCGAGACGGTCGTGCCGGTCCCGCCGGAGCCGGCGAACGACCTGCCGAGCACGGCGTCGAACATCTTCGGCACGCCGGGCAACGACCAGCTGTTCGGCACGCCGGCGGACGACTCGGTGTTCGGCCAGGACGGCGACGACGACCTGTTCGGCAACGACGGCAACGACTACGTCGACGGCGTCGAGGGCAACGACACCCTCCACGGCGGCAACGGCAACGACGAGATGCACGGGCGCAACGGCGACGACGTGCTGCTCGGCAACCCCGGCGACGATCGCCTCTACGGCGAGCGCGGCCGCGACACGCTCAACGGCGAGGAGGGCAACGACCAGCTCTTCGGCGGCCTCGACCCGGACGTCATGGCGGGCGGCCCGGGCAACGACCGCATCCAGGCGGTCGGCGGCGACATCGACCGGATCGACTGCGGCGACGGGATCGACGTCGCGTTCGCCGACGTCGACGACATCGTCAACCCGAACTGCGAGAGCGTGCGGCGGTAGGCACTAGGCGGGCACGGTCGGCTTGGCCCGCCGCGCCCGCCGCTCGGCCCGCCAGCGCTCGAGCATGGCCGGCCGGCCCTCGGTCTCGAGGCGCCCGTACAGCGCGGTGATCTCGGCCAGGATCGCGTCCGCCACCGCCTGCTGCTGGTCGCGGGTGGGCTCGGGGACGCGCTCGTAGCGGAACGGCTCGCCGTACAGGACCGTCACCTTCGGGAACTGCAGCCGCTTCCAGTTGCGCACGCGCGAGGAGCCGTGGATCGCGACCGGGACGACCGGCGCGCCGGACTCGAGCGCCAGCCGTCCGATCCCGGGCCGCGCGCGCTCGCCGATCCGCCCGCTGCGCGAGCGCCCGCCCTCGCAGTACATCGCCAGGCAGCCCCCGTGGTCGAGGATCGCGCCCGCCGTCACGAACGCCTCCTCGTCGCGGTGGCCGCGGCGCACCGGGAACACGCCGCCGTGTGAGTAGACGAACTGCATCGGCCGCGCGAAGAGCTGCGACTTGGCCATGAACCGGACCTTGCGGCGGATCGCCGCGCCCAGGAAGAAGTGGTCCAGGAACGAGAAGTGGTTGGGCGCGAGGATCACCGGCCCGCTCGGCGGCACGCGCTCGGGCGCGATGCCGCGGGTGCGGAACGCGACCCACGAGTACAGCGACGTGGCCACGCGCACGATCTCGTACATCGCGTCGGGCTCGCGCGTGCGCGCGCGGGCGTGAAAGCGGTCGAAGAACTCGGCCGGCCGCGGGTCCTTGTAGACCTGCGCGCGGATCGGCGTCAGGTCGTCGGGACTCTTCTGGACGGGCAGGCGCTCGGGCTCCTCGCTCACGGCGGGCAGGGTACCCGGCGGGCGCATGGCTCGGACGGGGCGCCCGCTGAGACGCACCGCACACACCCACGACGGCGCGGCCGCGAGATTGTCCGCTCGACTCGCCGCCGAGCAGCGCAGATGTCCGCGAGAACCGCCCTGCACATCACAGCCATGACCGATCCCCTCAAGGCTGGACCCGACCGGCGCGTCGCGCGCACGCGCCGCGCGGCGATCCCACCGCGTCCGCCCGCCCCGAGCCGCGGGCGCCTGGGAGCAGCGGAACGATGACCCGGACGGTCCCGGCCTTCGACGAGCTCCAGCTCCGTCTGACTCCCGGACGCGATTCGGGCTATCACGTCGCCATCTCGTCGGCGGCCGGCGCCCGCGCCAACGGGACGTTCAGACTGCCGTTCTCGGGGCTCGAGCTGGAGAACTTCCGCCTCACTGTCGATCCGCGCGGCGGGCGCGTCCGTGGCCGCTCCTCGCCGCAGGCCCAGCGGGCGCGCCAGTTCGGCGACGCGTTGTTCGGGGCGCTGCTCGCCGACGGCTCGGTGCGCGACGTCTACACGGCCGCCGCCCACGATGCGGAGGCCGCCGGACGCGGCCTGCGGCTCACGCTGTACGTGACCGCGGCGCCCGACCTGGCCGGCATCCCCTGGGAGTTTCTGTATCGGCGTCCGGCGTTCCTCGCGCAGTCCATCTGGACGCCGGTCGTTCGCTATCTGGATCTCGACAGCCCGCCGCCAGCGCTGTCGGTGCAACCGCCGCTGAAGCTCCTGGGGATGGTGAGCCAGCCGACCGGCGACGGCTGGCCGGCGCTCGATGTCGAGGTCGAGCAGGCCAAGCTCGAGCAGGCGCTGGCGCCACTGGCGGAGGAGGGCTACGTCCAGCTGCGATGGCTGGCGGGATCGACGCTGCGGGACCTGCAGCGCGAGGTCGCCACCGGCGACGACTTCCACGTCTTCCACTACATCGGCCACGGCGAGTTCGACGACCAGACGGGCGTGGGCTCGCTCGTGCTGGAGGGGGCCGACGGCCGCGCGAGGTACGTCGACGGCGAGACGCTCGGTACCGTGCTCTGCGACCGGCGCAGCGTGCGCCTCGCCGTCCTGAACTCGTGCGAGGGCGCCAAGGCCTCCCCGGTGGATCCCCTGGCCGGCGTCGCGGCGGGACTCGTCCAGCACGACGTGCCGGCCGTGGTCGGCATGCAGTTCGCCATCAGCGACCAGGCCGCGATCACGTTCGCGTCCGAGCTGTACTCCGGACTGGCGCGCGCCTTTCCCATCGACGTCGCGGTGACCGAGGGCCGGCGCGCGCTGGCGACCGAGGGAGACGACCTCGAATGGGCGACGCCCGTGCTGTTCATGCGCGTCCCCGACGGCGGGCTGTTCGACATCGATCTCTCCGCCCGTCCGCCGGCGGCGCCGTCCGACGGCCCGGACGACGCCGGCTCCGACCCCGACGAGTCGCCGCGGCACGCTGCACCGCAGGGCCGGCGCCGAGTGCTGCTGGGCGGCCTCGCGGCGCTGTGCGCAATCGCGGTCGCGCTCGCCGTGCTGCTCCAGGGCCGGCCGCCGATCGAGCGGCCCTTCCGCGCTGAGCTCGCCGCTGCGCTGAAGCCGCTCGTGACGGCGAATCGCAACCTCACCAGCGCGGTCGTGTCGCTCGACACGGACAGCTCGCCCGGCCGCGCGCTGGAGCGGTACTACTCCGCCGCCGACGTGACGACCGCATTCGGCGGCGCCGTCGCCGGGCTGCGGCCCTCCGCGGCGGACGACCGACGGTTGCATCGCGAGGCCGGCCGACTCGGCGACTACGAGGCGACGTATCTCAGATACGTGATCGCCTTCCTCACCGGCACGAACACACCGCGTAACGAGGAGCAGTTCGGGGATGTGTCGGCGCGGCTCCTGCGCTCCCTGCGGCGGCTCTCGAGCGTCGTGCCGGGAGCGCATGACTCGGTCAAGGGCGCCGCGCGCCTCAAGCGCTGGGCCCGGACCGCGGCGCCCGGACGGCGCGACGCTGGGCCCCCGAGTCCCACGACAGGCGACTCGCCGCCGGACGCATCGGCCCCGCCGACCGCCGGCAACCGGCGCTCGGCACCGGCACGCGACGCGCAGTTCGCGGGGAACGAGTCGCGCACCGCGCCGCCCGGCACGCCGGTCCCGGTCCGCGTCACGGCCAAGGACGCGCAGGGCCGCGACCTCACCGTGCGCTGCGATCACGACACGGTCACCGTCACCGGCGACCCGGTCACGGTGACGTGCACCGCGTTCCTGCCCGGCGGCGCGACCCGGTCCACGAGCTTCTCGGTCGCTCCTCGGCGGCCGGCGCAAGCCGCGACCGCGACGCCACGAGAACCGGACGTCGTGAAGACGGCGCTGGAACCGACCGCGAGGCCGCGGAGGCCGCGCGTCGCTCCGCGACGAGCTGCCCGGGACGCGGCGGCAGGGACGGCGTCGTCAACGCGCGTCGCCGACTCATCGTCATCGCTCGGCTCCGACTGAACCGCCCGCGTATCGGGGCCACGCGGACGGACGCACCGCGCCGGGCGCCGTCCACCTCCGCGGGTATGGTCGCCCCCGGCCCCGGGTGGGGCGAATGTCGCGGAGGAGGACGGCGTGCCGGAGGTCGAGGCCCACATCACGGGCACGGTCTGGAAGATCGAGTGCGAGGTCGGCGACGCGGTGGCCGAGGGCGACACCGTCGTGATCCTCGAGTCCATGAAGATGGAGATGCCGGTCGAGGCCGAGGACGGGGGCGTGGTCAGGGAGATCCTGTGCGAGGAGGGCCAGGCGGTCAACGAGGGCGACACGCTGGTGGTGCTCGAGTAGCCGAATACGGCGCATCCGGCGCGCGACAGTAGATTTCGGGTCCATCAGCGGCGAGGTCTCACTCGATCGGCCGGCGGACGGCGTCCTGCGGCTGACTCTCTCCAACCCGGGCCGGCGCAACGCGCTCGACCACGCGATCCTCGACGCCATCGCGGCGGCGCTGGGCAACCTCGGGGCCGACGTCCGCTGCGTCGTGCTCACCGGCGCGGGCGGGATGTTCTCGTCGGGCTACGATCTCGGCGCGCTGTCGGCGGAGGTGTTCGCGGAGGAGGCCGAGCGCCTCGTCGCGCACCCGTTCGCCGCCGCGCTGGAGGCGCTCGACGACTGCCCGGTGCCGACGCTCGCGGCGCTGGCCGGGCACACGATCGGCGGCGGGCTCGAGCTGGCGCTGGCGTGTGACCTGCGCGTCGCCGCGGACGGCATCCGGCTCGGCATGCCGCCGGCGAAGCTCGGGCTCGTGTACTCGCACACGGGCCTGCGGCGGTTCATCGAGGCGGTCGGCGTGCCGCGCACCCGCGAGCTGTTCCTGCTCGGGCGCAACATCGACGCGCGGACGGCGGCGGCGTGGGGGCTCGTCAACGCGGTCGTGCTGCCCGCCGACGTCGAGGAGGAGGCGCTCGAGTGGACCGAGGAGCTGGCCGCCAACGCGCCGCTCAGCGTGCGCGGCAACAAGCGGGTGATCCGCGAGCTGGGCCGCGCCGGCGGCGATCTGGACCCCGACGTCGAGCGCGAGCTCATCGAGCTGCGCCGCGCGTGCTTCCGCTCCGAGGACCTGCGCGAGGGCGTGCGCGCGTTCGCCGAGAAGCGCCCGGCCCGCTGGCGGGGGCGGTGAGCCGTGGCCGGGCCGGTGCGGATCATGCGCATGGGCGGCTCCTCGATCGCCGCGCCGGGCGCGGCGGCGTGGATCACCGACTTCCTCAACGCCGCCTACTACGCGCGGCCGGCCGACGAGCGCGACGTGGAGGACCTGCGCCTCGCGCTGTGCGTGCTGACCACGCGTTGGGCGCGGCGCGGCGGCCGGCGGCTCGGCGCGCGCGACCTGCCCGCCTTCCACCGCGCGTTCGGGACCGCGCGGCTCGGCGCGGGCGGCCGCCTCGACCGCGTCGCGCTGCTGGAGGGCGCGGCCGGGATGCTCGGCGACTGGTTCCCGGCCGCGTACGGCGACCGGGAGCGCCGCGCGCACGGGGTCGTGTTCGAGACCGTCGACGAGCGGCGCGCGTACGACCCGGCGCTGCGGCTCGCGCGCGCCGCGCTGGCGCCGCTCGACCCGCCGCGCGCCCGGCCCTCGAAGCGCCAGTGGTCGACGTATCCGCCCGTCTCGCTGCCCGACCCGGCGGCGGCCGTGCGCTTCCTGTGCGATCCCGCGCGCTGGCCGGACATGGCGTGCGCGGCGGGGTGGTTCATCGCCGTGCGCGCCGGCGGGCTGCCCGGCGTGACGTTCGAGATCGACGTCAGCGCCGCGCTCGTCCCCCGCGCGCCGATCTTCACGCGCGCGTACGTGACGTGCACCGAGGTGCACGTCGAGGGGCCCGACCTGGAGCGGGCCGCCGCGGGGCTGGGCGAGCACGTGACCGGGGCGCTGCCGCCCGGCGCGACCCCGCTTGCGTTCCTGCAGCTCACCTCGCACCGCGGTCACTTCCTGGGCCGGGCGCACAGCCACCTGCTGGTGTACGAGGACCGCGGCGGCGCTTTCGTCCGCGATGTGGGCTGCTGGGACCCGCTCCCCGCGCACCTGTCCGCCGCGTACGCCACAGCGGGTCGCGAGGCCCAGCAGGCGTTCTGGGGTCCCGAGCCCGAGGACCTCAGCATGCTGGCCCAGCTCGCGCGCGTGACCTCCGCCGGCGCGTGACGCGATGACTCACGAGCCCCCGGCTGCGCACGGCTGGCGCGACGAACTCGCCTACGTCGCGACGGCCGCCGTCCTCGCCGCGGCCTTCCCGCGGCTCGCGGATCGCCTGTGGCTGCGCCGGCCCCCCAGCGCGCGCGCCCACGTCGCCTTCGCGCTGGGACAGGCGGTGGCCCTGTTCGCCGGCATGCAGTGGGTGCGGCCGTGGCTCGAGCCCCGGGCCGCAGAGTGGCAGGAGGCCGGCTAGGCGCTCGCGCCCGGCGCCGATGCCGCCGCCCGCACCGTCTCTCGGATCGTCGCCATGTCGCACCCCTTCTCGAGGTAGGCGTGCGCGCCGAGGGCCAGCGCCGCCTCGGCCTTGTCGTCGGCCGCGAACCCGGACAGCGCGACGACCCGGCTGTGCGGCGAGCGCTCGAGCATCGCGGCGATCGCGTCGATGCCGTCCAGGCGCGGCATCGAGAGGTCGAGGAGCACGACATCGGGGCGCAGCTCGGCCACCGCGTGCAGGCCGGCGTGGCCGTCGGCCACCTCGCCGACGATCGCGAACGCGGGGTCCTCCTGCAGCGCGTAGCGCATGAGCGCGCGGAAGCCCGCGGCGTCGTCGCACAGCAGCACACGGATCTCCCCCTCGCCCACCCGCGAAGCCTAGCCCGCCCGCCGGAGCCGTCCGGGCCGGCGCCTACCTTCCGCCCATGCCGCCGCTCATCACGCCCCAGGAGGCGCTCGCGCTCGGCGAGATCGAGGACCACGCCGAGATCGAGCTGCTCGTCGAGCGCGCGTGGCTCGCGCGCCGGGAGCGCTTCGGCGACGCGACGGACCTCTGCTCGCTCGTCAACGCGAAGTCGGGCGGCTGCGCGGAGGATTGCGGCTTCTGCGCTCAGTCGCGCTTCGCGGAGGCGGACACGCCGATGCACGCCATGATGGAGCCCGAGCAGATCCTCGAGCACGCGCGCGCGGCGGAGGCGGCGGGCGCGCATCGGTTCTGCATGGTCACGCAGGGCCAGGGCCTGTCGAAGCGCGACTTCGAGAAGGTGCTCGCCGGCGCGCGGCTCGTCGCCGAGCACACGAGCCTGAAGCGCTGCGCGTCGGTCGGGCACCTCAGCGCGGCCCGGGCGAGGGCGCTGCGCGAGGCGGGCATCCAGCGGGTGCACCACAACGTCGAGACGGCGGAGTCCTACTACGACGAGGTCTCGACCACCGTCCGCTACGAGGGCCGGCTCCGGACGATCGACGCGGTGCGGGAGGCCGGGCTCGAGACGTGCGTGGGCGGCATCCTCAACCTCGGCGAGTCGCGCGAGCAGCGGGTCGAGATGGCGTTCCAGCTGGCCCGGATCAACCCGACGTCGGTCCCCATCAACCTGCTCAACCCGCGCCCGGGCACGAAGTTCGGCGACCGCGAGCGGATGGACCCGTGGGAGGCGGTCAAATGGGTGGCGATCTTCCGGCTCATCCTCCCCGAGGCGCTGTTCCGCCTCTGCGGCGGGCGGGTCGAGAACCTCGGCGACCTGCAGCCGCTCGCGGTGAAGGCGGGCCTCAACGGCGTGATGATGGGCAACTTCCTCACGACGCTCGGCTCGACGCCGGCGGAGGACCGGGCGATGTTCACCGAGCTCGGGCTCAACGTCGGCCGCCAGCCCGACAACGGCGCCGCGCCGCGGCCGGACAACCGCTCCGGCTGGATGGCCGGCGAGACGCCGGACGTCGTCGAGGAGTTCCTCGACACGCCGGCCGACGCGCGCGCGGCCGGCATCGAGGTTCGCCTCTGGGACCCGGCCACCCAGCTGCGGCACCGCCGCAAGCCGAAGGTCCCCCCGCGCCCCGACGGCGCGCCCAACACGTGGCCCCGGCGGGCCGCGTGAGTCCATCCATCACCGCTCGGGGAGGGATCGGTTGACCGACATCCAGGACCGCCTGGCGGAGCTGCGCGAGCTCGGCCTCTACCGCCGCGTGCGCATGATCAGCGGGCCGCAGGGCCCGCGCGTGGTCCTCGACGGCAAGCCGGTGCTGCTGCTGTGCTCGAACAACTACCTCGGCCTCGCCGACCACCCGCGAGTGCGCGAGGCGGCGGCAGACGCGGCGATGCGCTGGGGCGTCGGGTCCGGCGCGTCGCGGCTCGTGTCGGGCACGATGACGGTCCACCGCCGCCTCGAGGACCGCCTCGCGGCGTTCGAGGGCACGGAGGCGGCGCTCCTGTTCGGGTCGGGCTACCTCGCGAACCTCGGCGTCGTGAGCGCGCTGGCCGGCGAGGGCTCGGTCGTGTTCTCCGACGAGCTGAACCACGCGTCGATCATCGACGGCTGCCGCCTCGCGCGGGCGGCCACGTTCGTCTACCGCCACGCCGACGTCGAGCACCTCGGGTGGGGCCTGCGCAACGCGTCGGGGCGCAGCGCCCTGATCGTCACCGACTCGGTGTTCTCGATGGACGGCGACGTCGCCCCGCTCGAGGACATCGTCGGGCTCGCCCGCCGCCACCGGGTACGTGTCGTCGTCGACGAGGCGCACGGCACCGGATGCCTGGGGCCGGGCGGGCGCGGCGCGGTGCACGAGGCGGGTGTCGAGGGCGAGGTCGACGTCGTGATCGGCACGCTGGGCAAGGCGCTCGGCGCGTACGGCGCGTACGCGGCCTGCGACCACGCGATGGCGCAGCTGCTGCTCAACACGGCGCGCCCGTTCGTCTACTCGACCGCGCCGGCGCCGCCGGTCGCCGCAGGGGCGCTGGCCGCGCTCGAGCTGCTCGCCGACCAGCCCCACCGCGTCGAGCGCCTGCAGGCCAACGCGGCGGCGCTGCGCGAAGAGCTGGCCCGCGAGGGCTTCGACGTGTCGGGCTCGACCACCCAGATCGTCCCGCTGGTCGTGGGCGACGCGCACCAGGCGATGCGCATGTGCGAGCTGGCGATCGAGGAGGGCGTGTTCGCCCAGGCGATCCGGCCGCCGACCGTGCCGGACGGGACGTCGCGGCTGCGCCTGGCGGTGATGGCCTCGCACACGCGCGAGGAACTGCGCGGGGCGGCGCGGGTGCTCGCGCGGGCGGCGCTGCGCGCGGGGTTCCGGCCCGCGGCCGGCGTGCCGGCGGTGGCGGCCCGCGAGGCCGGCGCGCGGCCGTTCGACGGCGAGGCGGACGTCCGCCGGGCGGCGTAGCCCGCGGGCTGCGAGGCGACGGGCGGGGCCGAGCCGTGCGCGGCTGCTTCATCACCGGGACCGACACGGGCGTCGGCAAGACCGTGCTCGCGGCGGCCATCGTCGCCGCACTGCGCGTGCGGGGCGTGCGCGTGGCGTCGTTCAAGCCGGTGCTCACGGGCATCGACGAGCCGGAGCCGGGGCGCCCGGCCGACCACGAGCTGCTCGGCGCCGTGGCCGGGGCGGCGCCGGCGGCGGTCGCGCCGCTGCGCTTCGGGCCACCGGTCTCGCCGCACCTGGCCGCCGAGCTGGCCGGCGTGGCGATCGACCCGGCCGAGCTCGCCGGCGCGGCCCGGGCGGCCGGCGAGGCCGCCGAGGCGATCGTCGTCGAGGGCGTCGGTGGGCTGCTCGTGCCGCTGACCGCCGAGCACACCGTGCGCGATCATGCCCGCGCGCTGGGGCTGCCGCTCGTGGTCGCGGCGCGCCCCGGCCTGGGCACCATCAACCACACGCTGCTCACCCTCGAGGCCGCCCGGGCCGCGGGGCTCGACGTGCGCGCGGTGGTGCTCACGCCGTGGCCGGCGGCGCCCTCGGCGATGCAGCGCTCGAACCGTGCGACGATCGCCGCGATGGGCGCCGTGGAGGTGCACACGCTCCGGCCGGTGGGCGTCGACCCCGCCGCGCTCGCGCGGGCCGGGGCGGCGCTGCCAGTCGACGCGTGGCTGGGGCCGTGACGACGCTGCGCGGGCAGCGGGTCGCGCTGCGCGCGGCGACCGAGGCCGACATCCCCGGGCTGGTCGCGATCCTGCGGGAGCCGGAGGTGGCCCGCTGGTGGGGCGACCGGGTCGACGAGGACCTGCACGAGGCGCTCGCCGACGCGGACACCACGGTCTGGGTCGTGCTCGACGGCGACGACGTCATCGGGATGGTGCAGGCATGGGAGGAGACCGACCCGATGTACCGTCACGCCGGCATCGACATCTCGCTGCACCCCGGCCGGCACGGGCGCGGGCTGGGCGCCGACACCGTGCGCACGGTCGCCCGCCACCTGTTCGAGGACCGCGGCCACCACCGGATCACGATCGACCCGGCCGCCCACAACGCGCGGGCGATCCGCAGCTACGAGCGCGTCGGCTTCCGCCCCGTGGGCGTCATGCGCCAGTACGAGCGCGGCCCCGACGGCACCTGGCACGACGGCCTGCTGATGGACATGCTTGCCGGCGAGCTGCGCTGAGCCGGGCCGGCCGGCTCCGGCTCGCGCGGACGGTCCCGGTCAGCGCCGGGCGACGGCCACCAGCCGGTGGGCCGCGCTCCTGAACGGCTCGCCCTGCTCGTCGAAGGCCTCGACCGACGTGAAGCCCGCGGCCCCGAGCATCGCGCGCAGCTCCGGCAGCGTCGGCGCCCGCACGCTCATGTGCAGCCGGCGGACGCGCCCGCCGAGCACGACGAAGCGGTCGGTCTCCGTGCGCCCGGTCGCCGCGTCCAGGCGCGTGCGGTCGATGAGCAGGTCGTCGCCACGCTCGAGGAGCACGAGCGCGGTGTCGTCGCCGGCCGGCATGCGGCGCACGACCACGTCGCGGTTCAGGAGCTCGACGACCAGCCGCCCGCCCGGCCGCAGCGCGCGGGCGAGGCCCTCGAGCATTCGCTGATTGCCGGCGTCGTCGAAGTAGCCGAACGACGTGAACCAGTTCAGCGCGGCGTCGAACTCGGCCTCGAACGCCAGCTCGCGCAGGTCGCCGAGCCGGTACTCCGTGGCCGCCTCCACGCCGCGCCGCCGCGCGTCCGCCTCGGCGAGCGCCAGGAAGCGCGCGCTGTTGTCGACGCCGACGACGCGGCAGCCGCGCTCGGCGAGCAGGTTCGAGATGCGCCCGTGGCCGCACGGCGCGTCGAGCACCGCGTCGCCGGCGGACAGGCCGAGCAGCGCCGCGACGCGCTCGGCCTCGTGCTCGGCGCGCGCCGCCAGGGCGTCGCCGTAGAAGTGCAGGTAGTGCTCCTCGAACAGCTCCGGTCCGACCCCCGCGGGCTCTGGCATGCGCCGATGGTAGGCGGACCGATGGGACGTATGTCCAAGTGACTTCCGGCCGTCGGGCCTGGTGTCATTCCACTCGAGACAGGAGGTCACGATGCCCACCACCGCCATCCACATCCCCAGCGCCGGACGCGCGCCCAAGCCTCGCGTCTACACCCTGCCGATCGTCCGCCCGGCGCCGCCGCGCCCCCCCGGCGGCGCGGCGCGCACCTGGTAGCCCCGGCCGCTCAGCGCTCGCCGCGCGCGGCGACCTGCACGATCGACGTGTCGATCAGCCACTCCACCGGCGCGCGGTCGTCCGTGTAGACGCTGCCGCCGGGCAGCCGGGGCCCGAGCCGCGCCGCCGTCGCCTGCGCGACCCGCCGCAGCTCGAAGGGCAGCCGCGGCGCCGCGGCGCGCAGCGCAGCCGCCGACGCGCGCGCGTCGGTGCCGACCAGCATGACGTTGGTCCGCTGGCTCGGGTCGCGCAGGACGGTGCCGAACACGTCGGCCATCGTCGCGCTCAGGACCTTCTCGAGCGTGTCGGAGCCCTCGGGGTGGCCGACGTTGATCGCGACCATCCCGCCCGGCGCGAGGCGGTCGCGGACGAGCGCGAAGAACTCGCGCGTAGCGAGGTAGAAGGGGATGTAGGGCTGGCGGTAGGCGTCCACCACCACGAGGTCCCAGCGCCGCGTCGCCCGGCGCAGGAACGGCCGCGCGTCGGCGGTGTGCAGGTGCAGGTTCGGCCCGCGCAGGTCGAACAGCCGCCGCCCGACGTCGCTGAGCTCGCCGTCGATCTCGACGCCGTCCACGCGGCTGCGCGGGAAGAAGTGCCCGAACGCGCGCGCCGTGGTGCCGGCCGCGTTGCCAAGGATCGCAACCGACCGCGGCGGGTCGGTGCGGGCCGCGAAGGGCAGCACGAGCATCTCGTCCCAGTAGTCGCCCGTCAGGAAGGCGCCCGGCCGGTAGACCGAGTGGATCGCCTCCCCCTCGTTGAGCTCGAGCCGGCGCTCGCCGTCGGTCTCCTGCACGACGCGCGCGTACTGATACTCGGTCTCGCTGTCCCAGATCACGCGCGCGCCGCCGGTCGCCTTCACGGTGCCGACCGGGATCGCCAGCAGGCCGGCGAGGGCGAGCGGGGCGAGCGCGAACCGCCGCCCGAGCGCCGGCACCGCGACGAGCGCGAGCGCCAGCGCGAACGTCAGGAACGTCCGGCGCGTGCCGACCAGCGGGATCAGGACCAGCGCGGCGAGGAACACGCCGGCGAGGCTGCCAAGCGTCGAGATCGCGTACAGCCGGCCGGCGACCCGCCCGGCCTCCTCGACGGTGCGCACGGTCAGCCGCACCGCGTACGGCGCGACCGCGCCGAGCAGCAGCACCGGCGTGGCGACCAGGATCAGGACCGCCAGCAGCGAGCCGACGAACGCCCCCGCCTCGACGCGGTCCAAGGCGTCCACCGACACGCGCAGGAACGGCCCGGCGATGAACGGGACGATGGCCAGGAGGGCCGCCGCGCCGAGCACGACCTTCGACAGCCCGGCCGGGGTCGGGTCGCGGTCGGCGAGCCGGCCGCCGAGCCAGTAGCCCGCGGAGAGCGCGACGAGCACGGTGGCGATCGTGTTCGCCCAGATGATCGTCGAGGCCCCGAACCAGGGCGCGAGCAGCCGCGCGGCGGCGATCTCGGCTCCCAGCGACGAGGCTCCCACCACGGCGGCGACGATCTCGATACGGCGGGCGGACATGCGCGCCCGAGGATAGGAGACGGCCCGTCGCCGCCGCAGCAGGCGGATCGCCGGCCGGTGACGATGGGTGAGCTGCGCCGGCTTCCGACCGCCCCCGGGTCTAGCGTGACCGGCCATGATGACCGGCCGCGAGCTCTCGGACCTCGACCGCTCGGTGCTGTGGCACCCGTTCACCCAGCAGCAGGGTTGGATGGACGAGGAGTTCCCGGTGATCGAGTGCGCGGACGACACGACGCTATACGACACCGAGGGCAACGCGTACATCGACGGCATCTCGTCGCTGTGGTGCACGGTGCACGGCCACCGCCACCCGGCGATCGACATGTCGATCAAGGACCAGATCGACCGCGTCGCCCACACGACGATGCTCGGGCTCACGCACGCGCCCGCGATCCGCCTCGCCCAGCGGCTCGTCGACCTTGCGCCGGAGGGGCTGCGCCGCGTCTTCTACTCCGACAACGGCTCGACGGCGTGCGAGGTCGCGCTGAAGATGGCCTACCAGTGGTGGCACCAGCGCGGCGAGTGGTGGCGCTCGGGGTTCGTGTGCCTGCGCGACAGCTACCACGGGGACACGATCGGCTCGGTCTCCCTCGGCGGCATCGAGCTGTTCCACAGCCTGTACCGCCCGCTTCTGTTCGACGCCTGGCACGCCGAGCCGGGCAACCCGGCGCACATGCGCGCGCTGCTCGAGGAGCACGGCGACCGCGTGGCGGCGGTCATCGTCGAGCCGCTCGTTCAGGGGGCGGGCGGCATCCACGTGCATCCCGAGGGCTATCTCCGGACGGTGCGCGAGCTGTGCGACGAGTTCGGCGTGTTCCTGATCTGCGACGAGGTCGCCACCGGCTTCGGCCGGACCGGCCGCATGTTCGCCTGCGAGCACGAGGGCGTCAGCCCCGACTTCATGTGCGTGGCGAAGGGTCTGACCGGCGGCTACCTGCCGCTCGCGGCGACATTGACGACCGAGCGCGTGTACGAGGGGTTCCTCGGCGCGTTCGAGCAGTTCCGCACCTTCTTCCACGGCCACACGTACACCGGCAACCCACTCGCGTGCGCGGCCGCGCTCGCGACGCTCGCGGTGTTCGAGCAGGAGCGCACGCTCGAGCGCCTGCAGCCGAAGATCGAGCTGCTCGGCGCGCTGCTGGCCGAGCACATTGCCCCGCTCGGCGCCGTCGCCGAGGTCCGCCGCCGCGGGTTCATGGTCGGCATCCAGCTGGCCGAGTTCCCGGTCTCCGCCCGCATGGGCCACCGGGTGACGCTCGAGGCCCGCGCGCGCGGCGCCATCGTGCGCCCGCTCGGCGACACGGTGGTCCTCATGCCGCCGCTCTCGATCGACCCGGCCGAGCTGCGCCGGCTGGTGGAGATCACCGCCGCCGCGATCGCGACCGCGGCCGAGGCGCCGCTCGCCGCGGCCGCCTGAGCGGCCGGCCGCGCGCGTCGCGCGCATGTCACACAACGCGGGCGATGAGTTCCGCAGACTCCGCGCGTCTTAGAGACACCGACGAAGCTGAGGAGACCGGGAATGCTGCTCGACGAACACCACGCCGTGATCGACCACGCCACCGCCACACCGCGCACGCCCGCCCGGCGGTTCGCGCGGACCGCGGCCGCGGCCGCGGGCGCGGGCGCCCCGTCGGCGTCGCCGGCCCCGATGCTCTGCGGGCCGGCCGGCCTCAGCCTCGAGAACCGGCTCCTGCGCGCCCAGCTGCGCGAGCAGAACGACGCCCTGCGCGCCTCCCGGGCGCGGCTCGTCGCGGCTGCCGACGCCGAGCGCCGGCGCCTCGAGCGCGACCTGCACGATGGTGCTCAGAGCCGCTTCGTCGCCATCGCCCTGGAGCTTCGCCGCGCGCACGACAAGGCGCCGCCGGGCAGCGACGTGGCGCGGATGCTCGAGCGCGCGATCGCCGAGCTCGGCGCCGGCCTCGACGAGCTGCGCGATCTCGCGCGCGGCATCCATCCCGCCGTCCTGACCGAGCGCGGCCTCGACGCGGCGCTCGACGCGCTCGCCGCGCGCGCGCCGCTGCCGGTCGAGATCGATGGCACCGTGGGCGGGCGCGTCGCGGAGGCGGTCGAGATCGCCGCGTACTTCGCCGTGTCCGAGGCGCTCGCCAACGTCGCCAAGTACGCGGGTGCGACCCACGCCACCGTACGGGTCGAGCACCGCGCCGGCCGGCTCGTGGTCGAGATCGCCGACGACGGCATCGGCGGCGCGCGGCCCGAGGACGGCTCCGGGCTGCAGGGCATCGCCGACCGCGTCGGCGCGCTGGACGGGCGCCTCCACCTCCACAGCCCCGCCGGCGCCGGCACGCGCGTCCGGGTCGAGATCCCGTGCGCCGCGCGCGGCAAGCGATGAGTTTGGGCGGCGGGAGGCGTCTTAGGTGTGAAACCTCCGAGAAGAGCCCCCCTGTCCCTGCGATCGTCACCCGAGCCGGACATGACCGCGCTGGTCATCCGCGCGCCGATCGCGTGCGCGGACGTGCCGGGCCTGTGCGCCCGCGTGCAGCGCCGGGCGGCGGAGAACGACGCCGAGGTCATCGTCTGCGACGTGCGCGGGCTCGTGCGCGCGGACGTGCTGACCGTTCACGCGCTGGCGCGCCTGCAGCTCACCGCCCGCCGGCTGGGCCGGCGCGTGCGGCTCCTCGACGCGCCGGCCGAGCTGCGGGACCTGCTGCGCTTCGTCGGGCTCGACGAGGCGCTGCCGGCGGCCCGCGGGCTAGGCGTCCAGCCGCTCGGGCAGGCCGAAGAGCGGGAAGAACCTCGCGGTGTCGAGGAAGGAGTTGAGCCCGGTGATCCGGCCGTCTGAGATCTCGAGGACCTGCAGCGCCCACGGCTCCCAGCCGCCCTCCGGGCGGGGCCGGTACTGACCGAAGCCGGGCGAGCCGTTCGCGGACACCGGGAGGAGCCGCGAGCCGCGGCAGCCCGCGCCGATCCCGAGGAACCACTGCGCGACCTGGTCGGGACCGACGAGCCACAGGTCGTACGGCGGCATCGACATCGTCGCGTCGTCGTGCAGGAGCGACACGAGCGACTCGATGTCGTAGCGCTCGAACGCCTCGACGTAGCGGCCGAGCAGCGCGCGCTGCTCGTCGTCCATCGGCTGGAACGTGTCGGTCGCGCGGATCTCCGTGGCGTCGAGCGCGGCCCGCGCACGCTGCAGCGCACTGTTGACGGACACGACCGTCGTGTCGAGCAGCTCGGCGACTTCGCTCGCCTTCCAGTGCAGCACTTCGCGGAGGATCAGAACAGCCCGCTGGCGCGCGGGCAGGTGCTGAAGCGCCGCGACGAACGCGAGCCGGATCGTCTCGCGCGAGGCGGCCACCTCGGCGGGGTCGCCGTCCTCCGGCAGGACGCTCGCGTCGGGGATCGGCTCGAGCCAGGTCTCCTCGGATCGGGCGGGTGTCAGCGGGCCCTCGGCGGTGCTTGAGGGGCCGAGATCCATCGGCCGCGCGCGGCGCTTGCGGCCGTTGAGCATGTCCATGCAGACGTTCGTCGCGATCCGGTACAGCCAGGAGCGCAGGGCCGCGCGGCCCTCGAAGCGGTCATACGCGCGCCAGGCGCGCACCAGCGTCTCCTGCACGGCGTCCTCGGCCTCGAAGGTCGAGCCAAGCATGCGGTAGCAGTAGCCCGTCAGCTCGCCGCGGTGCTGCTCGAGGCGTAGCTCCACGTCGGGGGAGGGCGGCGCGGCCGCCCGGTGGCCCGTGTCTGCTCGCACGTCGAGTCCGGTCATGCAGCCTGCTCCCTTCGCCCCTCGCGAATCACGACGACTCCGGTATCCATCCTAGGCAACCGGCGCGACGGCCGCGCGAGATCCCGTGGCTATTCGGGCCCGGCGTCCTCGGCTGGCTCCCCCGCCGGCGGCGATGAGCTGCTGAACCCGCCCGGAAACGTCGCACCCGCGCGGGGCGGCCGGTAGCCTTCCGGGCATGCTTCGCGTGGTCCAAGGCCGCCGCCTCCACGAGCTCGACGTCGGCTGATTCGAGGAGCTGGCCGCGGCCCACGCCGCGGTGACGCTGGATCTCGGGACGGGCGACGGCCGCCACGTCCTCGCCACGGCCGCACAGCGGCCCGACACGCTCGTCGTCGGCGTCGACGCCAACGCGGCCGGCATGGCCGAGGCGTCGCGACGGGCGGCGCGGCGCAGCGCGCTGCCGAACGCGCTGTTCGCGGTCGCCGCGGCCGAGCACCCGCCGTAGGCGCTGCACGCCGTCGCCGGCTCGCTGACGGTCCACTTCCCGTGGGGATCGCTGCTGCGCGGCGTGCTGGGCGCCGACCCGGCGGTGCTCGCGGGCGTGGCGCGCCTGCTCGCGCCCGGCGCGACGGGCACGGCGCTCGTCTCTGTCGTCCCGCGCGACGGCGTGCCGCCCGTGCCGCCGGCGGACGTGCTCGGCGCCGCCTACGCGCGCGCCGGCCTGCGCCTCGTCGAGGCGCGCCCGGCCACGGCCGCCGAGGTGGCGGCGACGCGCTCGTCGTGGGCCAGGCGGCTGCGCGCCGGCACCGGCCGGCCGGTCACCCTCCTGCGCTTCGAGGCGCGCCGCGACGGCGCGGGCTAGTCCTCGTAGGGGATGAAGTCCTTCTTGCGCGCGCCGCACACGGGGCAGAACCACGTGTCCGGGATCGCGTCGAACGGGGTTCCGGGCGGGATGCCGCCGTCGGGGTCGCCCTCGGCCGGGTCATAGATGAATCCGCAGGACTCGCAGATCCACAGCTGCTTGGTTGTCGTCTCCGTCATCGGGGCGTGAGGGTACCCTCATACGGTGCGAATCGACCGTCCACCGCCCGGCGAGGACATCGACTTCGACGGGGAGCCGAGCGTCCCGCGCCAGGCCGCCACGGTCATCCTGCTGCGCGGTGGCGCCGAGACGCTCGAGGTGCTCCTCGTCAAGCGCACGCCCGAGGCGCGGTTCATGGGCGGCGTGTGGGTGTTCCCCGGCGGTGCCGTCGACACGGCCGAGGGCGGCGACACCGCGCACCGGATCGCCGCCGTCCGTGAGCTCGAGGAGGAGGCGGCGATCACGCTGCCCGATCCGGCCGCGCTCGTGAAGTTCTCGCGCTGGATCACGCCGCCGCAGGTCCGGATCCGCTTCGACACGCACTTCTTCCTCGCGCCGCTGCCCGCGGGGCAGGAGCCACGCGTCGACGGCGAGGAGTGCGTCGACCTCCGGTGGTTCACGCCGCAGGCCGCGCTCGACGCCGCGCACCGCGAGGAGATCGTCCTCGTGTTCCCGACGATCAAGCACCTCGAGCAGCTCGCCGAGTTCCCGAGCGCGGACGCCGTGCTCGACCACGCGCGCGGGCGTGAGGTCGAGCCGGTCGTCCCGCGCGTCGTCATGGACGGCGAAGTGGCGCGGGTCGTGCTGCCGGGCGACGCTCCGGGCGCGGGCTGAAGTCGCGCGTGGCCCACGCGTCGACGCGCTGCAGGTCGCGCCGGCCGGCGGTGAGCGCGTAGACGAGCAGCCCGAGGATCGCGAGCGTGTAGGCGCTGACGTGCCCGGTCTCCATGAAGTCCCACCCCGCGAGCCCGAGCAGCGCCACGTGGTTTACGAGGATCGCGACGAGCACGGCGACGCTCGCTCGCGTTCCGGCTCGTCGTCGACCGCGGCCGGGCGCGCGCCGAGGCGCAGGCCCGCGCCGGCGGCGGCGGTCGCGCCCGCGCGCTGCTCGTCACCGGGCTGCCGCTCGACGCGGAGCGCCGCACAGAGGCGCGCGTCTGGTTCTCGTTCCTGGGCCTGGCGCTCACCCGGCCCGACCTCGCCGCCGAGCAGCGCGGCGCGTACCGGGCCTGGCGCGGCGCGCTGGCGGCCGCACTGCGCACGGAGGGGCTGGCGGAGGGGCTCGACGCGGACGCCGAGGCGACGGCCCTCATCGCCGTCGTGGACGGCCTCGCCGTGCAGGCCGTGTTCGCGCCGCGGCAGCTGTCGCCGACGCGTCAGCTGGCGCTGCTCGACGCGCGGCTCGCGGCGCTCGGAGTCGATTAGATTCGCGGCATGCCGTCGACCCTTCCACCCGAGCTGGCGCAGGCCGCCGAGCGCTACCTGACCTGCGAGTTCGTCACGATCGACGCCGCCGGGCGGCCGATCGTCTGGCCGGTGACCCCGTACTTCCGCGCGGACGAGGGCTGCATCGACGTCACCACCGGCGTCGGCTACCCCAAGAAGGCCGACGACGCCGCGCGCAACCCGCGCGTCGCGCTGCTGTTCTCCGACGCCACCGGCAGCGGCGTCGACCCCGCCCCGATGGTGCTCGTGCAGGGTACGGCGCGCGTCGACGACCGCGACCCCGCGGCGAACCGCGAGCGCTACGAGCGCGAGATGGCGGCCAAGCTGCCGGCCCTCCACGCGCTCGCGCCCACCGGTCCGCTCAAGCGGTTGTTCTCCTGGTACTACGACCGTATCTACCTGCACGTCAGGCCCGAGCGCGTGTTCGTGTGGCCCGGCGGTGACCCCGAGGGCGAGCCGACGCTCTACGACGCCCGCATCGAGGAGGTCCGCTCAGGCCACAACGAGGAGCCCGAGGAGGGCCACGCCCCGCCCGAGGGCGGCCTCGCCCGCTGGGATCCGCGGCTCGACCGCCTCGGCCGCGAGGACCCCACCGCGGTGCTCGCGATCGTCGGGCCCGACGGCTTCCCGTTCGCGGTGCGCGTCCCGGTGCGCGCCGACGAGGCCGCCTGCGTCGTGCACATCGGCTCGGATCCGGTCGCCGCCCCGATCGAGGCCGGCCCGGCGTGCCTCTGCGCGCACAGCCACGCCGACGATCTCACCTGGCAGCAGAGCTTCCAGGTCCGCGGCGACCTGATCGAGCACGGCGGGCGGCTCGTGCTGCACCCGCACCGCGTGGTGGCCGGCCTGCAGCTGCCGTCGTCGCAGTTCGAGCGCTACCGCGTCAACGTGCGCAAGATCCTGCGGTTCCGGCGGACGGCGCGCGAGCGCAGCGGCGCGGCCGCCGCGCGCTGACCGGCTCGCGCTACCCGGTCACCTCCGTCACCGGCACGCCGAAGCGCCGCTCGGCCTCGCCGATGACGTCGTCCTCGCGATAGCGGGCGGCGTCCTCGTCGCGGACGAACACGAGCACGCGGTCGGCCGGGAACGTCGCCAGGGCGTCCTGCAGCGCCAGCAGCGGCTCGCTCTCGCCGGTCGTCGCACGCGCGGTCGCGCCGCGGTCGCGCAGCGCGGCGGCGGTCTGCTCGGCGGTGGACTCGGCCTCCTCGATCGCCTCGTCGCTGTCCGA
>Ga0126313_10000313_pt1 | contig 22612 bp, 24 predicted proteins | sample Plot105A_FD_89954 | JGI IMG/M metagenome (GOLD analysis project Ga0126313, IMG submission 89954) | Serpentine soil microbial communities from UC McLaughlin Reserve, CA, USA - Plot105A | ecosystem: Environmental > Terrestrial > Soil > Grasslands | place: USA: UC McLaughlin Reserve, Lake County...
GCCGAACAGACTCGTTCCCACACGTCGCGGACATCATGGTCGGCAGCTTCTACGACCCCGACCTCGAGGAAGGCTGCGCCTTCGAGGAGCTGATCTCCTTCCACGGTGGCCTGGGCGGCCCACAGACGCGGCCGTTCATCCTCGCTCCGGCTGAGCTCCCGCTCCCGGACTCACCGATCGTGGGTGCCGCAAGCGTTCACCGGCTCCTCGTCGGCTGGCGCCAGCTGCTCGCGAACGGCACTCGTCGCGGATCAGCGGCGACTGGGCGTGAACGGGCGAAGCTCGTCAGCTCCGGGCTGAACGATCCCGACGTGTGACTCCGGCACCTCGTTCCAAGCGCCGGGAAGGTCGCCCAGCGGCTCGGAGACGACGACCCTGGTCTCGTCGGAGAGTCCGGCGAGCTCCGTGCTCTCCGGGTAGAGGGCCTTCAACGAGTCCATACGAGTGCTGAAGTAGAGCGAGCGCGAGTCGCCCTCGCTCGAGTACCGAAACGCCCACACATGGCCGCCGTCGGTGGTCGCGATCGTCATCTGGATCGGATACTCGACGCCGTGGTCGTGCCCGACCTCCTCCACGAACCCGACCGTCCGTTCGACGGCGGCCACAGGGTCGTTCTCGAGCCCGAAGGTGAGCGCGAGGAAGAACAAGACCTCGGAGTCGGTCGTGCCCTCGATCGAGTCGAAGAGCGAGTCGTCGACGGCGAGTAAGAGCTCGCGCCGGAACTGGTGGAACTCGCGGACGAGGCCGTTGTGCATCCAGAGCCAACGCCCGTAGCGGAACGGGTGGGTGTTCGTCTCTTGAATCGCCGTCCCGGTCGAGGCGCGAATATGGGCGAAGAAGAGCGGTGAGGAGACTCCCGCGGCCAGCTCACGGAGGTTGCGATCGTTCCAGGCGGGATGAGTGCTGCGGTACACCCTGGGCGGCTGGCCTTCTTCGTACCAGCCCACCCCGAACCCATCTCCGTTCGTCGTGGTTGCTCCCTGGCGGGCGTGCAGGCTCTGGTCGATCAGCGAGCGGTCACGCTTGACGAGTAGCTCCTCGAGCCTGATCGGAGATCCCGAGTAGGCGAGCCAGCGGCACATCTCACTCCCTTCTTTCTGTGGCACCCGGCGGTCTCGTCGGAATGCTCTGCGCCAGGAACAGGGCGAGGATCGCAAGCACCGCGAGGATCGCGAGCGCGGAGCGAAGCCCCGAGAGACGCGCCTCGCTGTACGCGTCGAGCGCCGCCTCCGTGGTTGCCGCGGGGGTACCCGCCTCGGCGAGGGCGGCCTCGAGATCGGCGTCCGAGGCGAACGGGATGCCGCCCGCGAGCTCGACTTGCGCCTGCTGCTTGGCACTCGCCGGTATCGCGCTCGACTGCTGGATGTTCGTCAGGAACGACGACGTGAGCGTCGCGATCAGCAGCGAGCCGGCGAGCGCCGTGCCCAGCGAGGCGCCGAGGTTCGTCATCGTGTTCTGGAGACCGCCGACCTCCGGGCTCTCGTCGTCCGGCACTGCCGAAACCGTGACCGCCCCGAGCTGCGAGGCGAGTGCGCCGATGCCGAAGCCCACCAAGAGCATCGGCACGAAGACGATCTCCGGGCCGACGTCCGGGTCGAGTGCGCCGAGCAGCACCACAGTCCCTGCGAAGAGCGAGAGGAGGCCGACCCGGACGACGAACCGTGGCGAGATGTTCGGCAGCAGCTTCGGGATGCCGATCGCGGCCGCCAACAGCGTCACCGAGAGCGGGAGCAGTCGAACACCGGTCTCGAGAGCGGAGAGACCGAGCGCGACCGAGAGGAAGAGCGGGACGACGAAGAAGAACCCTGCCTGGACGAGGAACTGGAAGAAGAACATCGTCAGGCCGCCCGTCAGCTGCCTGTTGCGGAGCATGGCGATACGGACGAGTGACTCCTGGCCGTGCGCCTCGCGTCGGGCCTGCCAGCGGAAGAAGACCCAGATCACGAAGATCCCGGCGATGATCAGCCAGATCGTCGGCGACAGCCCGGCCCATGACGGGCCGTCGGCTTTCGGCTGGATCCAGCCCCACTCGCTCGAGCGGAGCACGCCGAAGACGAGGAGCCCCAGGCCGAGCGCCGAAAGCACCGCGCCGACGATGTCGAGCTTCGGGCGCTGCTCCACCGGAGCGTCCGCGATCCGGCGCGTCAGAAGCAGGATGATCAGGACGAGCACGACCTCGCCGGCGAACACCCAGCGCCACGAGAAATACGTCGTGCAGAAGCCGCCGATCAGCGGGCCGACCGCCACGGCAACCGCTCCAGCAGCCGCCACGAGGCCGTAGGCCGCGGGGCGCCGCTCAGCGGGAAAGTTCCCGGCGACCAGCGCCACGATCGCAGGCAGGATCAGCGCAGCGCCGACGCCCTCCAGGAACGACCAGCCGAGGAGAAGCACCGGCAGGCTCTGGGCGATCGACGTCGTGAACGATCCGCACCCGTAGATGACGCAGCCGATCGCGAACGCCCGCTTCCGGCCGATCATCGCGCCGACCTTGGCGCCCGTGATCATCAGCGCCGCCATGACGAGCGTGTACGCGGTGATCGCGCCCTGGATCCCGGTGACCGTCGTGCCGACGTCCTTCGCGACCGTTGCGATCGAGACGTTCATCACCGAACTGTCCAGGGTCATTAGGAACTGACCCGAGGCCAGCGTGAGCAGGACGAGCGTCGCGCCCGTCGCACGTACCGACGGTGCCGTCTCGGTCGCAGCCGTCATGACGGTGCGGCGGAAGCCCCTCGCGCCTCTGGATTCGTAGGCAGCCGAAGCGCCGCGACGAGACCGATTACCGCCGCCAGCGCTAGCGACGCCATCGCAAGGGCGTACGTCCCCCTGGAGAGGTCGGCCACGAGGATCGTGCCCGCGATCGCGGTGCCGAAGGTCGAGCCCAGGTTGGACACGCTGCGCGACAGGCCGGAGATCTCGCCTTGCATGTCCTCGGGGAAGCTCGACTGCACGACGTTCACCGAAGGTGTGAGCATGACACCGACGCCTAGGCCGATCAGGAGCAGGCCGGGCACGAAGGCGACGACACTCGACCACGCGTAGACGAAGCCGATCAGGAGCCCGATGCCGGCCAATGTCATGACGAAGCCGGCCACGATCAAGGTCTTCTGCGCGCGCCTCTTCGCCAATCGCTCCGCCGCGAGGGACGAAACGAGAACGCCCAACGTCGCCGCCGTGAAGATGGCGCCCGTCTCGATCGGGTTGTATCCGCGGACGGTTTGCAGGTAGACCGCGACGACGAATGACGTCCCGATCAGGATGAGCCACTGCGCGTTCTGGGTCGCGAGAGCGAGGTTGGACGTGCGGTTCTTGAACAGGCGCGTCGTGAGGAGCACGTCCTTCCCCACGCGCTCTCGGTAGCGAATGTAGAGGAAGAACCCGATCAGGAGTGCTGCGCCGATCGCGAGGCAGACCGCCATGAGCGCGGTGTTGCTGTCGGCCTGCAGGATCCCGAGCACGACGAAGAACATGCCGACCGCAGACAAGATCGCTCCGAAGACGTCGAAGGGGCGCCCTGGGTCCGCCGGCAACGGATCGACCATCCGGCGACTGAGGAGGATGATCGCGGCGACGACCAGGGCCTGGAAGATGAATGCGGCCCTCCAGCTGATCGCCGTGGCGATGAAGCCACCGATCAGCGGTCCTGCGGCAGCGCCAATGCCTCCCAACCCACTGATCACACCAAACGCCCGGGCGCGTGACGTGACGTTGCTGAATGCGAGGGTCGTGAGGATGTAGACCGGAGGGATCAAGAGCGCCGTTCCGACGCCTTCGAAGACCGAATTGCCGAGGATCAGCACGCCGAGACCCGGCGAGACCGCGCTCAGCAGCGCGCCGATTCCGTAGAGGATGAGGCCGCCCAAGAAGCAACGCTTGCGGCCCCAGCGATCGGTCAGCTTGCTCGCCGGGATCATCAGGATCGCCATGATCAGCAGGAACGAGGTGATCGCCAGCTGCACGCCCTGAACGTCCGTGTCCAGGTCCTCGCTGATGTCGTTGATCATCACGTTCATGTTCGAGCCGGCAAAGCTGCAGATGAACTGGGCGAGGGCGAGAGGAAGCAGGAAGCTCCGCCGCGCAGCGCCCGTGAGCTCGGCGCTCAAGCGGCAGCCACCGTCCCGTCGGCTTCCGCGCGGGAGATGGCCGTCGCCGCGCCGATCAGGGTCAGGTGGCTAAAGGCCTGAGGGAAGTTGCCGACCTGCCGCTCACGCTTCACGTCGTACTCCTCGGCGAGCAGCCCGAGATCGTTCGTCAGACCTAGAAGCCGCTCGAAGAGCGCACGAGCTTCGTCGACCCGGCCGTTGAGCGCGAGGGCGCTGACCAGCCAGAACGAGCAGGCGAGGAACTGACCTTCGTCGCCCGCGAGCCCGTCGTCGGTCTCGTCGGTCGAGTACCGAGAGACGAAGCCGTCTCGGCCGAGCTCGCGCGAGATCGCGTCGATCGTGCCCGTCACGCGCTCGTCGCTGCCGGGCAGAAAGCCCACGAGCGGGATATTGAGGACGCTTGCGTCGAGCTCCTTGGAGCCGTAGTACTGGGTGAAAGTGCGGCGGCCTGGGTCGTAACCCTGATCGCACACCTCGCGGTGGATCTCGTCGCGGACCTGCTTCCAACGTTCGACCGGGGCGTCCAGCTCGTACTCCTCGGCAAGCCGGACGGCGCGGTCGAACACCACCCAGGCCATTACCTTGGAGTACGTGAAGTGGCGACGAGGACCGCGCGTCTCCCAGATCCCGTCATCCGGCTCCCGCCAGATCGTCTCGACGTGTTGGACGAGCGTGCGCCACCTGGGCCAGAGGCGCTTTTCGAACTGGCCGAGAACCGTAGTGCCGAGGAAGCCGACGCCGACGACCTCGCCGTAGACGTCGAGCTGGAACTGCTCGGAGGCCGCGTTGCCGATGCGGACTGGTTTCGAGCCCTCGTAGCCCGGAAGCTCGTCGACCTCGAACTCGGTCAAACGCCGCTCGCCGGCGATCCCGTACATGATCTGGATCGTCGTCGGGTCGCCCGTTGCGATTCGAAGCAGGTAGTCGCGAAAACCGAGCGCCTCCTCGGTGTATCCCGCCACGAGCAGCGCCTCGAGCGCGAGAACCGAGTCACGCAACCAGCAGTAGCGATAGTCCCAGTTCCGTTCGCCCCCGATGTCCTCCGGCAACGACGTCGTCGGCGCGGCGATTACGGCCCCGGTGGCCTCGTACGTCATCGCCTTGAGCGCGATCAGCGAGGTGAGGACCTCGTCCCGATAGGGACCGTCGTACGTACATCGCCCGCTCCACTCCCGCCACCACGCCTCCGTGCGGGCCAGCGCCGAGTCGGCGTCTTCGACCGGCGGAGCGGGCCTGTACGAACGATGCCAGGAGAGGGTAAGACGTTCGCGGGCACCTTCGGGCACGACGAAGTCTGCTCGCACCGTTCCGTCCTCAACTTCCAGCGGCAGCGTCGTCGAGAGACTGAACGCGTCGGGGCCGGCCGTAGCGATAACGCCGTCCGGCGCTGGTTCATGCCACGGGACGATCGAGGCGTAGTCCGGCCGGAGAGATAGCTCCATCTGCATCGGGACGCGGCCTCTGAGGCCCTCGACGATCCGCATCACGCGCGGCGCGCCGTCGCCGCGACGAGGCATAAAGTCGATCACGCGGACTGCGCCGTCGGGTGTCTCGAAATCAGTCTCCAGCACAAGTGTCCCCGCTCGGTAGCGACGGGAGCCAGCGCGTGCGTCGGCGGTGGGCGCGAGGCGCCAGCGACCATGCCTCTCGCCTCCCAGCAAGGCCGCGAAGCAGGACGCGGAGTCGAATCGCGGGAAGCAAAGCCAATCGACCGCTCCGTCACGACCGACCAGAGCTGCAGTCTGCATGTCGCCGATCAGGCCATAGTCCTCGATACGCACGGGCGCCGTCTCCTTCCTGCTCGGGGAAATGCGTTTTCGATCACAGCAGCGGTGAAAGCGCCGCGAAGGCGGTTGCTTTGGCCCGCGACTTCATCCCGTCAACGGCGATACCGGGGCTCGACGCCGTCTCGGCCGGGCTAGCGAAGCGCTCCTCGAACTGAACCGCCAGCGCCTTGGAGCGGACGAGGAGGTCGATCTCGAAGAAGCGTTTCAGGCTCCACGCTTCGAGGTTGCAGGTGCCCGCCAGGACCTCCGCGCCGTCCCGAACGAATGCCTTCGCGTGCAGCATCGTCGGGTACTCGAGGATCCGGACGCCCGCGTCGAGGAGCTTCGCGTGGTGAAAGCGCTGGGCGGCCGCGCACGCCCAGTTGTTCGCGTCCGCGGGGACGAACAGCCGTACCCGGACCCCGCGGCGCGCCGCTTGCTCGATTCGACGGATCATCCCGCGGTCGGTGACGTAGGGGTTGGCGACGTCGAGCGTCTCGCTCGCCGCGTCCAGAAGGCGCCCGATCGCGTCGCTGATCGGGCGGTAGCGGCCTGGAGCGTTGTGCAGGACGACCGCAGGGATCGGTTCGGCCCCGACATCCAGCTCCGGGAAGAGCGCCTCCAGCTCGTCGGTCGGAATCGAGCCGCCGAGCCACCGAAAGCTCGCCAGGAACACCAACTGGAGCTGCGCGACGACGGGCCCTTCGACGCGGAGGAAGAGGTCGTGGAAGCGCCCGTCCTGGAAGTGGTCCTCGATGCCGGCGCCGCCGACCCAGCCGATACGCCCGTCGACGACCACCATCTTGCGGTGGTCGATGTGACCGAGTGTCCCTAGGTTCCAGCTCATCTCACCGTCGCCGCCGAGTGGCCCGACAGTTGCGCGCACCTTCGTCGCGCGAACGACGCAAACCTCGATGCCCGCTGCCGTCAGCCGCTCATAGAGCGCACTGGAGCTTCCTTCGGGGTCGGTCCCCTTCCGGTCGACGACGAGCCGGACGCGTACCCCCTCGGCCGCCTTCGCCACCAGCGCATCGGCGACGGCATCGCCGATCGCTCCCGGCCTGAAGCCGAACTGGTTGATGTGGATCGACGAACCGGCGGCGGCGATGTCCTCGAGCATCGGCGGGTAGAAGTTGCGGCCCTCGACGTGGACCTCGGCCGTCGATGCCGCACTCTCCGAGAATGCGAGCGCGAGCGCGCCGAGGCTCACCGCTCCGGCGGCGAGACGCTCGGCGTGATCGCGAATGCGGTCGTTGGGAACCGCGAGTCCCGCGGCCCTCGCCATCCCGGGCTAAACGCCCGCGGGTACCGCAACCGCGGCGGCGCCCGGCTCTGGCGCCCTCACGCGAGCGCTTTCGCCTTGATCGCCTCGTACTCGGTTTGCGTGATCGCGCCGTCGTCGAGGAGCTTCTTCGCCTTGTCGATTTCCCCAGCCGCGCCGCTGTCCGAAACGGAGCGCACGTACTCGTCCATGTGCGCCCGATCGGCGCGCGCCCGCTCAAGGTTGCGCTCGGCGATCCCGTCGTGGTTGGCAATCAAGTAGACCAGGACGCCGACGAACGGCACGAACAGCATGAAGATCAGCCAGAGCGCCTTCGAGCCACCCCCAATGTCACGGCGGCGGAAAATGTCCGAGGCGACCGAGATCAGCAGCCAGAACCACGCCACCCAGAGAAAGAAGACGACCATCGTCCACAGGACGTCGAGGAAGGGGTAGTCGGCAGCAACAACGCTCATGCATTCCTCCTAGTTCGGGGGCCCCGAGCGTTGCGCAACACGCGCACGGCTTCATCATGCGATCCGGGTGATTCGCCCGCCGATCATCCCCTCGGGGCGATGACCCGCGCCGCTTCGGCAGCCAGGTTCGACGCTGTGGCGACTCTCCAGGCCGAGGGCATGACGCTCGTTCCCAGCGGATCGTTCCGCATGGGCTCCGAGGACTTCTATCCGGAGGAAGGACCGGTTCGGGAGGTCGAGGTCGGCGAGTTCTGGATCGACGAGCGTCCTGTCACGGCTGCCGAGTATCGGCGGTTTGTCCGGGAGCCGCGCTACGTCACCGTGGCGGAGCGCCCGCTCGATCCCGCCGATTACCCCGACGCCGACCCCGACTTGCTCGTCCCTGGCTCCGTCGTCTTTCGGAAGACCGGCGGCCCGGTGCCGCTGAACGACCATCGCAACTGGTGGGAGTACGTCCCTGATGCGTCCTGGAAGAAGCCGGGCGGCCCCGGAACGACGATCAACGGGCGCGACAATCATCCGGTCGTCCAGGTCGCATACGAGGACGCCGAGGCGTACGCGGCGTGGGCCGGGAAAGAGCTGCCGACGGAGGCCGAGTGGGAATACGCGGCGCGCGGCGGTCTCGACGGCACCGCCTTCGCCTGGGGTGACGAGCATTTCCCCGGCGGCAGACCCGCCGCGAACACGTGGCAAGGCGAGTTCCCGTGGCAGAACCTGAAGCTCGACGGGTTCGAAGGCACCTCTCCCGTCGGCAGCTTCCCGCCCAACGGCTACGGCCTATACGACATGACCGGCAACGTGTGGGAGTGGACGTCGGACTGGTTCGCCGGGCAGAGCTCGAGCGCGCCCTGCTGCGCCCCCGACCCCCTGCCGGGCGAGACGTTCGCACGCAAGGTGATCAAGGGCGGCTCGCATCTCTGCGCTCCCAACTACTGCCTTCGCTATCGCCCGGCGGCGAGACAGGGTGAGACGATCGACACCGCGACGGACCACATCGGCTTCCGCTGCATCCGTCGGGTCAACCCGGCACCATCGTGAGGAATAAGACGCCCAGGATGTAGGTCACCAAACGATCAGCGAGTCGGGGCCGAGGGCCAAGAGCTTCCGCGGCCGGCGCATCAGCAGGCCGTAGATCATCACCCCCGTCACGCTCATGGCGGCTGACCTCCTGCTTCGCGCGCTCTCCTAGGAAGGTCTCGATGGTCCCACCGACCACGCTCCAGGGCGCCATCCCGATCGAGTGATTCGGAGAGAATCGGCAGGTGGCCGAGGCATTCTTCTGGGGAGCCTTCGCGAGCTCCTCGCTGCTGGTCGGTGCCCTCCTAGCGCTGAGACTGCGGTTGAGCGAGCGCGTCCTCGGCCTCGTGATGGCCTTCGGATCGGGCGTCCTGATCAGCGCGGTCGCCTACGAGCTCTTCCTCGAGGCCACCGAGTCCGCCGACAATCGGGAGTGGGCAACGGTGGGCCTGTTCGGAGGCTCGCTGACGTTCTTTGTCGGAGACGAGCTGATCGACCGCATGGGCGGCGACGGGCGGAAGAGCATGATGGGCCGCCAGGCGGGCGGGGCGGCGCTGGCGATCGTTCTCGGGATCGTCCTCGACGGCATTCCCGAGTCGTTCGTCGTCGGGATCGATCTTCTGTCGGGCGAAGGCATCAGCATCGCGTTTGTCGCGGCGGTGTTCATCTCCAACTTGCCCGAATCGGCCGCGGCCACCTCAGGCCTCTCGAAGGCCGGCTGGGCGAGCGCCAAGATCTACTTGCTGTGGACGGGCGTGACGCTCGTCGCGGGGCTCGCTGCCGCGATCGGCAACGGCGCGCTCGGCGGCGCCTCCCCCGACGCGATCGCCTTCGTCCTCGCCTTTGCAGCCGGCGCGATCCTGACGATGCTGGCGGACACGCTGCTGCCGGAGGCGTTCGAGAAGGGTGGACGCGTGACGGGCCTCTTGGTCACGCTCGGCTTCGCCGTCGCCGTGTTCATCTCGACATACGAGTAGCCGCACCGGCAAGGGTCGTGGCGGGCGGGCGCGAACCTCTCGACATGGCCTACCAGCTCCACCCGCGCATCGAGCGCTGGTACGAACGGCTGTCGCTCACCCGAGCCGTCACGTCGATCATCGCGGTCGCGATCACCCTGGTGCTCGTCGCAGGACTGCTCGAGCGTCTCGTCGAGCCCGAGACGTTCCACAGCATCGGTCTCGCGTACTGGTGGGCCGTCACGACCGTGACGACCGTTGGCTACGGCGATGTCGTCCCAGAGAGCACGGCCGGCCGCGTTGTCGGAGCTGCGCTCATGCTCACCGGGCTTGCATTGATCCCAACCCTCACGAGCATCATCGTCTCGACGCTCCTGTACAAGACTCGACGCTCGGAGCAAGACCGGATCGAGCAGCTCGAGTCAGCGCAGGCCGCGACGCTTGCACGGATCGAGGAGAGCCTGGCCCGCATCGAGCAGCGGCAATGAGCCGAGTCAGCCGGATCGTCTTCGGTTCGCGCAATAGCATCGCCGGGACGGTCTACGGGACGATCGTCACGATGGGCGCGATTGCCGCAGGCGCCGCCGAAGGCGCCGGCGCCGGAACGCTCGCTGCCGCGGTTGCGGCCACCGTGCTCGTCCTCTGGATCGCCCATGTGTACTCCCATGCGCTCGCCGAGACGGTCAGGCTCGGCCGGCGAATCGACGTGACAGAGCTGAGATCCGTCGCCAGGCGCGAGCTCGCGATCGTCCTCGCCGCTGTCGCGCCGGTGGCGGCACTCCTCCTCGGCGAGCTCGGCGTCTTGCGGGACGTGACCGCCGGTTGGCTCGCGATGGGCTTCGGGCTCGCGATCCTCTTCCTCCAGGGCATCAGGTACGCAAGCGTCGAGCGGCTGAGCCCGGCCGGAACTGCCGTGGCCGTGGGCGTCAACCTTGGCCTTGGCCTTATCATCGTCGGTCTGAAGGCCGGGCTAGGGCACTAGGAGCTCCTCGCCGGGCTTCAGCACGCGGACGTCGACGTCGGGCGCTACTGCGGCAGCGGCGCGTGCGAATGCTTCAGCGGGCGCGGTCAGGAACGGTGCGGTCGCGCGGCGATGCAGCGGGCGGTAGGTGCCCCAGTGGATCGGCACCGCGATCCGCGGCGCCAGGCGGCGCACGGCCTCGGCCGCCCGCGCCGGGTCCATGTGCTTCCCGCGGCCGAGCGTCGCCCCCCAGCCCCAGATCGGAAGGAGCCCGACGTCGAGCTCGGAGACGAGCCCCTCCATGGCGTCGAAGAGATCGGTGTCGCCCGCGAAGAAGACGCGCTTCGTCCCGAGGATCGCGTAACCGAGCGCCGGTCCTGCTCCGAATGGCGGCCGCCCGCCGTCGTGCTCGGCGTGCGTGGCGCGAACTGTCACGGCGCCGACAAGGACCTCGTCGCCTTCGTCGACCGGAACGACCTGAAATCCGTCGAGACGACTGGCGAGGAAACGCGGAGCGACAATTCTGGTCCCACGGCCGAGCAGCTGCAGCGAGGGGAGGTCGAGGTGGTCGTAGTGCCCGTGTGAGAGCAAGACGGCGTCGACGGCCGGCGGGTCACGGTCCAGCGCAACCGCACGCCGCAGATGCGCCACCTTGCGGCGCAGCAGCGGGTCGGTCAGCAGCCGCACGCCGTCGAGCTCGACGAGAACGGTGCCGTGCCCGATGTAGCGAACGACCACCCAGATAGGACGATGACACAGCGCTCCGCGCCGCGATACCACCTCCCCGTGGGCCGAATGCTCCTCGCGCGCATCCTCGTCCTTTTGGGCGCGCTGATCGCGATCCTGGCTCTGTTAGCGGGTTACATCCGCTTCCAGGCGCTCGATACGGAGACAGTCGGGAACACCGCCGGCGACCTGATCGCCGACAAGGCGATCCGCGACGAAGCGGCTACCACGCTCGCCGACGAGTTCTTCGCCAATGTCGACGTGGAAGCCGCACTCGCGCAGCGGCTGCCCGCGGACCAGAAGGGGCTTGCCGGGCCCATTACCGGCGCAATTCGATTGAGCGGCGACCGGGCGGCCCAGGCACTGCTCGAGCGGCCGCGGGCCCAGGAGCTCTGGGTGCGATCGGTCGAGGCCACGCACCGCAACCTCATCAGGATCCTCGAGGACGAGACCGGACCGCTCACCACCGAGGGTGGTGACCTCGTGCTCGATCTCCGCCCGCTCGTCATCGAACTCGGTGACCGAGTGGCGATCGTCGGCAGGGTCGACGAACGCCTGCGAGCACGTCCTGATGCGGGCCGCATCAAGATCATGGACGCCAACCAGCTCGAAACGGCCCAGGACCTCACTCAGACGATGAAGATCCTTGGGCTGTGGCTGTGGCTCGTGCCGATCGCACTGTGGGCGATTGCGCTGTGGCTCGCGACGGGCCGGCGCCGCGTCATCTTGCGATTGATCGGGATCTCGTCGATCATCGCCGGCCTGCTCGTGCTCGTCGTCAGGCGCATCGCCGGCTCGAGCATCGTCGACGAGCTCGCCTCGACGGAGTCAGCCAAGGTCGCGGCGGGGAACGCGTGGGACATCCTCACCGCGCAGCTTCGCGACGGCGGCATGACCCTGCTCGGCCTTGGCGTGATCCTCCTCATCGCGGTTTGGATCGCCGGGCCTTCGACGTGGGCGACGTCCTCGAGAGAGTGGATGGCGCCGTACATCGTCCGGGCCGAGATCGCGTTCGGCGGCGCGGCGGCGCTGCTCGCGCTCCTCGTCTGGTGGGGCCCGACGATCCAGACGCAGCGCTGGCAGCTCGTCCTCGCCTCGGCCCTCGTGCTGGCCCTGGGTGTCCAGGTGCTACGGCGGCAAACGGCTGCGGAGTTCGGAAACCCACAACGAAAGGAGCAATAGATGGCCACGATGGATAGGACGAACGCCGAGGTCAGCGGCTGGGCCTTTGGCTTTGCGGCGTTCGCCGGCGCGATCATGCTGATGATTGGGATCTTCCAGGCGTTCGCCGGACTTGCGGCTATCTTCAACGACGAGTTCTTCGTCGTCGGCAACAATTACACCTACGACCTCGACGTCACGGCCTGGGGCTGGATCCACCTGATCCTTGGCGTCATCGTGACGTTCGCCGGCGTCTCGGTGTACGCCGGCGCGACCTGGGCCAGAGCCGTCGGGATCGTGCTCGCGATTCTGAGCGCGGTCGCGAACTTCTTCTTCATCCCGTACTACCCGGTCTGGTCGGTCCTGATCATCGCGCTCTGCATCGCGGTGATCTGGGCGCTCACGGTCTACAACCCGGACGCAGCCTTAGGCCGCGGATAGCAATGTTGTGCAGAGGGCGGGCGCGGCGGCCGCGTCCGCCCTCCGTTTCTCACGGGACAGGCTCCCGCGGTACCGGCTCGCCGGGTCCGGCGCCGCGCGCGAGGAAGTACACGATGGCGCCGAGTACCGGGAAGATCAGGATCACGAGCACCCACGCCGCGATCTTTCCACCTGACATCGTGTGCCGCCGCCTGATGATGTCGATCCACGCGTACACCCACAAGGCGATCACCGCAAACGCGATGATCGGCCAGATCCAGGACATCCTGCGCTCCTTCGGTCGGGTGAGCCCAGCGTACGCCGTTTTCGGCCGTGAGGGCGTCGCCCCGAAGGGGTGATTCGGCGACGACCGCGACCGTTAGAGTTCTCGCCCGATGGCGATCCGCGAAGCAGAGCCGGTCGGCTCCCTCGGCGAGATCCGCGAGGCGGGTCTCGACCGCGAGGACCTGCTGACGATCTACCGCACCATGCTGCTCACGCGCGGGATCGAGGAACGCGGTCACATCCTCTACAAGCAGGGAAAAATCCCGGGTTCCTTCTACACGGGTCGCGGGAACGAGGGGGCGTCGGTGGGCGTCGCGACGGCGATGCGCGGCGAGGACGTGGGCACGCCGCTGCACCGCGACATGGGCGTCCACGTCACTCGCGGGGTCGAGCCCTGGCGGATCTTCGCCCAATACATGGGCCGCGAGGACGGGCCCACGCGCGGCCGCGACGGGAACGTCCACATGGCCGACGCCCAGCTCGGCCTGATCGCGATGGTCAGTCACCTGCCGGCGATGCTTCCCGTCGCCGTCGGTGCGGCGCTTGCGTTCCGGATCCGCGACGAGCAACGAGTGGCGGTCGGCTGGTTCGGCGAAGGCGCTTCGGCCCGAGGCGACGCGCACGAGGCGATGAACCTCGCCGGCGTCCGGCGCCTCCCGGTCGTCTTCATCTGCGACAACAATCAGTGGGCCTACTCGACGCCGACCCACCTCGAGTACGCCTGCGAGACCCTCGCCGACCGCGCGCAGGCCTACGGCTTCGACGGGGTCGTCGTCGACGGCACGGACGTCCTCGCCGTCTACCGCGAGGCGAAGCGCGCGATCGAGAAGGCGCGCGGTGGGGGCGGCCCGACCATGATCGAGTCGATGACGCTGCGCATGGAGGGCCACGCCGTCCACGACGACGCGTTCTACGTCCCGAAGGAGCTCTTCGAGGAGTGGGCGAAGCGCGACCCGATCGAGCGCTTCCGCTCCTGGCTGCGGGAAAACGCGAACCTGAGCGACGAGGAGGAGGACGAGGTCGGCGCCGCCGTCAAGCGGATCCTCAACCAGGCGATCGAGCGCGCCGAGCAATCGCCGCTGCCCGATCCCTCGACGGTCGCCCAGCGCGTCTTCGCGCGGCCCGAGGACCTCGACACACCCCATCACAAGTAAGTGCCTGAACTCACCTACCTGCAGGCGATCTCGGACGGCCTCCGCCAGGAGATGCGCCGCGACAAGCGGGTCTTCGTGATCGGCGAGGACGTGGGCGTCTACGGCGGCGCCTTCAAGGTCACGCTCGGCTTCCAGGAGGAGTTCGGCCCCTGGCGCGTGATCGACTCGCCGCTCTCGGAGACGGCGATCGTCGGCGGGTGCACCGGCGCAGCGATCATGGGGCTGCGCCCCGTCGCCGAGATGCAGTTCGCCGACTTCATCTCCTGCGCCTGGGACCAGCTCGTCACTGTCGCGGCGAAGCAGTTCTACCGCGTCGGCACCCCGATCCCCATCGTCGTGCGGCTGCCCTCCGGGGGCGGGTTCTCCGGCGGCCCGTTCCACTCGCAGAACCCGGAGAGCTCGTTCGCGCACATCGCCGGCCTGAAGATCGTCTGCCCTGCGACGCCGGAGGATGCGAAGGGCCTCCTGATCAGCGCGATCGAGGACCCGAACCCCGTCCTCTACTTCGAGCACAAGCATCTCTACCGCCGGATCAAGGCGGATGTCCCGGAGGAGCGGTACACCACGCCGTTCGGCAAGGCTCGGGTCCACCGCGAGGGAGACGACGTCACCGTTGTGACCTGGGGCGCGATGGTCTACACCGCCGGCGAGGCGGCGCAGCAGCTCGAGGGCGACGGGGTCTCGGTGGAGATACTCGACCTGCGCACCCTGATCCCGTGGGACCGGGAGGCGGTGCTCACGAGCGCGGAGAAGACTTCCAAGGTGCTCGTGCTCCACGAGGACACGCGTACCGGCGGCTTCGGCGCCGAGATCGCAGCGACGATTGCCGAGGAGGGCTTCGAGAACCTCGACGCGCCGGTGATGCGGATCGCGGCACCAGACGCGCCCGTGCCGTTCTCGCCGCCGCTGGAAAAGGCGTTCATCCCCCAGGTCGAGAACGTGGCCGCAGGACTGCGAGAGCTGGCCGAGTACTAGCGCGCTATGTCCACTCCCACCGCCGTCGACGTCGTGATGCCCCAGATGGGCGTGTCCGTCTCCGAGGGGACGATCACGAAGTGGCTCAAGCAGGAGGGCGAGGAGATTCAGGCCGACGAGGCGCTGCTCGAGATCTCGACCGACAAGGTTGACACCGAAGTGCCGAGCCCGGGCACGGGCGTCGTCCAGCAGATCCTCGTCCAGGAAGGCGAGACGGTGGACGTCGGGACGCGGCTCGCCGTGATCGGCGCACCGGGCGCTGCCGAGGCCGAAGCGCCACCGGGCGAGGAGGAGGCGCCCCAGCAGGCCACGACGGAAGCCGCCGCCGAGGCGGCGACGGCCTCGAGCGCGGAGACACCTGCGCCCGCCGCGCCGGCCGAGCCGGCGCCCGAGCCGGAGCCAATGGCCATACCCACGCCGGCGGCACAGCAGGAGCCGACGGCCGCGCCCTCGGCGCAGCCGGAGCCGATGCCGGCGCCCGAGCCGGCGGCGCAGCCCGAGCCGATCGACGTCAGCGGGGACGGGAAGAGCTTCATCTCGCCGGTAGTGGCGCGGATCGCCTCCGAGCACAACGTCGACGTCTCGCAGGTTCCGGGCACCGGACGTGGTGGACGCGTCACGAAGAAGGACATCCTCGCCTTCGTCGAGGGCGGGGATCAGGCCGCCGCGGCGCCTGCCGCACCTCCTGCCCCTGAGCCCGAGGCGCCTGCAGCACCCGAGCCCGAACCTGCGCCCGAGCCCGCCCCTGCTGCTGCCGCCGCACCGCCGCCGCCGCCGCCGGCACCCGCACCCGCACCCGCACCGGCACCTGCACCCCAGCCACAGGTAGCCGCCGGCGCAGGCGAGAGCGAGGAGCCGATGTCGGCGATGCGCAAGGGGATCGCGGAGCACATGCGCCGGTCGCTCGACACCTCCGCTCATGTGACGAGCGCGATCGAGGTCGACATGTCGAAGGTGGTGGCACTCCGCGAGAAGCTGAAGCCGGAGTTCCAGCAGAGCTACAGCGTGAACCCCACGTACCTGATCTTCGTCGCGCGCGCCGTTGTGGACACGCTCGACGATTATCCGTGGATCAACGGCGAGATCCGCGGCGACAAGATCGTCACGCGCAACTACGTCAACCTCGGCTTCGCGGTGGAGCTCGCCGACGGCAAGGGGCTGATCGTCCCCGTCGTCAAGAACGCCGAGGGCCTGAATCTGCTCGGCATGGCCAGGTTCGTCACCGATGTCGCCGAGCGCGCGAGGAACAAGCAGCTGACGCCCGACGAGGTCCAGGGCGGCACGTTCACGATTACGAACCCGGGCGGGTACGGCACCTTCCACGGCACGCCGGTCATCAGCCAGCCGCAGGCCGCGATCCTCGGCACGTACGCGGTTGTCAAGCGCCCCTGGGTGATTCAGGACGACCAGGGCAAGGACGTACTAGCGATCCGTCCGATCATGAACCTGACGCTCACATACGACCATCGCCTCGTCGACGGCGCGCTCGCAGGCCGCTTCCTCCGCGACCTGAAGCAGAAGCTCGAGACCTGGGACGAAGCGGCCTATTAGGCCCCTAGTCTGGGACGAGCCGGGATGGCTCGAGCAGGCGACGGCGTGGATCGACGGGCACGTCGAGCGCATGGGCAACGTCGAGCTGATGCTGGCGCGCCCATGGTCGGCGATCGTGCGCGTGCCGACGCCGGAGGGGGACGCCTGGTTCAAGGAGAACGCGCCGGCCAGCGCCTATGAGCCCGCCCTGACGACCCTCCTCGCAGATATTCGGCCTGAGGCCCTGCCGGAGACGATCGCGTGGGAGGGGCCGCGGATCCTCACGAAGGATGTCGGTCCGCGACTCCGCAACGTGCTCGACGCGGGACAGGCCGAGCCCTCTTGGGAAAAGATCCTGCCGCTCTACGGCGAGCTGCAGATCGAGTTCATGCAGGTCGTGGACGAAGCCCTTGCGCTCGGCACGCCCGACGACCGGCCGGAGCTCCTCCCCGACCGCTATGCGCACCTCGGCGGCCCACACCTAGATGACGTCAGCGTGGCCGCCGATCGCCTCGCAGGCTCGCTGCCGCTCACCGTCGCGCACATGGAAGCGCACGACGGGAACATCTTCGTCCGCGACGGACGGCCGGTCCTGATCGACTGGGCCGAGGCGGTGGTGACGCATCCATTCGTCGGGCCGCTGCTTGCCCTGCGCTCAGCAACCGACCGCGCGGGGTACGAGCCGGGGTCGCCGGCGGTCGAGCGCCTTCGCGACCTCTACCTCGAGCCGTTCACGCGCTTCGCCCCGCTGCCGCAGCTCCGCGACCTGTTCGCCGACGGATACCTCCTCTTCCCGGTCTCTCGGGCGGACGTCTGGCGGCAGACGCTCGAGGGCGCGCGGGTGCCGTCCGAGTACGGCGATCCGGTCGGGGCCTGGCTCGAGATCCTCGGCGAACTTGTCGAAGGGACGACGTTGCTCGGCGGCGCCTAACACGTATAGGTTCTCGATCCCGATGCGGCGTTCACTCCTCCTCATCGTGCTCAGCGTCCTCTCCGCGCCCGCGTTGGCCGCATGCGGCGGCGGCGAGAGCGAAGCCGAACGAGAAGCCGAGGAGGCGCGCAGCGAGGCCTTCGCGCCGATCTGCGAGATGAGCGACGTGATCGCCGACACGGATCTGCCGGCGGACTTCCCCGTCCCGGGGGACGTCACTCTCGTCAAGGCCGAGAAGGCCGGGCCGTCGGTGGTCGTCGAAGGTTGGGCCGCCGAAGACCTCGAGAAGCTCTACGACGAGTGGCACGAGCGCTTCGAGGAGAGCGACTACGAGATCACCTTCGACGAGCAGGAGGAGCACGACGCCGAGATCTCGTTCGAGGGCGGCGGCCGCAGCGGCCAGGTGAAGCTCGCCGCGGAATGCGGCGACAGCGGCAAGACATACGCCCGCGTCACCGCCCGTCCAACCGGCTAGCCTCACGGCAATGTCCATGCGCGGAAGCTGCTGGTGCGGCGGCGTGCGGTTCGTGGTCACCGAGCCCTTCATCAGCGCCTCGTTCTGCCACTGCACCTCGTGCAAGCGGATCTCGGGCGGTGTCGGCACGGCGAACGGCCGCGCTCGCTCGGAGTGGATCGACATCATCGCGGGCCGCGAGCTCCTGACGACGTACCAGCCGGACGAGGGCAGCGCCAAGACGTTCTGCTCCCGCTGCGGTTCGAACCTCTTCGGCGGCGGCTGGCCGGACTCGGAGGAGTCGAGCGTTCGCCTGAGCTCGATCGACGAGGGACTCGAGCAGAAGCCCGAGTGGCACAGCTACGTCCGATCGGTCGCTCCGTGGGAGACGCTGCCGGACGACGGACTGCCGCGCTACGAGGTGACGCGCGCGTGAGACCCGCGTACCTCGTCGACCTCGGCGTCGTCCCGTACCTGGAGGCGTGGGACCTGCAGCGCTCGCTTGCACGGCAAGTCGGGGCCGGCGAGCTCCCGGACACGGTGATGCTGCTCGAACACCCGCCGGTGGTCACCCTCGGCCGACGCGCGCAGCAGACGGAGCTGCACGTCCCGGAGGGCGCAGCCGTCGAGGTCGTCGAGACGGATCGCGGCGGCAAGTCCACCTACCACGCCCCCGGGCAACTCGTCTGCTACCCGATCTTCGACCTCACTCGCCACGGCGAGGACGTGAAGCGCTACTGCCGCGACCTCGAGGAAGCGCTGATCCGCACCCTGGCGGCCGTCGGGGTCGGGGCGACGCGGCTCGACGGCCTCACAGGGATCTGGCTGGAACACCCGCCGCGCAAGATCGCCTCGATCGGCATCCACATCGCCAAGTGGGTCACGACTCACGGCTACGCGCTGAACGTCGACCTCGACCCGTCGCCCTTCACAGACTGGATCACGGCCTGCGGGCTCGAGGACACGACGTTCACGACGATCGGCCGCGAGCTCGGCCGCCCCGTCGCGGTCGAGGAGGTCAAGCCGCATGCGGCGCGTGCCGTCGAGCAGATCTTCGATCTCCGCTTCGAGGAGCTACGGCAGCCAGCCGCCGTAGGCGACTCGGCGGGAAGGCGGGAGGTCGGCGTAGGCCTCAGCGGGCTTGGTCCTCTCCTCGGCAACTGAGACGCCGAGCTCAGCCGCGACCTCGGAGACCGGATAGACGATCCCCTTCCGGCGCAGGCCCCGCGCGCCGACCGCCAGCACCACCGCCGGGCCGTCGCCCGCTCCGACGATCATGTGGTTCGTCTCCGGCGGACAGTGGACGAAGTCCCAAGCACGTAGCTCGCACACCTCCTCCTCGACGACGAGCCGGCACTCCCCCGCCACCACGAGGAAGTCCTCCTGCGCATGCTCGCGGTGGTAGCGCCCGAGGCTCTCACCAGGCTCGAGCACGCTGATGTTGATGCCGAGCTGCCGAAAGGGCCGTTTCCCCTCGAAGTCACACCAGCGGCCGAGCCCCGTGCGTTCGCGCCATCTGGCCTCCTTCGCGTTGACGACGAACCAGCCGTCGACGTCGGCCACCAAGCCAAACCGGGTCTCTCGGAGGGGCGCCTCCCGCACGGGCGCAACTCTACGGTCCCCGTGGCAAGGACGAAGTTCACTCGCATGGGTGATCAGGAAGCCGAAATGGCACTCGAACGGGTGATGCAGGCAGGAGGAGGTTTTCGATACTCAGAGGAGCGACGCCTGCCCCGTTCTCGCCTCCGGCGCTTGGCCTCGCGTTTCGGCGTTCGCAATGTCCAGTGTTAAGGGGAGCCTCGAGATTGACTTGGTCGCGCGCAGCGGCGGCAAGGAGTCGCATCCGGAAAAACAGAGCGCATCCGTAGACTTCGCGGCGTGAAGTCGCTCCCCGTCGCGGATCGCCCACGGCGGCCGCCCTGGATGAAGGTTCGCGCGCCGAGTCCGGACTCGCAGTACTTCGATGTCCGCAACCTCATCCACGGCGCCAGCCTCCACACCGTCTGCGAGGAGGCGCGCTGCCCGAACATTGCCGAGTGCTGGGGGCGCGGCACGGCGACGTTCCAGATCCTCGGCGACACTTGCACCCGCGCCTGCCGCTACTGCTACGTGCATTCCGGCCGGCCGGAGCACCCGCCGGACCCGCTCGAGCCGCTCCGCCTGGCACACACGGCTGCGCAGATGTCGCTCGAGCACGTCGTCGTCACCTCTGTCGACCGTGACGATCTTCCCGACCGCGGCGCCGGCCACTTCGCGGCGACGATCCGCGCGCTGAAGCGCAAGGCGCCGCTGGCGAGCGTCGAGGTGCTGACGCCCGACTTCCTCGGCGTCGAGGAGGAGGCGCTGCGCATCGTGCTCGCGGAGCGTCCGGAGGTGTTCAACCACAACATCGAGACTGTCCGCCGGCTCCATCGGCGCATGCGCGGGGCGAAGGCGTCGTACGAGAAGGCGCTCTGGCTGCTCCAGCGCGCCAAGGAGCTCGCGGACTACGCCGTGCTGACGAAGTCGGGGATCATCGTCGGGCTCGGGGAGACGAACGAGGAGGTCGTCGAGACGATGCGCGATCTGCGTGCGCACGGCGTCGACGTCGTCACGATCGGCCAATACCTACAGCCGTCGGCGAAGCATGCGACGATCGACCGCTGGGTGCACCCGGACGAGTTCCGCTGGTTCCGCGAGCAGGGCGAGGCGATCGGCTTCGGCTCCGTCTTCGCCGGCCCGCTGGTGCGCTCGAGCTACCGCGCCGACGAGCAGCGCCACGCGGCCGAGACCGGGCGGGGCGCTGTCGCGTATTAGCCAGCCAAGGGGCCGCCGAGGCGGCCCCTTGGGGCACGGGGAACGCGTCCCTAGCTGGCTGTTCCCGTGACGTCAGGTAGTTGTCCTGCTGGTTGAGCGGGATCACGGGCTGGTCCGCCTCGTTCAGGAAGCCGCCTAACAGAGGCACTTGAACGGCGCGACGAGGAGCCGGCGCTCTTAGCCCCAACAGACGAGGGGCCGCTCGGAGGCGGCCCCTCGAATCGTTCGGCTTCCGGGCTCTACGGCAGGTCGTAGACCCAGGCGCCGAAGCCATGGGTCGTGACGTACAGGACCCGCTGCTTCTGGTCGATCACCAGGTTCGGGATCGTCGTGGTCGGCAGTCCCTTCACCGCCGTCCAGCCGGTGTTCCGGCGGACCCGCCGGATCAGACCGAAGTCCGTGCCGGCGTAAAGGACGCCCTTCCGCTCATCGACTTCGATCGTCCCGACGGGGACGTCGCCGATCGCGTGCGAGCCCGTCCCGTCGATGTTCGTGAACGTCGCCACGTTCGTCGCCGGGTTGAACCGGACCTCGAAGACATGGCCCGGGGTCGCCGGCGTCACGTGGTTGTACCCGCTGTACGTGATGTACGCGTGGTACGGGTTGGACGGGTCGACGTAGATGTCCGAGGGATACCGCGGTGGATCGACCTCAGAGGTCTGGTCGATCCGCTTCCAGACGATCGAGGCCGGATTGGCTGCCATCGCGTTCGTGGTGATGAAGATTCGGCCTCCGCTGGTCGCCGCCCAGACGACATTGCTGTCGGACGGTGACGGCGCGTCCATCGAGACGTGGCCGCCGGAGCGATCGTCGCCGAACGGGAACGGGCCGGTGCACGGTGTGTTCCATGGCCCGCCCGGCATCGATGGACAGAGGGCGAGCGGCCCGAGCGTCAGCCGTCCGGCATTGCCCGGATCGCCCATGGCCTTCCAGTCGTCACAGACGTCGATCGGCCGCTCGTAGGTTCCGTTCTCGTTGATGTCGCCGTCGCCGAACCAGAGGTTGCAGTGCTGCTTGACCTTCGCGTAGGCGAAGTTCGGGTTCACACCGCCGTTCGTCGACCGGAACATGTGCTCGTTCCCGGTGAACATCAGCTTGCTCACCTTCGGGTGGAACACCGTCGGGACGATGAACGCCGCGGCCTCGCGGAAGTAGTCGAACGGGGCCGCGCCCCTGGTGCGGGTCGTGTCCGCGATCCAGAACGGCACCTCCTGGTTCCGCGGCTCGTCGAGAATCGCCAGCGAACCGCCCTGCCACGAGAGCGATGAGTAGTTCGCGTCCTTCGCGTCGAAGCCGTTGTACGCGCCGTCGGCCACGAACGTCTCGATCCACGTCTTCGAGCCAGGAACCCGCATCCACGAGCCGTTGTCCTGCGCTCCGCCGGCGAGCTCGCCGGGGCGGTTCGGGTTGTAGGTCACCTGGTAGAAGTGGAGCGTGTTGAGTCCCTTGTTGATGGACTGCAGCCGCTCCGGGATCCGCTTCGTCACGGCCAAACAGGTCGCCAGCGAGGGGGCGTGCGTCAAGTGGTGCACGGCGGTGCAGTCGCCCGAGTCGTCGACGAAGTTCCCGTTCGAGCGAATGATCCCGCCGTCACCCGTCTCGATGAACTGCTTCCAGTCGTTCGGATTCGTCACGATCGA
>Ga0126313_10000314_pt1 | contig 22569 bp, 23 predicted proteins | sample Plot105A_FD_89954 | JGI IMG/M metagenome (GOLD analysis project Ga0126313, IMG submission 89954) | Serpentine soil microbial communities from UC McLaughlin Reserve, CA, USA - Plot105A | ecosystem: Environmental > Terrestrial > Soil > Grasslands | place: USA: UC McLaughlin Reserve, Lake County...
CATCGTCGACCACGAGTACGAGATCGAGCGCGACGGCGACACGGTCGCGACGATCTCCAAGAAGTGGTTTCGCGTGCGGGACGCCTACGGCGTCGACATAGCGGCCGGCGAGGACACGCCGCTCATCCCCGAGCCGCACCGCGTGCAGCGTAGTGCGTTCTGGTCCTAACAGCCGAATCGTGAGACTCCGGCTCGACCCGGGGCCGTCGGTGACGCGCTGTCCTGTGCGAGGTGGCACACATCGTGGCGCGTGAATGAATGCCGGTTTGCCGGGCCCGGCGACCGGCACGATCCGCGGGGTGAGCGGCCCTCACCCTCGCGGGTGAGGACGGCTCACCTGGACACGCGCGATCGTGCGACCGCATGGACCTCGATCCGGGCGAGGAGATCGTCTTCCAACGCCATCCGTCCTGGCGCAGCGCCGGCGCGGCCGAGCATGCGCCGGAACCCCGCTTCGCGCCCGGGCTCGGAATCACCCGCACGGGGTGAGGTGCCGTCGCCCATCGGACGGCGAGCATCGGCCGCGTGCCCGTTCCGGGGAGCGCCTCACCTGGCTCGGCCACGCCACCGTGCTCCTGGAGGTCGGCGGCGCGCGGCTGCTCACCGACCCGCTGCTCCGTGACCGGGTCGGCCATCTGCGCCGCCATGCCGTGAGCCCGCCGCCGGACGTCGCCGAGGCGATCGACGCCGTCCTCGTCTCGCACCTGCACCGGGATCATCTCGACGTCGCCTCGCTGAAGCGGCTGCGGCGCGACGTCACGGTCCTGGCTCCGAGCGGAGCCGGGGCGCTGCTCCGCCGCCTCGGGTTCGCGCGCACCACCGAGCTCCAGACCGGCGAACGGGCGGACGTCGGTGGCGCGACGGTGCTGGCCGTCCCGGCGGTTCACGACGGCCGCCGCCACCCGCTCGCGCCGCCGGCCGAGGCGATCGGCTTCGTCGTCGCGGGCGAGCACCGCGTGTACTTCGCGGGCGACACCGACCTCTACGACGGCATGCATGAGCTGGCCGGGACGCTCGACGCGGCGCTACTGCCGGTCTGGGGCTGGGGTCCGTCACTCGGGCCGGGCCACATGGATCCGCTCGCCGCGGCTCGCGCGACCGCCCGGCTGCGTCCGCGGGTCGCAGTGCCGATCCACTGGGGCACCTTCTTCCCGGCCGGTCTGGCGCGACTCCGCCGGTCCGCCCTCGTCGACCCGCCGCGCGATTTTGCGCGCCGCGCCCGCGCGCTTGCGCCCGGCGTCCAGATCCGCGTGCTTGCCCCCGGGGAGACGCTCGGCCTCGATCCGCCATGACCGCGGGCGGGCGGCACAGGTACGGGGCGGTTCTCATCCTGACGCTGGGCATGACGACGTTCGCACTGGCGGCGCCCGAGGGTGGCGCGACACGCACGCTCGAGCTCGCCGGTGCCGGGGCCACGCTGGTGGCGGCGATGCTGACGTCCGGCGCGCGGCCCGGTGTCCGGCGGATCGCCACGGTGGCGCTTGTCGTCGCGCTCGTCCTCGCCGCCGCGGCCGCGGTCGCCGGCGCGCCCCGCGGCATGGTCCTCCTCGCCGCGACAGGGGTCGCCAGCGCGGTGACGATCGCCGTGATCGTCGGCGGCCTCGCCCGGCTGGTGCGGGAGGTGGGCGTCGGCATCCAGGCGGTCTTCGGCGCGGTGGTTGTCTACCTCCTCGTCGGCCTCACGTTCGCCTTCCTGATCGGCGCGGTCGCGACCGGCGCGGACGGCGACTACTTCGCGCAGGGCACCGACGGGACGCAGAGCCAGCGGGTCTACTTCAGCTTCACGGTGCTGACGACCACCGGCTTCGGCGACCTGACCGCTCGCACCGCCCCGGCGCGCGCGCTCGCGGTCCTCGAGATGCTCGTCGGCCAGCTCTACCTCGTGACGGTCATCGCGACGCTGGTCGGCAACCTGCGCCGGCGCGACGGCCGAGCGCCTTGACCGCGCTCAGTCCGGCAGCTGGCGGACCTCGATCAGCTCGAGGCCCAACGACTGGACGCGCTCGATGATCCCGTGGAGCTCGGCCTGGTCGCGGATCGGGCCGTGCAGGACGGTCTCCACCCGTTCGACATCGCTCTCGAGCATCTCGAACCGCGCAAGCAAGGGTGCGCTCAGGCGGCCGCGGATGCGGAACTCATAGTTCGTCGCGGCCATGCGCAGAGCATCGCCGCGACCCGGGTGAAGCCTCGTCACCCGTGAGGGTGAACGTTCGGCCGACCATGGCCGACGTCTCGGCCCCCAGCGAGGCGGCGCGCCGCGGCTTGCCGCGGCGCGCCGTGCGGATCTCTGCGGAGTGGGTCCCCTACGCCGCGCCGGCGCCGGCCAGCGCGTCGCGGAGCGCCTGCTCGGAGTCGGTGCTCAGGGAGCTCTGGATGACCTTCCCGGGGACCTTGACCTCGGCGAGCAGCTTGTCGATGTTGGCGTCGCGGATCAGCAGGACGAGGGCGGCGCCGCCGGAGTCCAGCTGGGCCCCGAGGTCCTTCATGAATCGATCGTCCACGCCGGTGTCCGTGACCGCTCCGGCGGCCGCCCCGGAGGCGGCTCCGATCGCCATCCCGACGAGCGGCGCCAGGAAGAGCAGGCCGATGAGCCCGCCCCACATCGCCCCGCCGGCAGCGCCGACGCCCGCCATCGACGGCTGATGGAGCTTGACCTTCCCGTCGTTGCGCCGCTCGACGATCACGAGATCGTCAAGCTGGATCAGATGTGCCTTCTGCGCCTCCCCCACGTTCGAGGCCACCTGACGCGCGGTGGCGACGTCGGGGTACGCGATTGCTACGAGATCGCTCACGAGCATCTCCTTGTCGGGAACAGGCTCGCCACCGGCCGGTGGCGCACAGGCTCGATGGTGCGATCGGGCGGGGTGAAGGCGCCTCACCCGCGCGGGTGATGTGCCGAGCAGCTGCCGTTGCCGCGAGCTCGTCACGCTCGAGAACCGGATTCCGGTTGGCGCGGCGGCAATCGGGGAATCCCTGCGTCGTTCGCCGCAATGACCTCGCGAGCGCTCCCCACCCGCCGCCGCGCCATCCGGCTCTGTGTGTTCGCCGCCCTGACCGCGCTCATGTGCGCCGGCCTCCTGACCGCCGCCGCCCTCGCCCCCGCTCCGCCGGCGGTCCTCCCGTTCCTCGTCGTCATCTGCATCGGGTGCCCGATGGTGGCGGCATGCGAGCTCCCGGCGGCGATCGCCGGGTTGCGCGCCGGACGGGGCCGCGCGGCTCACCGCGCGCAACGTGCGTCGCGCGTCGACGTCCGCGCGCTCGCGGCGCTGCGCCGCGAGCTCGCCCGGCTTCCGGAGACACCGCACCCGCTCGGCGACTGACCGCACCCTCGGCGATCCATGCTCAGCATCTCCAACCCGGCGTTGCGCGAAGGCTGCGATCGCGCTCGCGACCTGTTCCTCCTGACCCGGCTGCAGGGATTCGGCGCCGGCGCCGAGACCATGGCCGCGGTGTTCCAGGCGCTGGGCGTCGACGGCGACATGCGCGAGGAGCTCGAGCGCGCGGTCCGCGACCTCGTGCCCGTCGACGGCGCGCCGGCGCTCGAGGCGACGGTGGCGGCGTCGATGGTGAGCGGGGTGCTGGTCGGGCTGCTCATCGCCGACAGCGCGCTCCCGGCCGACGGGCTCAACCTTCCCGTGAGCAGCAGCGGCGGCTGACGCACAAAGGCGTGATCACGCCCGGCCGTTGCCGCGCTCGGCAACGGGGGCGGGCGGCGGCCCCGCGTTCACCGGGACGATGCCCGCGACGCGCGTGCCCACGCCCGGCGTCGACTCGATCGTGACGACGCCGCCGAGCGCGGCGAGACGGTCGCGGATGTTCAGCAGGCCGGCTCCGGGCGACGACGCCGGCTGGGTGAAGCCGGCCCCGTCGTCGCGAACCTCGAAACGCAGGCTGCCGGTGTCGGAGAGCGAGATCCAGACGCCCGTGGCGCCGCGTGCGTGCTTGACCGCGTTCTGCAGGGCCTCGACGCACGCGTAGTAGATCGTCGTCTCGACCTCCGGCCCGTAGCGGCGGACGCCGTCGGAGTCCACGCGCGCCGGAATCGGGGCGCCGAGCGCCGCCGCGCGCAGGGCCTCGTCCAGCCCTCCGTCGGCGAGCAGCGACGGATAGATACCGCGCGCGATCGACCGCACCTCGTCGATCGTCTCCTCGACGTCGTCGCCGAGCTTCGCCAGCGCGTCGGCCATGCTCGCCGAGCGCTCGCGCAGCCGGTCGCTCTCGAGCGCCAGGTGCGTGCGAAGCGCCACGAGCCGCTGCTGGGCGCCGTCGTGGAGGTCGCGCTCGATCCTCCGGCGCGCCTGGACGCCCACGCTGAGGATTCGCGCCCGCGACTCGGCGAGCTCGCTCAGCGAGAGCTGCAGCTCGGCGACGAGGCGGCTGTTCTGGAGCAGTGCGACCGCGTACGTGGCGGCGGACTGCACGATCCCCGGCTCCAGCGCCAGGCCGGCGTCATGGTCGATGGCGGCGACCCGTTCCGACGCCCGGACCTCCGTGATGACGCGTCCCGGGCGCGCCGTCGGCGCGGGCACCGGCCGGCCCGTATCGCTCACCCACTGCTCGGGCTCGTTCGGCGCTCGGTAGGCGATCTGCAGCGCGGGATCCTCGAAGGCCTCGGCCATCTCGACCCGTAACTCGCTCGCAGTGACGCCCGCGCGCAGGCGGCGCGTCAGGCGCTCGAGCGCGCCGGCACCGTAGAGGCGGGCCAGCAGCAGGCCTCCGGCGAAGCCCAGCGCGATCAGCGGCAGGGTGAGCGCGTAGATCGAGCCGAGCGTCTCGACGCCGGCCGACGGCTGCCCATTGCCGCGCGCCGCGTCGTACGCCGCGAGCGCACCCATCCGGAACACCGCGGTGGCGAGCACCGGCGCCAGCGCACGCCGTCCGAGCGGGGCGGACCGCCACATGCGTCCGGCGATCAGGACCGCCACGGCCAGGAAGACCACCACCGTCAGTCCCTCCCGCAGCGGCTGCACGATGTCGCCGGCAAACTCCGGTTCGGACCCGGTGATCGCGAACGCGTTCGGCGGACAGGCGTTTCCGCAGACCCCCCATGGCGAGGGCTCGGGGAAATGCTCCACGACGAGGACCGTGGGGAGGTAGAGCAAACAGTCGACGGCGACGACCGCGCCGAAGGCGACGCGGTCACGCGCCGTGGACAGGCGGCCGCTCGGGAACGCCAGCAGGAGGTACACGAGCGCGGGCTCGACGAGCCACACCGCGATGCGACCGATGCTGTACGGCACGCTTGTGTTCGAGACGGCGGCGGTGGTGAGCGACGTGAGCAGTGCCGACGCGAGGAGCAGCCGGGCGAAGCGATCGCCGGGCCAGCGCCGCAGCGCCGCGAGCCCGACGCCGGCCGGCACCGCCACCATCAGCCCATGGACGACGGCGGCGAGCGCGCGATGGCCGGCCGGCGCCGCGGCGAGCGAGAACGCGACCGTCGCGGCGCAGAGGGCCGCAGCGGCGGTCGCAAGCACGCCGATGGGGGCGGATCGGAACACTCGACCGCGCGTCATGTGTCCGTGACCGTACGGAGAGCGCGGGGGCGCGCGCGAGGGTGCGTGCATCCCAAAACCGATGGGGCGCAGTTCCCCTCCACAGACCGGTGGCCCCTGTTGTCGCGCGCGGCGCGCTGCTGAGACAGTCGAATCTGACTGTCCCGAAACTCAGGAGCTCCGTCAGATGAAGCACTCGATCGCCCTTCTACTCCTCGTCGCCGGTCTGGCGGTGGCGGCGTGCGGCGAGTCCGAGCAGGACAAGGCCTCGACCAAGGTGTGCGACGCGCGCGCCGACATCAAGAAGCAGGTCGACGAGCTCCGCGGCTTGACGATCACCACGGCGACCGTGGACGGCGTGACCGCGAATCTCAAGGCGATCCGCACGGACCTCGGCAAGATCGCCGACGCCCAGGGCAGCCTCAACGACGATCGCAAGAAGCAGGTCCAGTCGGCCAACCAGGCGTTCAAGGCGCAGATGACCTCACTGGCTGCGAGCGTCGGCAAGAGCCTGTCGCTCGCGGACGCCGAGTCGCAGTTGCGGACCGCGCTCACGCAGCTGTCCGAGAGCTACAAGAAGACGCTCGGGCAGATCGACTGCGGCTGATCGGCCTCAGGTCGCGGCGGGCGTTTCGGCGCCGTCGAGACCCGGGTCGACACCGGCGCGCAGCGCGGCCATCCGCTCGCGCCGCCCCTCGGTCGCCTCGCGGACGATCACCTTCACCGACGCCGCCACGGGGACGGCCAGGATCGCGCCGACGACACCGAGCAGCGCGCCGCCGAGCATCACGCACGCGATGGTCGCGAAGCCCGAGAGCTCGACGGCCTGCCGCATCACGGCGGGCTGGATCAGGTAGTTCTCGACCTGCTGGTAGACGAGGATGACCACCAGCAGGATCACCGCGGGGGCCCAACCGCTCGCGACGAGCGTGATCAGGACGACGATGAATGCGGCGATCGCCGAGCCGATCTGCGGGATGAGGTCGAAGAGGCCCACGATCAGCGCCAGCACGACGGGGAACGGCGCGCCGACGATCGCGGCGCTCACGCCGACCACCGTGCCGGCGATCACCGAGATCACGACGTTCCCGACGAGCGAGAACGAGATCGTGCGGGTGACCTCGTCGAGCGTCGGGCCGATGCGGGCCGCCGTCTGCGGGCGCATCAGCGCGAGCGCGCTGCGCGTGAGCGTCGGCTTGGCGATGAGGCCGAACAGCGTGAGGAAGACGAGCGTGACGAGCGAGAAGACCGAGCCGATGGCGGAGCCGGCGACGCCGAGCAGCTGCGCCGCCCCTTCGGGGATCTGCTTCGCCGCGTCGACAAGCGTGACCCGGAGCTTCTCGAGCGCCTCGGTGTTCTCGTCGATCTGCTTGAGCACCGGGCTGTCGCGGAGCTCCTCGACGTAGGACGGCAGCTTCGCCACGAGCTCCGTGATCTCGTTCCAGACCGGCACGACGGCCCAGACGACGATCACGAACAGGCTCGCCGCGATCGCCGCGAACACGGCGAGCGCCGCCTTGCCGCGGCCCCATCCCCGGCGCTCGAGCGCGCTGACCGGCGGGTCGCACCCGAGCACCATCACGCCCGAGAGCAGGATCGAGAGGATCGCGTCCCGCGCGACGACGACCAGGACGAGGCCGAAGAGGATCGCCAAGGCCTTGACGACCGTCGGGACCGACACGACGATCTCGACCTTCGGCGCGCGCGGCGCCGCCTCCGTATCGCGCGATGCGAGGCGCTCCTCGACCGGCGAGCTCGCCACGGCTCACCCCGGCCCGTCCGCCGCGTACTCAGCGTGGCCGAGCTGCACGAGCCACTCCCGGAGCTGACGATGGACCGTCTCCGCGCCGACGAGCCCTTCTGCGGGTGCGTCGAGGTCCGCGGGGTGCAGCAGGAACGGGAACGACTGCGTCCCACCCATCCCCCCGTGCGATCCGACGAGCTCCTCGAAGGCGGCGACCTCGTCGAGATCCGACCAGTACGCGCTGTTGACGACGATGTCCGGGCAGTGGGCAAAGGAATCCGTGCGCCGGACGTGCCGGGCCGCGTTCGACCCGAAGGCCGCGAGCGGATCGTCGCCCTCGACGCGCGCCTCGTCGAGGTAGTTGGTGCCATTGCGGCCGACCGCCATCGCGCCGTGCTCCCGGGAGCGCACGAGCAGGAAGCCGACGCCCGGGTGGTCGCGCAGCGCGGGGACCACTCCGGGGTAGCGCGCCTGAAGCTGCTCCAGGGACATGCGGCCGGGCTCGCGGGGGAACGAGATCAGGCCCAAGCAGCCCGAGGCCATCACGACCAGCTCGGGTGGCTCCTCGGCGGCCTCGCCGTTTCGACCGCCGTCCCCGCCCGCGCCGAGCCGGACCTCGCCGTCGATCCGGCGACCCTTCGTCACGCGGCCCACCGCGCGTGCCGCCACCGACTCGTTCCCGGACGCCTCGGTCAGCGACGCCCCGAGGTACCCGAGCGCCTCGTCCGGATGGGTTCCCGCGGCGACCGCGTCGCCGGTGCCGGCAGCCTCGCGGACGAGCTCCTCGAGCGAGATCCCGTAGCGGTCCACGAAGGTCGCGCCCTGGGATTGGCCGTGGTCGGAGAGCACGACCAGCCGGTAGGGCCGCGGGGCGTTGGCCGCGGCCGTGGCGATTCGGGCGACCTGCCGGTCGCACCGGCGCAGCGTCAGCAGGGTCTCCGGACGCTCGATCCCGGAGTGATGGGCAACCTCGTCGTACGCGAGGAACGTTGTGTAGGTGACCGGACGGCCCGCGTACATGTCCGCGATCACGGCCGAGACCTGGAGATCGCGCTGGATGACCGTCGCCCATGCGCGCATCAGCGAGTAGACGAACCCGCGCTTGATCCGGGGCTGCACGTCGAGGCGTCGCTGCTGCGCGGCGCTCGCCAGCTCGCTGACCACCTCGGTCGCGACGAGCGTGATCGTGCGGATCAGGTTGTAGGGGTTGGCGAAGTACGCGAAGTAGTCCTGGCCGATGCGCCCCGGGCGGTCGCGGCGCATGACGGTGCTCATCGTCAGCAGGCTGTGCGGCGCGTCGCCGGACAGGATGTTCGCCCGGCTCGCGCCGTCGGAGAACAGCAGGCCGCGTCCGTTGGAGTGGCGGCGCTCGAGCTCCATCGCGTCCTTCGGGTGGTTCGTCACGATCGCCGCGTCGCGGTCCTTCTCCCACCACCGGAACGCCGGCATGTCGTCGTTGTCGCCGTGCAGCAGGCCGGCCTGGCACGCGCCCGTTTGCGACGACCAGTCCGTCTCCCAGCGCGCGAGGCGATGCGATCCGGTGCGCAGCCAGCGCGCCATGGTAGGCGCGTTGCCGTCCCGCATCGCGCGCACGAGGACGTCGTGCGCGAGTCCGTCGATCTCGAGGAAGAGCAGGCCCGGCACCTCGCTCGAGACGGCGCCCGCGCTGCGCCGCGCCCGGCGCCGCACCACGTTGCGCTCGAAGAAGTCGTTGTCGTCGATGGCGAGCAGCGACGTCACCGCCGTGGTCACCACGGTGAGACAGACCGCGACGACGACGGCAGCGGCGAGGCCGGAGACGTGCAGCCCGGTGTCGATCGCGGCGACGGCCAGCACCACGGCACCGTTGAGCGCGAGCACGCCCAGCCCGAGGGTCAGGACCGTGATCGGCAGCGCGAGGCGGATGACCGCCGGCCACACGAACGCGTTGATGAGCCCGATCAGGGCCGCCGATCCGAGGGCCGCGAGGAAGCTGTCGACGTCGACCCTCGAAAGCAGGGCGCTCAAGAGCATGAGCGTGACCGCGGCGGTCAGCCAGGTCACGACCACCCGCAGGACGGGACGCCGTCGCCGGGACCCGCCCGCGACCGGATCGGGCGGTGCGGCGCGTGGCGCCGCCGGTGTGGGAGTGATCGCGGGAGAGGCCGACATCCGTCGTCGGCGCAAGGTAGGCGGGCGGCGGGTGATCGCGCATCCCCCGGATCAGGTGATCCGGAGGGTGCACACGCGCCGCCGCGCACGTCCCTCACCGTGCGAATCATCCGATCGGGGTGATGCTGACCCGCCGCCGCTCGCGGTCCAATGGCGGAGGAGGCGCGGGATTACCGACGCGCCTGCACGCCAATCGACCGCAGGAGGAACAATGGCCGACCTGGATGTCGGGACGGGAGCGGGCGAAGAGCTCCTCGAGATGGGACCGATCGACTACGTGGTCCTGGAATGGCCGGGGCAGCAGCCCGACGGCGAGGCGGCGCCGCTCATCATCGAGCTCGTCGACCGGGGCATCATCCGGCTCCTCGACGTCGCTTTCATGGCCAAGGACGAGAACGGCGTGGCCTACGCGCTCGACCTCGGCGAGCTCGAGGCGTACGGCGCGTTCGCCGGCGCGTCGTCGGGCCTGCTGAGCTCCGAGGACCTCGAGGAGGCCGCGACCGCGCTCGAGCCCGGGACGTCCGCCGCCGTGCTCGTATGGGAGAACCGCTGGGCCGCGCCCGTCGCCGTCGCGCTGCGCCGCTCGGGCGGCCAGCTCGTGGCGAGCGGCCGCATTCCCATCCAGGCCATCATCGCGTCGCTCGACGCGATTGAGGCCGCTCACTGATCGAGAGGAACATCATGCCCGGACTCCTTCGAGGCGTGGCCCGTGTCGCTGTGGCGGCCGGTACCGCCACGGCCGTCAGCAACCGCGTCTCGCGCCGCCAGGCGAACCGCTGGTCCCAGCAGGACCAGCCTCAGTACGACGACCCACAGCCCAGGTACGACGAGCCGCCGCCGGCTCCCGCGGACCCGATCGCGCAGCTCAAGGACCTCGCGGCGCTCAGGGACCAGGGTGTCTTGACCGACGCGGAGTTCGCCGCGCAGAAGGCGAAGATCCTCGCCTGAGGCCGCGTCAGCGGCGGCGTTGGTGGATCCAGTCGTCCCAGAGCGCCTGCAGCCATCGCGGACAGAGCCGTTCCTTGCCGACGAGCCCCATGGCTCGGGGCGGCACCAGCCCCGGCGACACCGTGAGCGGGTTCGCGGACATGAGGACCACCGCGACGCGGCTGTCGTCGGCGTGCGTGATGCGGCGCGCGGCCTCAAGACCGCCGATGCCCGGCATGCGCACGTCCATGAGCACCAGCTGCGGGCGTAGGACGGCGACCTGCAGGATGCCGTCCTCGCCCGTGGTGGCCTCGCCGAGGAAGTCGAAGCCGGGGGTGGCCTCGACGACGTCCCGCGCCACGCGCAGGAAGCCCGGGTCGTCGTCGACGGCGAGGACGCCGACGACGCCATCGCGTGGGGACGCGTCCTCTCGGTATGGCAGCGCCTGGCGCACAGATCCTTGCCCCTACCGGTCGAGCCGGTGTCCGACCGTGACCGGCGAACGAGCGATGGTGGCATACGGGTTGGCGCCGCGCCAACCTGTATGCACGAGTCCCGCCGGCAGCGCTCCCTCCCCGCCGCGCGCCACCGCCTGCCGTGTCGCCGTCCCAGACTAATTTGCTTCAGAGCCGATCCGTTTTGCTATGGCAAGTTGACGCGGGACGCTCCGGCGCCCGGAGTATGGTCCGTCGCCATGACGATTCGGGTGGTCGTCGCCGAGGACGCGTTCCTCGTTCGCGAGGCGGTGACCCGCCTGCTCTCGGACGCCCCGGGCGTGGAGCTCGTCGCCGCCGTCGCGGACACCGACACCCTCATGGCCACGATCGAGGCCGAGCGGCCGGATGTCGTCGTCACCGACATCCGCATGCCGCCGACGGAGACCGACGAGGGCATCCGCGTCGCGGCGGCCATGCGCGACACGCATCCGGAGACCGGTGTCGTCGTGCTCAGCCAGTACGCCGAATCCGCGTACGTCCTCAGGCTTCTCGAGGCCGGCTCGGCCCGCCGTGCCTACCTCCTGAAGGAGCGCGTGCACCACCGCGGGCAGCTCGTCGACGCCGTCCGCGCGGTGCAGCAGGGCGGCTCGTACATCGACCCGAAGATCGTCGAGCTGCTCGTGCAGAGCCGGGCGCGCGGCTCCGACTCGCCGCTCTCCGTGCTCACGCCGCGCGAGCTCGAGACGCTCGCCGAGATCGCTCAGGGCAAGAGCAACGAGGCGATCGCCGAGTCGCTCGTGCTCACCAAGCGCGCGGTCGAGAAGCACATCAACGCGATCTTCATGAAGCTCAACCTCGTCGGCGCGCCCGACGTCAGCAGCCGCGTCAAGGCGACGTTGCTGTTCCTCGCCGAGAGCGGCGAATCGTTGCCGCCGGCGCCGCGACCCTGACCCGCGGCTCAGGCCCAGCCGTCGCCGGGCTCGTCGGCGAGGAACAGCAGTGCGGCTCTGACGCGCCGGCTCACGTCCTCGGACTCCGGTAGCTCCAGCTTCGTGAAGAGCGAGTTGATGTGCTTCTCGACCGCGCGCTTGCTCAGCGCCAGGGATTGGGCGATGGCGGAGTTGCTCTTGCCCTGAGCGATCTCCCCGAGGATCGCGCGCTCACGCGGCGTCAGGCCCGAGAGCGGGGACGCGGCGACGCGCGAGCGCGCGGTGACGAGCATGTCGACGACCTTCGCGTCGATGACCGACCCTCCGGTCGCGGTGGCCTCGATCGCCGCGGTCAGCTCGCTCTTGTCGTGGATGCGGTCCTTGAGCAAGTAGGCGCGACTGTCGGAGCCCTCGGCCAGGAGATCGAGGGCGTACCGCGGCTCGAGGTACTGGCTGAGCACGACCACGCCCATCTCCGGATGCGACTCGCGGAGCTCGGCCGCAACGCGAAGGCCTTCGTCGTCTCGTGCCGGCGGCATGCGGATGTCGGTCATCACCACGTCGGGTCGTTCGGCCTCGATGGCGAGCCTGAGGCTGTCGACGTCGCTGCACACCGCGACCACGTCGATGCCGGGCACGTCGGCGAGCACGTGGGCGACGGCCTCGCGGACGAGGTAGGAGTCGTCGGCCAGAACCACCCGAAGCGCCATCCCGTACACCTTCGGGTGCGGTGGCCACGCGTGGCAATGGAGCGCGCCTGCGTGTCGGCGGGGATGCGGATACCCCGCCGCCGGGCGTGAGAGCATCCCAACGGGATGCCGGGCTGCGCCGTGGCGCGGTCGCGACCGACGTGCGACGGTCGCCGCAGCCGGGCCATTCGGGCACCGGCGTGCGAGACAGGACCGGACCCATGGACGAGACGCAATCCCCGGACGACGCGGCGGCTCCGCGCTCCACCGCGGCGACACTCGCGCTGGCCGGTGTCGGGCTCCTCGGCGCCGGCAACCGCCGCGCCGTCCGCACCTTCGGCCGCGGCGTTCGCGCCGCCGCCGTCGTCGGTGCACCCGTCTGGCGCTCCGCGCCGCTCGGGCCGGCGCGCCGTGCCGGGCGCTCGGTCCTCGACAGCCTGGTTGAGGAAGGCGGCCGCCACGAGCTGCGGTGGCGAGCCGAGCTCGAGACGACCGCGACCGAGCGGGTCGTGGACTCGGTCACCAGTGCGGTGGTCGAGCACGCGATCGTCGAGCGCATCGCGGCGCGGATGCTCGAGGCGGGCACGCTGGAGCGGGTCGCCGCCCAGGTCACCGACAGCCCGCTCCCGCTCCGCCTCGTCGACGACGTGCTCACGGAGCGGGTGACGGATCCCATCGTCGCGCGCGTCGTCGAGAGCCCGGACCTCGACCGCATGTTCGCGCGCGTGCTCGCGAGCCCGGCGCTCGACGAGCTGATCGCCAAGGTGCTCGACAGCCCGTCGACGGATCGGATCGTCGCCCAGATCCTCGCGAGCCCGGGCCTCGAGCGCCTTGTCGTGCAGGTGATGGAGAGCCGGCTGGTCGACGACCTCACCGACCGGGTTCTCGAGAGCGAGGAGCTCCAGCGCATGGTCACCAAGGTCGCGCAGAGCCCGGCGCTGCGCTCGGCGATCGCCGACAGCAGCGCCGGTCTCGCGGGCGAGGTCGCCGACCAGGTCCGCACCCGGACGGTGGCGGCCGACGCGACCGCGGAGCGGGCCGCGCGCAGGCTGCTGCGCCGGACGCCGATCATGCGGATGGGCCCGCCGGATTCGCCGCCGCCGGCCGGGGCGCCGGCGGGCTGACGATGGCGGCTCGTCCAGCGCCGTACGCAGGCGTGGTGACGCGCGCCGTGGCGCTCGTCATCGACGTCGTGATCGTCAACGCGATCGCCCTCGTCGTAAGCGTGGTGATGGGCCTCGCGCTGTCGACGCTCATCCCGGGCAAGCAGTCGCTCGACCTCCCGACCGTGCTCGCGAGTGGAACCGCGTGGATCGTCTTCGTGGGCGGCTACTTCGCAGGCTTCTGGGCGATCGTGGGGCGCACGCCCGGCATGCGGCTCATGCGCCTCGAGCTCGTGACCGCCGCAGGGGGGACGGTGGGGCTCACGCGGGCCATGGCGCGCGTGGGCGGGATGGTCCTGGCCGCGATCCCGCTCGGGGCGGGCTTCCTGCTGTCGCTCGTCGACGACCGCCGGCAGGGGCTTCAGGACAAGCTCGCCGGGACCGTCGTGCTGTACGCGTCGCCGCGGGCCGGCGCGGCGCAGCCGGTCGCTCCGCTCGCCGGTGAACCGCCGGCGCAGGCCGCGCCGGCGCAGGGGCTCGAGCGCCCCGCGGAGACGGTCGAGGGCACCGTTCTGCCCCCCGGCGCGCGGCCCGCGTGACGCAGGCTGCCTGCAGTTCACCCGCATGAGGTGATGACGGTCCCCGGCGGCGCGACCAGGATCCTCCTCCATGAGCGCCACCAAGGCCATGACCGATACCGAGCGCGCACGGGCCGCCGCCGAGCAACCGCAGAGCGCGGCGGCACCGTCGCCCTTCACGCCGATCGCCGACTATGCGTTCCTGTCGGACTGCCACACGGGCGCGCTCATCGCCCCCGACGGCGCGATCGACTGGCTGTGCGTCCCGCGCTTCGACTCGCCGAGCGTCTTCGGCAGCCTGCTCGACCGCCAGGCCGGCAGCTTCCGGCTCGGCCCGTTCGGCATCAACGTCCCGAACTCGCGGGCATACGAGCCGGGAACCAACACGCTCGTCACCACGTGGCACGCGCCGGGCGGCTGGGCCGTCGTGCGCGACGCCCTCACGATGGGGCCGCGCGGCCGCGAGGACACGATTACGCCGCACACGAGGCCGCCGGCCGACGACGACGCGGACCACATGCTCGTGCGCACCGTGACCTGCATCGGAGGGACCGTGGAGATCGAGCTCGTCTGCGAGCCGATCTTCGACTACGGCAGCATGGCTGCCGAGTGGACGCTCGTCGGCGACGACCGCCACACCGCCGATGCGAACGGGGCCGGACAGGCGTTCCGGCTGCGCACCGACATGGCGCTCGGCATCGAAGGCGACCGCGTTCGCGCGCGGCACACGCTGCGGGAGGGCGAGCAGGTCTTCTGCGCGATCTCGTGGGAGCAGGACCTCCCCGTCCCGGCCGACGTCGCGGAGGCCACCGCCCGTCTGGATGCCACGACGCGGTTCTGGCGCACGTGGATCGACCGCGCGCGGATCCCGGATCACGAGTGGCGCGAGCCGATCCAGCGCTCTGCGCTAGCGATCAAGGGGCTGACGTACATGCCGACCGGCGCCACGGTTGCCGCGCTCACGACGTCGCTGCCCGAGACGCCCGGCGGCGAGCGCAACTGGGACTACCGATACACCTGGGTGCGCGACTCGACGTTCACGCTGCAGGCGCTGCACTGGATGAACCTCGACTGGGAAGCCGACGAGTTCATGCAGTTCCTCGCCGACCTCGAGCCCGACCCCGACGGCTCGCTGCAGATCATGTACGGGATCGACGGCCGTCGCGACCTGACCGAGACCACGCGCGATCACCTCTCCGGCTACGCGGGCGCGCGCCCGGTGCGCGTCGGCAACGGGGCCTTCGACCAGCGCCAGAACGACGTCTACGGCGCCGCGCTCGACTCGATCCTCCTGCACACCCGCCGCAGCGAGCGGCTCCCCCGCCGGCTGTGGCCGATGGTCCAGGCCCAGGCGGAGTGCGCGACGAAGGTCTGGCGTCAGCCCGATCAGGGCATCTGGGAGGCGCGCGGCGAGCCCCAGCACTACGTGTCCTCGAAGCTCATGTGCTGGGTCGCGCTCGACCGTGCCGCCAAGCTCGCCGCCATCGCCGGCGACCGCGAGCTGCAGGCCACGTGGGGCGAGACCGCCGAGGAGATCCGCGCCGACATCCTCGAGCACGGCGTCGACAAGCGCGGCGTCCTGCGCCAGCACTACGCCACCGACGCCCTCGACGCGTCGACGCTCCTCGCCGCCGTCTTCGGGTTCCTGCCCGTCGATGACGTGCGCCTGCGGAACAGCGTGCTGGCGATCGCAGACGAGCTGACGGAGCACGGCTTCGTCCTGCGCTACAAGACCGGCGAGACGGACGACGGCCTGTCGGGCAAGGAGGGCACGTTCCTGATCTGCTCGTTCTGGCTGGTCTCCGCGCTGGCCGCCATCGGCGAGATGCAGCGCGCCCGCGACCTCATGGAGCGCCTGCTGCGGGAGACCTCGCCGCTCGGGCTGTACGCCGAGGAGTTCGACGTCGACACCAGCCGCCACCTCGGCAACTTCCCGCAGGCGTTCTCCCACCTGGCCCTGATCGAGGCGGCCGCGCGGATCATCCTCGCCGAGCGGCTGGAGGAGTACGGCTGATAGCCGCCTCGAGCTCAGGCTCAGGCCGTCGGGCCGCACTGAGCCGTTCGACCTCGGCCCGGAGGCTCGCGTTCTCCCGTCGCAGGGCGGCGGCCTCCCGGCGCTCGGCCGCGAGGTCCGCGGCGAGGACCTCCATCGCTCGCAGGGCTCTCGCCGTCGTGGTCAGCGGGTGCTCGGCCATGAACGGCCGCGAGCCTTCCAGAGTGCCGGCGCACGGGCAATGTGGTGCACCTGCCTGCGCGGGGACGCGCGCACCACCACGGCGGTGCCGGGCTCGCCCGCATGAGGGCGGGTTCGGGCCGCGGGGCGATGCACCCTAGGCGCGCGCGCTGAAGTCTGGAAGGGTTGGCGGGCATGGCCGGAGACGTGGTTTCGCACGGCCGCTCTGGCCGATCGTCGCTCGTCCGGCTCGCGACCGGATCGCGGGCCCGGTATCTGCTCGCCGTCGCCGCTCTGGCCGCGGCGTACTACGGCGCTGCGCGCGTCGGTTACGCATTCGAGTTCGCGGGTCCCGTCGCCGCCATCGTGTGGCTGCCCGCCGGCGTCGGCGTCGCCTTCCTCTACCTCGGCGGCGTCCGCTTCTGGCCCGGCGTGCTGCTCGGCGACCTGCCGGCGAACGACTACTCCGCGCTGCCGCTCGGCTCGGCGGTCGGCCAGACGTGCGGCAACGTCCTCGAGGTGCTCACGGTGACGCTCCTGATGCGGCGTCTCGTCCGGGTCGGCTCGCCGCTCGACACCGTCAGTGGCCTCGGTCGCATGCTGGTCGCGCTCTGCGCCGGAACGGTGGTCAGCGCCTCGGTCGGTGCGATGTCGCTCCGGCTCGGCGACGTCCTCGCCGCGAGTGCGGTGCCCGGCGTCTGGCGAACATGGTGGCTCGGCGACTTCTCCGGTGTCCTGATCGTGTTCCCCCTCGCGGTCGCCTGGTACCGCCCCCCGCAGCGCGAGTGGTCGCGGGGGCGGGCGATCGAGGCAGGCGTCGTGCTGATCGCCGTGACGGGGTTGAGCGCGCTCGCGTTCCACTCCCACAGCCCGTTGACGTACCTCGTGTTCCCGGCGCTGATCTGGGTCGCCCTCCGGTTCGGACAGCGCGGCGCGACGCTTGGGCTTGCGCTCACGGTCGGGTTTGCGGTGTGGAACACCACACACTTCGTGGGACCCTTCGCGTTCGAGTCGATCACGCGCAGCGTCCTGACCACCCAGCTCTTCATCGCGGTCGCCGCAGTGTCGACCCTGTGCCTGGCCGCCGTGGTCACCGAGCGCGAGAAGTTCGCTCGACGGCTCGGCCGGTCCCGGGCGCGGCTCGTCGAGGCGGCCGACACCGAGCGCCGCCGGCTCGAGCACGATCTCCACGACGGCGCCCAGCAGCGCCTCACCGCGCTGGCCTACCACCTCGAGCGTGCCGCCGACGAAGCGCGGCACGATCCGCCGCGGGCGGCGGCGCTCTTCGAGCAGGCGGGCGTCGAGGTCTCGCATGCCATCGACGAGCTGCGCGAGCTCGCGCACGGCATCCATCCGGCCGTGCTCACCGACCTCGGTCTCGCGAAGGCGATCGAGGTGGTCGCCGCCCGCTCGTCGGTCCCGATCAGACTTTTGGAGCTGCCGCCCATGCGGCTCGACGACACCGCCGAGGCGACGGCGTACTTCGTCGTCGCCGAGGCGGTCACGAACGCGCAGAAGCACGCGCGCGCATCGACGATATGGGTGCGCGCCGCCGTCGCGGGCGGCGTCCTGCGCGTCGAGGTCGTGGACGATGGCATCGGCGGGGCGGTCCAGAGCGCCGGCTCGGGACTGCAGGGGCTCAGCGACCGCGTCGAGGCACTCGGGGGCGGTCTGACGATCGACAGCATCGCGGGTCACGGGACGCAGCTCGCGGCCGCCATACCGCTGGCCAAGCCTCCTCGGTAGACGCGCCTCGCGCCGTCGTCCGGACGCCCGGCGTTCGAATCAACTGGCGCCGGGGCGGATCTCGGCTCGAAGCGTGTGATGCGGGTACGTTCGATGCATCGAGAACGGGAGAGCTCCGTTACGAGACATGGACGCCTTGCCTGAGCGCCTCGCGCGCACGCGGTCGACCCGAGAACCTCGCCCGGGCGTCGGGGGAAAGTGTCGTACGGCTCGCGGTGGTCGACGACCACCAACCGTTTCGCCGCGTCGCGTGCGAGGTCGTCGCCGCGACGTCGCGGTTCCGGGTCGTCGGCGAGGCGAGCTCGGGGGAGGAGGCGCTCGGCGTCGTCGATGCGACCCGTCCGGATCTCGTCCTGATGGACGTCCGGATGCCCGGGATCGGAGGCGTCGAGGCCACCAGGCGCCTCGTCCAACGTCATGCCGGGCTGATGGTGTGGCTGGTGACCGCGGATGTCACCAGCGGCCTCGGCTGTCTCGCCGACGCTTGCGGGGCGGCCGCCGTGGTCGACAAGCGCCACGTCACGCCGTGCCGGCTGCGCGAGCTGTGGGACGGGGGCGGCTGGCGGAAACGTCGCCGCGCAGCTCTGACGACGCCCGCGATCACCAGCGCCAGCGCCGCGGCTGTTCGGCCCCGAACGCGCGCGTCCCATCCAGCCGCGGCGCCGGCTCGGGTCCTAGCTTCGTCCGCTCAGTCGAGGGCCGGTTGGCGGCCGTATGCGGCGAGTCCGTACAGGATCAGGATGTCGATCGTGAAGATGGCGAGCGACCAGAACGGATACGCGGGGATGAACAGCAGCTGAGCGATTGCGTTCAGGCCCACGATGAAGATGCCGGTCCAGCGCGCCAGCTGATTGCCGGCCCAGATACCGAACGCTACGAGCATCTGCAGCACACCGATCGCGAGGACGATCCAGCCCCATGTCTTCAGGTCGCTGAAGACGTATTTCGCGTTGGCGGTGAAGAAGCTGGACTTTGAGATCGCGGCGATGCCGTCGATCATGTTGAGGATCGAGACCAGGACGATCATCACCCCGGCGAAGGTGATCCAGCCAGATCCGTGGTCCCGCTCGATGTAGCCCGGCCGGTCCGGGCCGGCGTAGGTCTCCTGCGCCACGGCGATGCGCCTCCTAAAGGTTGAATGACTCGATGCGCCGCGCATTCTCGGACCGTTCGGCTCAGTGGACATCGCCCGATCAGGGTGAAACGGCGCGGCCGCGTGGAGAACACCCACCGGCGCGGGGTGCGCGCCTTCCCGAACACGGAGGCATGCGCCCTTGCCGCCCGCGCGACGCGAACGGGATGCTCGGGTCGAACCGGGGCCGACCCGTGACGAGATCAGCGACGGCACTCAGCGCACCAGCTCCACGCACCGTCGGGCCCCGCACCGGCCCGCGGTTGCGCGACGCCTCCGCAGCGAAGCCGGTGGCCCTCGTCCGCACGCGTCCGCCGTTCCGCCCCGGCCTGGTGGCGCGCGGGCGACTCATCGAGCGTCTCGCCGATGCGCGTGACGTGCCGCTCGCCCTCGTGGTCGCCCCGGCCGGCTACGGCAAGACGACCGCGCTCCTGGAGTGGGCGGAAGAGGACGCGCGGCCGTTCGCGTGGATCGCCCTCGACCATGACGACAACGACGCCGCGCGCCTGCTCGCCGCGATCGCGCTCGCTCTCGACGAGATCGAGCCCGTCGGGCGCGACATCTTCGCGGCCCTGTCGGCGTGCGACGCGCAGCAGGTGCACGTCGTCGCGCGTCGCCTGGGCGAGGCCATCGCCACCCGCCGGCGGCCGTTCGTGATCGTCCTGGACGACGCGCACCTCCTTACCGCGCCGAGCGCACATGACGTGCTGCGCGTCCTCCTCGATCATGTGCCGCGCGGCTCGCAGCTCGCGCTGGCCTCGCGGACCGAGCCCGCGCTGCCCATCGGGCGCCTGCGCGCGCACCGTCGCCTCGTCGAGCTTAGGGCGCGCGACCTCGTGATGACGCGCGGCGAGGCCGGCCTGCTGCTGACGGGGCTCGGGCTTCGCTCGCGCGACATCGACATGCTCGTGCAGCGCACGGAGGGCTGGCCCGCCGGCCTCTATCTCGCAGCACTGTCGCTCCAGGACCAGCCGGATCGCGATCGCGCGCTGGCCACCTTCGCCGGCGACGACCGGCTCGTGGCCGACTACCTGCGCGACGAGCTGCTCGCCGACCTTCCGCGCGACCGCCTGAGCTTCCTGACGCGGACCTCGGTGCTCGACGACCTGTCCGGGCCGCTGTGCGACGCCGTGCTCGCCCGGCCGGGCTCGGGCGGGACGCTGCGCGAGCTCGCCAGATCCAATCTCATGCTCGTCCCGCTCGACCGAGCGGACGGCCGCTACCGCTACCACGGCCTGTTCGCGGACATGCTGCAGGCGGAGCTGCGCCGGATCGAGCCGGAGGCCGAAGCCGAAGTGCACCGGCGCGCGAGCTCATGGCACGCCGGACGCGGGGAGGTCGAGCGGGCGATCCACCATGCCATCGCGGCGGGGGAGGTCGAGGTGGCCGGCGACCTGCTCTGGCGCGTCGCGGCCGGCTACGTCACGGACGGGCGCCACGCGATGATCCGCCGCTGGCTGGATCGCTTCACGCCGGAGCAGATCGCATGCCATGCACCACTCGCGCTGGCCGCCGCGACGAGCGAGCTCGCGACCGGCGACAGCGACCTCGTCGAGCATTGGTGCTCGGCCGCCGACCGGGGCGCCGATCGCACGGCACCCGGGGAAGCGGTCGTCGCGATCATGCGCGCGGTCATCGCGCGAGACGGTCTCGGCCGGATGCACGACGACGCTGCCGACGCGAGCGCCCTGGTGCCGGGCGAGGCCCCCTGGCTGGCGGTGTGCGAACTGCTCCAGGGCGCGGCGCTGCACCTGACCGGCGAACGCGAGCGCGCGCGCGGGCACCTGGAGGACGGCGTCCGCCACGGTGCAGTGGCGGCGCCCAGCATCCAGGTCCTCTGCCTCGCCCAGCTCGGCGTCCTCGCATCCGAGGAGGAGGACTGGACCACGGCCGAGCTGTGCATCTCGCGCGCGCGGATGCAGGTCGAGCGCGTGGGCCTCGCCGGCTACCCGCTCGCCGCGCTCGTCTACGCGGCATCCGCGCTCGACCGGGCCCATCGCGGGCGCGTCGACGATGCGCAGCGCGACATGCGGGAAGGCGCCCGCCTGCTCGCCATGCTGGCGGACTTCACCCCGTGGTACGAGGCGGAGACACGTCTCCTGCTCGCTCGTGCGGCGCTGCGGCTCAGCGACGTCGTCGGCGCGCGGACGCTGCTCGCCGAGGCCTCGCGGCTCGCGGCTCGCGCGCCTGACGCCGTCGTGCTGAAGGATTGGCTGGACGAGTCGTGGGCGCAGGCCGACTCGTTCTCGAGCGCTGCGATCCTTGGTCCGACGTCGCTCACCACCGCCGAGCTGCGCGTGCTTCGCCTGCTTCCGACGCACCTCTCGTTCCGAGAGATCGCGGGACGTCTCCAGGTGTCGGCGAACACGATCAAGACACAGGCGCACGCCGTGTATCGCAAGCTCGACGCCTCGTCGCGCACCGAGGCGGTTTCGAGCGCCCGCGTGCTCGGGCTGCTCGACGTCTGACGGGATCACCCCGTTTGGGCGATGTCCGCCCGGACCGCCGTGCCTAAGGTGGGGCGAAAGCGTGGACGGCGGGGATCCCTGGACGTGAATCGCATCGAGCAACAGCTGCGCCGGTTGGCGCTCAACGATGAGAAGCTCGTCGGGTCGGTGCTCGCCGTCGGGGCCGGAGTCTCGCCGCCGTCAAGCCTCGACCGCAAGTCGGAGGCGCTCGTTCGGGTGGGCGCGCTGCTGGCAGTGGGCGCCTCCACCGCCTCGCTGCGCTGGACGGTCGAGCTCGCGCAGTCGACGGGCGCCACGGACGAGGAGATCCTCGGCGTCCTGGTGGCGATCGGCCCCGCAGTCGGGCTCGCCTGCGTCGTAGCGGGGGCGCCGCGCCTCGCGCTGGCGATGGGCTACGAGATCGAGGACGACGGTTGAGCCGCCCACGCGCCGGTCAGCACGCCTGTGCGTCGTGGCGCTTCAGGTACTCCAGGTAGAACGGCCGGAGCAGCTCGCCGAGCTCGCCGCGACCGGACTCGGTGATGTCATCGAGATGAGCGCTTGCGTGCTGGAGGTGTGCCTGCTCGGCCTCGAACCGGCCGGCGGCGACCTCGGCGACCGGAACGCCTGCGCGGGTCTCCCCTCGATCGCCTGCGGATTCGGCGCGGATACTCGTCCATCGAGCGGACGGACACGAGCACGCGGCGCAACGTCGTCGCCTCACAGCCTCGACGGCGGGCAGCGACGCGCCCACGGAGCCTCAGCCCACGTCGATGTAGATGACCTCGACGGCGTTGTTCCCGTATCCGAGCCTGTTCCAGGGCGGGACCTCTGGTTGGGTGTGGCCCGCTGCGTCTGTCGCCCGGGCGCGGAGGGTGTGGCGGCCGACGTCGTCGGCCGACCAGTCGAACGACCAGTCCTGCCAGTGGTACGGCCCGTGAGGCGGCTCGACCCGCGCCGGGTGCCAGTCGCCTTCGCCGGTGAGGCTGACGTCGACCCGCGTTACGGGTCCGGTTCCCGA
>Ga0126313_10000315_pt1 | contig 22552 bp, 20 predicted proteins | sample Plot105A_FD_89954 | JGI IMG/M metagenome (GOLD analysis project Ga0126313, IMG submission 89954) | Serpentine soil microbial communities from UC McLaughlin Reserve, CA, USA - Plot105A | ecosystem: Environmental > Terrestrial > Soil > Grasslands | place: USA: UC McLaughlin Reserve, Lake County...
GAAGCGCTCGGCGTAGGCGTTCGCTTGCGGCGCGCGGATCGGTATGTGGATGACGCGGACGCCTTCGCCGCCGAATATGTCGTCGAAGGCAGCGGTGAACCTGCTGTCGCGGTCGTGGATCAGGAAGCGCATCCGCTCGTGAAGGCCGGTGAAGCTGAGGTTGCGCGCCTGTTGGGTGACCCAGGAGCCGGTCGGGTTGGCGGTGCAGCCAGCGAGGTGGACGCGGCGGCTGCCAAGTTCGATGAAGAAGAGGACGTAGAGGCGACGCAGCGCGACCGTTTCGACGGTGAAGAAGTCACAGGCGAGCATGCTCGCGGCCTGCTGGCGAAGGAAGGCCGCCCAGCTCGGCGCTTCCCGCCGCGGCGCCGGCTCGAGCCCAGCGCTCGCAAGCAGACGCCGGACCTTGCTCGGTGAGAGGCAAAAGCCAAACTGGATCAGCTCACCGGTGATCCTCATAGCCGCAACGCGGACTCTCGCGCCAGCCGTAACACCAGTTTGCTCAGCGCACGGCTCGTCGGCGGGCGGCCGGGGCTTGCGCCGCCGGTACGCCCACTTTCTGCGCGCGAGTTCCCGGTGCCAACGCAGCAGCGTCGCCGGCGTCACGATCAGTCCGCGCCGACGCCGGTGCGGAAGCAGGCGAGCAAGCGCAGCGCTGAATGCCCGATCCGCCGGCCGAAATGTCGGACGCTGATGCAGGCGGGATGACACTGACAGTTGGTGCCGCAGCACGATGAGTTCCAGGTCCTTGGCGAACTCGGGCTGACGACGCCGAACGAGCAGGCTCAGAACAGCCGAGAACATCAGGTAAGCGAAGGAGAGCAGCATCGGCTGACACTCCCAAGGCCGACGCTCGGTCTCACAACCTCTATCGCTGGCGGTTCGCGTACGCGCCGTTCCGGCGTTTCTGGTATTCGCGCGCGCGCGTGTCAACCAATAAGAAGGAACGCGGTGAAAATAAGAAGAAACGCGGTCGAATCAGGAGAGCGGCGGCCAACCCCCCAGCGGCGACGACCTTACTCCGACGTCGACGACGAAGTACCAGTCCTCCCCTTTTCGAACCGGGAATCGGAGTTTTGACACCCTTCAGGCTCTTGCACAAGCCCGGCGTGACGGCGCCGATCGTCGGGGCGACGAAGGTCGAGCACCTCGGGGATGCGATCGCCGCCGAGCGGCTGTCGTTGAGCGCGTCAGAGATCGCGCGGCTCGACGAGCCGTACGTCCCGCACGCTATCTCGGGCCACTAGGCCACGGCCGGCGGGATGTTCTCGTTAAGCCGGAAGAGGTTGGTCGGGTCGTAGCGGCTTTTGACCGCCGCGAGTCGGTCCCAGGTCGGTCCTGGGTAGGCCTCGTTCGCGCACCTGCGGGGCGACGTCCTCGATGAAGCTGGTGAGCGTCGCCGCGTCTGGCTCGGTGGCGAGGACGAACGTGCCGAAGCCCAGGTCGGTTGCGAAGCGCGTCAGGACCTCGACCCAGTGCTCGGGCGGCTGACGACGGCCTGGTCGGTGTCGGAGGCCAGCCGCCCGCGCAGCTCCCTGAGAACGCGGCGAGCGACCCTCTCCCTGCTTGCCCAGCAACCGCGATCGGAGCGCTTGGGCTGGCCGCCGGCGGCAGCGCGGGCGCCCTGCTGGCGGAGGACATGACCGCGTAGGGTTCGCAAACTCGTCCGCGGCTCTGTAGGGGTCGCGCTCGCTAGGTTCGGCGCTCTTGCCGTGGTCGAGGGAGGGCTGTTTGCTCTGGTCGTTCGTGTATCTCGCTGTCCGGAACCTGTTCGCGCTGGTGTGGCTGCTGGGGCGGCCGCGTCGCTCGAAGGAGTTGGAGATCCTCGTCCTCCGCCACGAACTGGCGATCCTCCGCCGGCAGACCGCGCGGTCGAAGCTGACCCGGGCTGATCGAGCGCTGCTGGCGTCGCTGAGCCGTTCGCTGGCCCGGCCGGACTGGGCGGCCTTCTCGATCAAGCCGGAGACGCTGCTTCGCTGGCACCGCCAGCTCATCGCCCACCGCTGGACATACGTGCACCGGAGGCCCGGGCGGCCGCCGCTCGAGCGCTCGCTCCGCGAGCTGATCCTGCGTCTCGCGAGGGAGAACCCGCACTGGGGATACAAACGGATCGTCGGCGAGCTCAAGGGTCTCGGCATCGCGGTTTCGGCGACCTCTGTGCGCAAGGTGCTGCTCGAGGCAGGTCTGCAGCCGGCGCCACAGCGAACGCGTTCATCGTGGCGAGCCTTCTTGCGAGCGCAGGCGGGGAGCATGCTCGCCTGCGACTTCCTCACCGTCGAGACCATCTTCCTGCAGCGGATCTACGTCCTCTTCTTCATCTCGCTCGCGACGCGACGGATCGAGTATGTCGCTTGCACGTCTAATCCGGACGGCGGCTGGGTCGCCCAACAGGCGCGCAACCTGATCATCCAGCTTGGCGACGAGCAGCCGTTCCGGTTTCTCGTCCACGACCGCGACACGAAGTTCAGCCACGCACTCTCCGCACTTATTGCCTCGACCGGATCCTCATCCTCGGCCGCCGCCATCTCGAGCACGTGCTCCGCGTCTACCGCTGTCACTATCACGAGCACAGGCCACATCGCGCGCTCCACCTCCTACCACCGAACGGCCGCGACCCAACGCCGACGAACGCGATCGCTCAACTACGTCGTCGCGACCTCCTCGGCGGACTCATCCACGAATACGACGCCGCCTGAGTTTGCGAACCCTACGGGACTCTGGGAGCTTCGGTGGATGCTCCTTTCCTTCGCCTATCTCGCCTTCTCGGCTTTGCTGCGGTTGCTCGTCAGGGACCGGCGCAGCGAGGTCGCCAAAGACCTCGAGTTGCTCGTGTTGCGACATCAGCTCGTCGGCCGATCGTGCCTTCCTCGCCGCGCGTGCTTCCGCAGCGGCGCCGACACGGGTTGATCGTGACGCGCAGACGCTTCTGCGCTGGCATCGCGAGCTCGTGCGCCGGAAGTGGGCGCAGCCCCGGCGAAGTCCAGGCCCTCCACCCGTCAACGATTGGGTCCGTGAGCTCGTGCTGCGCCTGGCTCGAGAATCCGCGCTGGGCGTAGGGTGCGTAAATTCGATCGCGCTGCAAATGAACACCTTCCGGAGCGGCGCGGAACTTGCGCGCGTGCGAGCACTGCTCGGGAGGCTAGGTGGTATCCAATGACGCACGCCGAGAGACGTGCGCTCTACTTTTGGCCAGTCTCACTCGCTTACGAACCTGAGTTGAAAGTGGGATTTTGCGTAGACAAGGCCGGACGCTGCGGGTATGTGCGCGTCTCGCCGGCGAGCCGTGCGAAAAGCTCGATCGTCCCTGCAAGCTGGTGGGTTCATTCGGGCGGACGAGTTTATGCACCCTACGGGCCATGATTCCGTTGGTGGACCCTGTGGCCAGCACCCCGCGCCACCGCGACGAGCTAGCCGACGACGTGATGGGGCGAGGGTCGTGCCCCCTTGCCGCAATACTTCTCGCGACTGCTAAGAAGTGCTCGCAGCCAGCACTGCGGCGTGAAATCCGCCGCGACGCCACGGCGAGCCATCGATTGCTCGACCGGCGGCGGCGTGATAAGTCTCGGCGACTCTCTGCCCGAGGTGAGTCTGCTTGAACGCTCGTCGGGGGCGGAAGCTCGGCCTTCTCGGATGGCCCTCCCGGCCTTCTCGCTCGCCCAGGGTGCCATCGCGGCGATCGCGTGGGGTAAGGGTTGCAGCCGGCTGGCCCCCCACGTGGCTCGCAGTTGGACTACTCGTGGCCGGGTGGTACTCACTGGCGCTCTAGGCCAGTAACCAAGCGGACTCTACGGTGCTGCCCTTGCGATCGGCAAGAGCTTTGGCAAGTTCGGGGCTAGGCCTGATCCTTGCCGCGAATCCGCGCCCAGAGTCTGCGTAGCCACCCCATGCATCCGGAAGCCTACCGCCTTAACCGCCTCCTGTCCGAAACGACCACTAGCACCGCGCGCTAGTGGGACGATATGCTCGGTGGGCCGTCCGGCTCCAGGGAGGGAGGAGACAGGATGGCAGGGTTCTGTTCAGGCTGGAGAAGCCGCCAGGCGTACCCCGTAGGCCTAGGGTGCATAAACTCGGCCCGCCCGGCTGAATACGCCAGCTTGCAGGGAGAATCGAGTTCTCGCACCGCACGCCGTTTCCTCGCTGGCTCGCTGCTCGAGCACCCGAAGAGCTTCCTCGCGCCCGTCAGCCTGAAGGGCGGCGATGACTACTACCCGTTCCATGGGGGCGCAAGTCTACGGTGAGGATTGGCCGCGTCCGGCAACGGGAAACGAGTAACGGGATGAAGGTCACGATCATCGGCGCCGGGAACATGGGCCGAGCGATCGGCACTCGAGCGGTCGCCGGCGGCCACGAGGTGGAGATCGTCGACCGCGATCTGGCCGAGGCCCGGGCACTCGCCGACGACCTCGGCAACTCCGCCACGGTCGCCGGTCCGGGAGAATCGTTCGGAGGCGAGATCGTCGTCTTCGCCATCTACTACCCCGGGATCAAGGATGCCGCCGAGGAGTACACCGAGCACCTGACCGGCAGGGTTGTTGTCGACATCAGCAACCCAGTCGATACCGAGACGTGGGACAGGCTGGCGACGGCACCGGGAAGCTCGTCGGCCGAGGAGGTGGCGCAGCTGGTTCCGCAGGGGACGCACGTCCTCAAGGCTTTCAACACGACCTTCGCGCCGACTCTGATCGCCGGTGAGGTCGACGGCCAGCAGGTCGACGTCCTGATCGCCGGGGACGACGAACGCGCGAAGCAGAAGCTCTCGCAGATCGTCTCGGACGGCGGGCTCAGGGCGGTCGACGTCGGACCGCTCTCGCGCGCCCAGCAACTCGAGCAGCTCGGTTTCCTCCACATCTCGATTCAGGAGCCGCTCGGCCTCGGGTTCGCGAGCACGTTCAAGCTGCATCCGTAGCGGCGTGCTACGCGCCTGGCACCTGCCCGGTCCGGTCGAGCTGAAACACCGTGATCGCGATGCCGGTCCGATCCACGCTCTCCCAGCTGAGCTATAGCCCGTGGGGTTCACAAACTCAATCGCCCTGGAAATCGGCCAAATCCACGCACCCGACCGAATTTACGAACCCTACGGGTTCGAGCCCGTCTTCCCAGACCGCCGTTCGCCCGTTTAGGCCCTCCTCCACCACCCAGTAGCGGTCGCCGAGCCCGCGCCGGAGCACTCCCGGCCAGCGCTCGTCCGGCGGGAACCGACTGGGCGCTTCCGGACCGGTCAGCGGTATGCAGCCCCAGGTGTTCGAGTCGCCGTAGCAGAGGATCGTTCGCACAGCGTGGAAGATACGAATAGGCTTGAAACGATTCAAGCCGTGGCGACCGCGCTCTTCATCACCTGCCTCGCGGACACGCTGAGCCCCGACGTGGGGCGGGCGACCGTGGCCGTCCTGGAGCGCGCCGGGGTCGAGGTGGAATTCCCGCCTGAACAGACCTGCTGCGGGCAGCTGCACTTCAATGCCGGGCACCTCGACGAGGCCCGGGCGCTGGCACGCCGCTTCGTCGAGGTGTTCGACGGCTACGACGCGGTGGTCGCACCGTCCGGCTCGTGCGCCGCTCATGTTCGAACGCACATCGGCGAACTCACAGGTCAGGACCGCGGCGTACCGGCGCGAACCCGGGAGCTCTCGCAGTTTCTGTCCGAACGCACTTCGGTCGAGCTCGACTCCGGATTTCGAGGCCGCGTCGCCTACCACCCCACGTGTCACTCGCTGAGGCTCCTGCGCCTGGGAGACCAACCGCTCTCCCTTCTGCGAACGGTCGGGGGCGTCGAGCTTGTCGAGCTTCCGGATGCGGAAGAGTGCTGCGGGTTCGGCGGGACCTTCGCGGTGAACAACCCAGACGTGTCGGCCGCGATGCTCGACGCCAAGCTCGACGCCGTGGTCGCCAGCGGCGCCGACGTCGTTTGCGCGTGTGACGCGTCGTGTCTCATGCACATCGGCGGAGGCCTTCGGAGGCGCGGGTCGGAGGTGCGTGCACTACACCTCGCAGAGGTGCTCGCAGCTTGAGCCAGGCCGAGCGCACTGCCTCCGCCGAGCCCTTTCCGCGTGCTGCGCGCGCAGCGCTCCCGAATCGTCAGATGCGCCGGAACCTCCTGCACGCCACCACGACGATTCGTGCCAAGCGAGCGCTGGCGGTGGCTGAGCTCGCTGACTGGGAGGAACTCCGCGATGCCGGCGCCGCGATCAAGAGCAGCGCGCTCGTTTCACTCGACCGGCTCCTCGTCGATCTCGAGGCGGCGGTCACGCGTCGCGGCGGCGTCGTCCACTGGGCGCGAGACGCGGTCGAGGCCAACGACCTGGTGACCACGATCGTCCGCGCCGAAGGTGTCGACGAGGTCGTCAAGGTCAAGTCGCTGACGACCGACGAGATCCACCTCAACGAGGCGCTCGAGGCGGCGGGGATCCACGCGCTGGAGACCGACCTTGCCGAGCTGATCGTCCAGCTTGCGGGCGAGCGGCCGTCGCATCTCCTTGTGCCGGCAATTCACAAGAACCGAACCGAGATCCGCGATCTTCTCCGCGACCGGCTGGGGATCGAGGACCTGAGCGACGACCCGACCGACTTGACTGCGGCGGCGCGCAGCTTTCTCCGAGACGCGTTCTTGCGCTCCCGTGTCGCCGTCTCTGGCGCGAACTTCGCCTGCGCCGACACCGGCGGCGTGGTCGTCGTCGAGTCTGAGGGAAACGGCCGCATGTGCACGACGCTGCCGGAGGTGCTCGTGACGGTAATGGGGATCGAGAAGGTATTGCCCTCCTTCCTCGACCTCGAGGTGATGCTCCAGCTGCTGCCGCGCTCCTCGACCGGCGAGCGGATGAACCCCTACACCTCGGTCTGGACAGGCGTCCATCCGGGTGACGGGCCGCAGGCGTTCCATCTCGTCCTGCTCGACAACGGCCGCACAAGAGCACTCGCGGACGAGGTCGGGCGCGACGCGCTCCGCTGCATCCGCTGCTCGGCGTGCATCAACGTCTGCCCGGTATATCGCCAGACGGGCGGCCACGCGTATCACACCCCGTACGCCGGTCCGATCGGCGCGATCCTCGAGCCACAGCTCGTCGGCGAGCGTGGCGCAGCGGCCTCGCTTCCGTTCGCGTCGACTCTCTGCGGCGCCTGCGCTGACGTCTGCCCGGTTCATATCGACATCCCTGCGCTCCTCGTCCACGAGCGCGCGAAGGTCGTCTCGAACAAGCGGCCGGGACTGGAGGCGGCGAGCATGAAGCTGCTCGGTCGCGTCTTTCGGTCGCGACGCGGATATGAGCGCGCGCAGCGGATCGCGCGGTTCCTCCAGAGGCCGCTCGTGCAGAACGGGTGGATGCAGCGCTTTCCTCCCGGCCCGCTCCGAGCCTGGGGCCGCAGTCGCGACCTGCCCGCGGTTCCGCGCCAGACCTTCCGCGAATGGTGGCAGTCCCGTGACGGCGCGTGAAGAGATCCTCGCGCGGGTCAGCCACGCGGTTGCCCACTCGCCTCAGCCTGAGGTCCCGCGCGGCTACAGGCAACGAGGTGACTTGGCGCATGCCCAGGTCGTCGGGAGGTTCATCGAGCGGGTGCGGGACTACCGTGCCGCGGTCGTCGAAACGAATGAGGCGCCGCTCGCAGTTGCCGAGGTTCTCGCAGCGCAGAGTGCCTGGCGGATCGGCATCCCCGCGGATCTGGACGGGCGACTGCGGCCGACCGGGGTCGAGCTTGTCGAGGATGAAGGTCTGTCGCCACGGCAGCTCGACGAGCTGGACGGGGCGCTGACGACCTGTGCTGCCGCGTGCGCTGTCACCGGGACGATCGCGCTCGACGGTGGACCGGGGCAGGGCAGACGGGCGTTGACCCTCGTCCCCGACCTCCACGTCTGCATCGTTGGCAGCGAGCAGATCGTCGAGACGGTGCCGGAGTTCGTTCGCCGGCTCGAGCCCGCCGCGACAGAGGGACGACCGATCGTGCTCGTCTCCGGTCCGTCGGCGACCTCGGATATCGAGCTCCAGCGCGTGGAGGGCGTCCACGGGCCGCGGCGCCTCGTCGTGATCATCGAGCGCTAGGAACGAGGCGGCGCGGTCGACTCTCGCTCCACGAGGTGTGGCGAGAACAGCCGCTGCTCGGGCTCCGCGCCGCTCCGCAGGAGCTCGTAGGCGGTGGCGCCGAGCTCGTAGCTGGGTTGATGGACGGTCGTAAGCGGCGGATCCGTCATCGCCGCGAGCTCGACATCGTCATAGCCGATCACCGCGATGTCGTCGGGAGCACGCAGCCCGCGCTGACGCAGCCCTCTGATGACACCGATCGCGAGCAGATCGTTCGTGCAGAAGATGGCCGTCGGGGAAAACTCGGCCAGCACCTTCTCCACCGCGGCCACCCCCGACGGCGCGTCCATCGCCTCGACCTCAAGCTCGAAGAGGTCGCTTGCCGCGTCGACTCCGGCGTCGGTCAAGGCGTCGATCAGCCCACGACGACGGTCTTCGCACTGCGGGATCGATGTCGGCCCGTTGACGAGGGCGATCCGCCGGTGCCCCAACTCGAGGAGGTGCTCACCGGCGAGGCGACCGCCGAGGACGTCGTCGACGATGACAGCGGGGACGAGGCCCGCAGACCGCCGATGGTCGAGCAGCACCATGGCGATGCCCCGATCGACGAGCCACTCGAGGTAGCGCTCGTCCTCGCCCGCGGGATTGATGATCACGCCCCGGACGCGCTGGCGCGCAAGCGCATCGAGCGCCCGGCGCTCGTCGGCGAGCAGCCAGTCGGTGTTGCACACCACGATCGCCTCGCCGTTCGCCGCGGCCATGTCCTCGGCGCCGCGGGCGACCTCGGTGAAGAAGGGGTTGCGGATGTCCGGGACGATGAGGCCGACGAGGGTCGCCTGCCCAGCGCGGAGGGTGGCGGCGGAGCCGTTCGGCACCCAGCCCAGCGCCTTGACCGCCTCGCGCACGCGCTCTCGCGTCGCCTCGGACACGCGCTCCGGACGGTTCACGACGTTGGACACCGTCCCGACGGACACGCCGGCGTACTCCGCTACCTGGCTGATGGTCACGCCGGGGTCCCTTGCCATGGCCGAAGATTAACTCCGAGTTGATTCGATTCAAAAAAAGTGGTTGAATCGGTTCAACTCGCGTGGCTGTCGACGACGACAATCGCGTAAGGAGAACGCCGTCCCCGCCGGCTCCGCTCGTGGAGCTGCACGGCGTCTCGCGCAGCTACGGCGGCGTCCGTGCGGTGGACGGCGTGAGCTTCTCGGTTCGCCCAGGAACCGTTCACGCCCTGGTCGGCGAGAACGGCGCCGGCAAGTCGACGCTCGTGAAGATCCTGACCGGGATCGTCCAGCTGGACGAAGGCGAGCTCGTCATCGACGGAGAGTCGAGACGCGTCGGCGACGCCCAGACGGCGCACCGGCTGGGGATCGTGGCGATGTACCAGGAGCCGACGGTCTTCCAGGACCTGACCGTCGCGGAGAACGTCTTCGCCGGGCGGCACATCCGCACCCGGCTCGGCACCGTCGACTGGCGTGCGATGCGGCGCGAGACCGCGCGGATCCTCGGCGAGCTCGGCGTCGAGATCGACCCCGACACGCCGGTCCGCGGACTCGGTGTTGCCGACCGGCAGCTGCTCGAGATCACCAAGGCGCTCTCGTCGAGCGCGCGGCTGCTGATCATGGACGAGCCGACGGCGGCCCTCTCTTCCCATGAGGTCGAGAATCTGTTCGCGACCATCCGCCGCCTCCGCGACCGCGGCGTCGCCGTCCTCTACATCAGCCATCGACTCGAGGAAGTCGGCGAGCTCGCGGACATCGTGACCATCCTCCGCGACGGCCGCCACATCGAGACACGGGCGGCGAACGAGCTGTCGCAGGGCGAGATCATCAGGCTGATGGTCGGCCGGTCGCTCGATCAGCTCTTCCCGAAGGAGGACGTCGAGGTCGGCGACGTGGTGTTCAAGGCGGAGGGCCTGTCGCGCGGCGGGCTCTTCGCCGACGTCTCCTTCGAGCTGCATCGCGGCGAGATCGTCGCCCTCGCGGGATTTGTCGGCTCGGGCCGGACCGAGGTCGCCCGTGCGATCTTCGGCGTGGATCCTCTCGACGAGGGCCAGCTCTGGATCGAAGGTCGCCCGTTTCGCCCCCGGTCTCCGCGGCGCGCGCTTCGGCGAGGGCTCGCGTACCTACCGGAGGACCGGATCCACCAGGGGCTGATCCAACCGATGTCGATCTCGCGGAACGCCTCGATGGCAGTGCTTCCGGGGCTCACCCCCGGCGGGATCCTGCGCCCGTGGAGAGAGACTGCGCTGGCTCGCCGGTTCATGGAGCAGCTCCGGATCAAGGCCAGCTCGCCGTCGCAGATCGTGCAGAGCCTGTCGGGCGGCAACCAGCAGAAGGTCGTGCTGTCGAAGTGGCTCGCGGCCGAGCCGCGTGTCCTCCTCCTCGACGAGCCGACGCACGGCGTGGACGTGGGCACGAAGGCGGACGTCCACCGCGAGATCTCGCGCTTGGCGGCGCAGGGACTGACGATCCTGCTGATCTCCTCTGAACTGCCCGAGGTGCTCGGCATGAGCGACCGCATCCTCGTGATGCGTGAAGGCAGACTCGTCGCCGAGCTCTCGCGAGCCGATGCCACCCAGGAGCGGGTGATCGCGGCGGCAGCAGGGGTGGCAGCCGCGTGATCGCCGAGCTGCGCGGTCTGAAGCCTCAGCAGATCGCCGCCGCGGCATTTCGTTTGCGCGAGATCGGGCTCGTAATCGCGCTCGGCGCCGCCGTCGTGTTTTTCGCGATCCGAGCCCCGAACTTCCTCACCGTGGGGAACTGGCAGGACATCGCCAGGGACGTCGCCATCGTCGTCGTTGTCGCGGTCGGCGAGACGATGGTCGTGCTGACACGCAACATCGACCTAAGCGTCGCGTCGATCGTCGGGCTCAGCGCTTATATCAGCGCCGACTACCTCGCCAGTCATCCGGGAACCGCGCTGGGCGTAGCCGCGCTGATCGCCGTCGGCGTCGGCACGGTGCTCGGTTTCGTGAACGGCCTGCTCGTCGTCGTCGCGCGAATCCCGGCGATCATCGCGACGCTGGCGACACTCGCGATCTACCGGGGGCTGTCGTTCCAGGTCACGGCGGGCGACCAGGTCTCCGCCTTCCAGCTGCCGGACCGGTTCCTTGACCTTGCGGCGAGCAAGCCTCTCGGCCTTCCGACGCTGGCCTGGTTCGCCTTCGCCGTTGCGATTGCCGGCTCTGCGGTCCTGCGCTGGACACGGTGGGGACGCGACTTCTACGCCATCGGGTCGAACCCTGAGGCCGCCCGCTTCGCAGGCATCCCTGTCGGCCGTCGGATCATCCTCGCGTTCACGATCTGCGGCGCGCTCTCGGGCCTCGGCGGATTCCTCTGGGCGTCCCGCTTCCCCAACGTCGACGCCGTCGCAGCCACCGACTTCGAGCTCGACGTGATCACCGCGGTGGTCATCGGCGGCGTGAACGTCTTTGGTGGTTCCGGCACGATCTTCGGCGTCGTCCTCGGTGCCGTTCTCGTCGCCACGATCCAAGACGGCTTCACACTGCTCCGTCTCTCGGAGTTCTGGAAGATGTTCTTCAACGGCGCAGCGATCGTCGTCGCCGTCACGATCGACGCCCTCGTCACCCGCCGCCTCCAGGATGCGCTGCGCCGCCGCCGCGCCGAGGTCCTCGCGGCCCGTCACGCCGCCGCTCCGCCAAGACCGGAGGCGGCGCCGTGACCCGCGTCCTGCTCCGCCTCGTTCTCCGCTGGGAAACGCTCCTGATCGTCGCGATCGTGGGCGGCGGGATCTGGAGCGCGACGCTCTCGGAGTTCTTCTTCACCCGGATCAACCTGCTCGACCTCGCGACGCCGTACGTCTTCATCGGGCTTCTCGCATTCGGGCTCACTTTCGTCGTCATCGCCGGCGAGATCGACATCTCAGTCACCTCGATCCTCGCCGTGTCCGTTGTGTCGTTCGCGCAGCTCCTGGACCACGGCGTGAACGTCTGGCTTGCGACGGCTGCCGGGCTAGGCGTCGCTGCCGCTCTGGGCCTCGTCAACGGCCTCCTCGTCGGCGTCCTCAACCTGCCGTCACTTGCAGTCACGCTCGGGACGCTCGCCGCCTTTCAGGGCCTCGCCTTCGTGATCCTCTCCGGGGAGGGCGTCGCCGAGTTCCCGCAGCGCTACCTCAGCATCGGGGGCGGCTACTCCAAGCAGGAGCTCCCTCATGCCCTCGTCCTTCTCGTCGCCGCTGCCTTCGTGCTCGGCCTGCTTCTCCACGCGACACGGTTCGGCCGCTACTTGTTCGCCATCGGCTCGAATCGGGAGGCCGCCCACCTCTCGGGCGTTCCGGCTTCGCGCGTGCGTGTCACGGTGTTCGTCATTTCCGGCCTGATGGCGGGGATCGCGGGCATCGCGTATGTCGGCTTCTTCGGTTCAGCGCGAGCCGACGCGGCGCAGGGATCGCTGCTCGACGTCGTCACGGCCGTCGTCCTCGGCGGCGTCAACATTTTCGGGGGGGCCGGGACGATGGTGGGCGTGTTCCTCGCGTTGATCCTCGTCGCCGTGTTGCGAAACGGTATGCAGCTCGCCAACGTCGGCGGCGACACGCAGAACATCGTCATCGGCGTCCTTCTGCTCGCGGCCATCGCTGCGGGCAACCTCGGCCGTGCAATTCAGGACGGCTCCATCAGCCTCGCGAGGCTCGGGATCAGGCGAAGGGGGGTGATCCGGAGCGACGCAAAAGAGGCGGCAATCGCCATGTCAGTGGAATCGCAGACCCCGAAAGGAAGGTAAGTCATGCGAAGAAAGAGGCTCGGAATCCTCAGCCTCATCAGCCTCGTTGCGGTCGTCGTCCTCTCCGTCGGCCTATCCGCCGGCACGAGCAGCGCGGGAACCGAGCGTGCGGAAAGCGGCAAACGGATCTTCTTCCTCCCCAAGCTCATTGGCGTCAACGTCTTCACTGAGAACGGCAAGAGCGCGAAGGAGGCCGCACGGGCGCTGGGCGAGACGGTCACCTACAACGGCCCGACCGAGGCGGTGGCCGCGAAGCAGGTTCCGTTCATCGACTCGGCGGCTCGACAGGGCTACAACGCGATCGTCATCTCGGCGAACGATCCCAACGCAGTCGCGCCGGCGCTCAAGCGGGCGCAGCAGCGCGGCCTGAAGGTGATTTCCTACGACGGTGACGTCCGCAAGGACGCACGCACGATCTTCGTGAGCCCTCCGAAGGCGTCAGACATCGGCGCGTTTCAGGTCGAGTGGCTCGGCGCCCAGATCCGGTACCGCGGCGAGATCGCGATTCTCTCCGCAACACCGACCGCGGCGAACCAGAACACCTGGATCAAGTTCATGAAGCAGACCCTAAAGAAGCGGAAGTACCGCAATATGAAGCTGGTCAAAACCGCCTATGGGAACGACAACCCGACCGACTCGGCGAAGGAGACCCAGGCGCTGCTTCGGGCGTATCCGAACCTCAAGGGCATCATCGCTCCGACCACGGTCGGCATCTCCGCGGCAGCGCAGGTGCTCGACCAATCGCGCAGGTGCAGGCGCGTCGCGCTCACCGGGCTCGGTCTGCCGAACCAGATGCGCCGGTACGTCAAGAAGGGGTGCGCGAGGAGGTTCGGGCTCTGGAACGAGCGCGACTTCGGGTACCTCGCGACGTACGTGGCGAGTCTCGTCCTCGACGGCAAGCTGACCGGGAAGCTCGGGGAGTCGTTCAGGGCCGGCCGACTGGGCACGCGCAGGGTCGTTACAAGCGACGGGAACTCCCCCGTCGTCGTCCTCGGCAAGCCGCTTGTTTTCACGCGGGCAAACATCGACAAGTACAACTTCTAGAAGGCTGAGGGCAGGCCGGGCGCCGCGCGCGCCCGGCCTGCTCTGGAGGCGACGATGAACGACAGCGCAGGGGGCAAACGCCGTTGGTACGTGGCGGACGCCTATCTCCCAGGTGACTCCTCACACGGCGTCGAGAGCCATGAGAGCGCATGCCTGCTCAATACCGGGGAGAGTCCGGCCCATGTTCGCCTGACTTTCTTCTTCGAGGATCGCGACCCAGTCGGGCCAGTCGCGCTCGTCGTCCAGCCGCGCCGGACGTGGCACGTACGGCTGACGGACCAGTCCGCACTCGACGGCGTCGACCTGCCTCGCGATGTGCCGTTCGCCTACACGGTCGAGAGCGACGTACCGATCGTCCTTCAGCACTCGCGCCTCGATACATCGGCGGGCGCCTACACGCTCGCCACGACGGTCGCATATGGCGAGTGACCCGCTCGAGCACCCCGAGATCGTGGCGCTCGTCGAGCGGTCGCGCCGCCTCGGGTCGGACCCGCGGATCACCAACTTCGGCGGAGGTAACACCTCGGCGAAGCTGGAGCTCGAGGACCCGATCACGGGCGACGTTCGCGAGGTGCTGGCGGTGAAGGGCTCGGGCGGCGACCTTGGCACGCTCCAGCCGACAGGCCTCGCGCTCGTCGATCTGCAGCGGCTTCGCTCGATGGAGCGGGTCTACGAGAGTGTCGACCGCGAGGACGCGATGGTCGGACTCCTCGATCACGCGCGCTTCGGGAGCGGGGGCGCCGTGCCCTCAATCGACACGCCCCTGCACGGATTCCTGCCCGCGCGGCACGTCGACCATCTCCATCCGGACGCGCTGATCGCGTTCGCAACGGCCGCGGACGGCCGGCAGCGGACCGCGGAGGCGTTCGACGGAAGACTCGGCTGGCTCGACTGGCAACGGCCCGGTTTCGACCTCGGTCTCAAGCTCCGCGATCTTGCGATCGACCAGCCGAGCCTCGTCGGTGCGGTTCTTGGTGGCCATGGCGTGATCTCCTGGGCCGACACATCCGAGCGATGTGAGGCGCTTTCGCGCGAATTGATCGCTCAAGCGGAGAGCTATCTCGCACAGCATGGCCGCCCGAACCCTTTCGGCGCCGAGCGTCCGTCCTTCCTGACCCTCCCCGAGGACGAACGCCGGCGCCGGGCGGTCGCGCTCGCTCCGATCGTGCGCGGCCTCGCAAGCACGGATCGCCGTGTCGTCGGCCGGTTCAACGACTCTGAGCTCGTCCTCGGCTTCCTCGCTTCCGAGGCCGCGCCACGCCTGGCGTCGCTCGGTACGTCTTGCCCCGACCACCTCCTCCGCACCAAAGTGCGACCGCTCATGCTCGACCTGCCCGCCACTGCGCCCCTCGAGGAGCAGGTCGCGCGACTGCGCGAACTGCACACCGAGTACCGCAACGCGTACCGGCGGTACTACGAGGAGAACGCCACGCCCGAATCACCTCCCATGCGCGGAGCCGACCCCGCAATCGTCCTCGCGCCCGGCGTCGGCATGTGGAGCTTCGGCGCCGACGCGCAGACCGCCCGCGTCGCCGGCGAGTTCTATGTGAACGCGATCAACGTCATGCGCGGAGCCGAGGCTCTCTCTTCCTATGTCCCGATCCCAGACGCAGAGAGGTTCCGTGTCGAGTACTGGGAGCTGGAGGAACGCAAGCTCCGTATGCGCCCGCCGGCGCCGCCGCTGACGGGCCGCGTCGCGTTCCTCACCGGAGCGGCCTCCGGAATCGGCCTTGCTACCGCGAAGCGGCTGTACGAGCTCGGCGCTGCCGTCGTGATCGCCGACGTGAACGAGGGAGCTGGGCGACGGGAGACCGAGGCTCTCGCAGATGCCGACCGAGTGCTCGCCGTGCCGCTGAACGTCGCCGACGAACGCTCGGTCGCCGACGCGCTGGACGCGACGGTCCTCCGCTTCGGCGGCGTCGACATCGTCGTCAACAACGCCGGCCTCGCCAGCTCCGCACCACTGCTCGAGACCGAGCTGGCCGATTACGATCGCCTCCACAGCGTCATGGCGCGGGGCTCCTTCCTCGTCAGCCGCGCCGCAGCTCGTGTCCTGATCGACCAAGGCATTGGCGGGGACATCGTGTATGTCGCCTCCAAGAATGCCGTCTTCGCCGGCCCGAACAACGTCGCCTACGGCAGTGTCAAGGCAGCGCAGGCGCATCAGATGAGGCTTCTCGCGGCGGAGCTTGGCCCGCACCGGATCCGCGTGAACGGGGTCAACCCGGATGCTGTTGTCCGCGGCTCGGGCATCTTTGCCGGCGAGTGGGCAGAGGAGCGCGCCGCAGCGTACGGCGTGCCGGTCGAGGAGCTCGGCCGCTTCTATGCGGAGCGCACGCTCCTGAAGACCGAGATCCTGCCGGACCACGTCGCCGACGCCGTCGCGGCTCTTGTTGGCGGCGACCTCAGTGTCACGACCGGCACGTTCATCCCCGTCGACGGCGGGATACCCGCCGCGTTCCCGCGTTGACCACGGGAGGTGTCTCAGTGCAGCTGAACGCAGAGAGGATCGCGTCGCTCGAGGCCGACACCAACGACCGTCACGAGCGCGCGTTGACCGCCGCGAGCTCGCTGCTCGAGCTCCATGGTGCCAGCGCGGAATGGGTGATCGAGGAGGTGCGGCGCTTCACCGTCGCCGCCCCGTCGTGGGCGCTCGGCACCGGCGGCACGCGCTTTGGCCGCTTTCCCGGCCCGGGTGAGCCGCGCACGATCGAGGAGAAACTCGACGACGTTGCCGCCCTGAATGCGCTCACCGGCGCGAACCGCACGGTCAGCTTGCACGTGCCGTGGGATGAGCCGGACGACCCGGCCGCTCTCCGTCAGTACGCGGCGGTGCTTGGACTCGGCTTCGACGCGATGAACTCGAACACGTTCCAGGACAACCCGTCGACCACCCGGGAAGGGAAGATCACCTTCAAGTTTGGGTCGCTGGCCGCCGCCGATGACGCGACTCGTGATGCGGCCGTCGAGCACAACGTCCGGGTGATCGAGCTCGGCCAGCAGCTTGGATCGACGGCCCTCAGTATCTGGCTCTCGGACGGCACGAACCATCCCGGCCAGGCGAGCTTCCGGCGACAGTTTGACCGCGTGGCGGAGTCCCTACGGCGGATCCACGACATGCTTCCGGATGGTTGGCTGCTGTTCACGGAGCACAAGCCGTACGAGCCTGCCTTCTACTCGACGGTTGTCTCCGACTGGGGGTCCTCGCTGCTGCTGGCGGAGGCCGCCGGCCGCAACGCGCGCTGTCTCGTCGACCTCGGACACCACCTGCCGAACACCAACATCGAGCAAATCGTGTCCCGGCTCGCGATGACCGGTCGGCTCGGCGGCTTCCACTTCAACGACTCCAAGTACGGGGATGACGACCTCACCGTAGGCTCGATCCGCCCCTACGAGCTGTTCCTCGTGATGCTCGAGCTCCTGGAGCACGGCGGGGGGATGATGCCGCGGCTTACGTACATGATCGACCAGAGCAACAACCTGAAGGATCCGATCGAGGATCTCGCGCAGGCGACAGACGCGATTCAGCACGCCCTCGCGCTGGCTCTCTGCGTCGATCAGTCCGCGCTCCAGGCCGCCCAGGAGGCCGACGACCCCGCACTCGCAGCGGAGATCCTCCATGGGGCTTACCGCGCCGACGTCCGCCCGCTCGTGGCCGAGGCGCGGAGACGCAACGGCGCCGCGGTTGAGCCCGTGATCGCGTACCGGCGCAGCGACTACCGCGCGGGGGTCGCCCGCGACCGCGGGTCTGGCCACGTAGCAACGGGCCTGTAAATGCGCGTCGCCGCGGTCGACATGGGCGCGACCTCCGTCCGCGTCGCCGTCGTCGACCTCGATGCCGAGGTCCCGCATGTCGACGTCATTCACCGCTGGCTCCACGGTCCAGAGAGCCGACCGGATGGATCGGTGCGCTGGCGCTGGCGGGATCTGCTCGAGAACGTCCGGCTCGGACTCGACCGAGCGCTCGCCTCGGGGCCACTTGCTTCGATCGGCATCGACGGGTGGGCCGTCGACTACGGCCTGCTCGGCCGTGATGGGCAGCTCTTGTCGGACCCGCACAGCTACCGAAGCTCACGCACCAACGGCTGGCTCGAGGTCGCGCGGTCGCTCGGCGAGGCCGAGCTCTACCGCCGCACCGGGATCCAGCTGATGCCGATCAACACGATCTTCCAGCTCGCCGCGCACGATCGCGACGAGCTTCGCAACGCGTGGCGTCTCGTCATGCTGCCCGAGCTCGTCGCCTACGAACTGACAGGCGATGTTGCCAGTGAGCGCTCGAACGCCGGCACCACCGGCCTGCTCGACCTCAGCACCGGTGACTGGGCGACCGACCTCGCCGAGGCGATCGGTGTCGACCCGCAGATCCTTCCCTCCCCGCAGCCGGCGGGACGAAAGCTCGGCGAGTACCGGGGAACACCGGTCCATCTCGTCGCCGCCCACGACACGGCCTGCGCGTTCGCCGCGAGTCCCCTCGGTCCTGACGGCCGCGCGTTCGTGTCCGCCGGAACGTGGTTCCTGGTTGGCGTCGAGCGCGAGACTCCTGATGTCTCGGAGGCGGCCCGCGCAGCCAACTTCTCGAACGAGATTGGCGCCGTGGGTGGTTACCGCTTTCTGAAGAACGTCACCGGCTTCTGGCTGCTCGAGCAGTGCGCCGCCCTTTGGGGGACGACCGCTCGCGACCTCCTCGACCTCGCCGGAGACGTCACGGACGCACCGGTATTCGACGTCCGCGACGAACGCTTCCTCGCCCCCGCGCGGATGGACAACGAGGTACGACGGGCGGCGGGTCTGGGGGCGGACGCGGACCGCGCAGTCGTCGCCAGGTCGATCGTCGAGTCGGTGGCCGCCGGAGTCGGGGCCGTGGTCGGAGAGCTCCGAAGGACGCAGCCGATTCAGCAGCTCGTTGTCGTCGGTGGTGGCGCCGCCTCTCGGCTGGTGCGGGAGCGGCTCGCAGAGCACGCGGGGGTACCCGTCGTTGCCGGCGCGACGGAGGCCACGGCGCTTGGCAACGCCCTAATCCAAGGGATCGCGGTGGGGCGCTTCGCAGACCTCACTGGCGCCCGGGCGTGGATTGCCGCCACCTAGCCAGCGTGCCGTCGGGCGCCCAGAACTCCTGCACATCGCCACCGGACCTCGCTGACGCCCTCTCTCGGATGGCGCTGGAGCGAGGCGGTTGTCACCCACGACAACGAATTTGTACGCATTTTGTACCCATCGAACCTGATTTCAGCCGATCTCGGCCCACTAGGAACGACTTGTTCAAGCCAAATCAGATCCTGTGGGGTGCGTAAATTCGGTCGGGCGGTCGGGAAGCGTCTGTTTGCGGGGAAGACCCGACCTTGTACACCCCACACGTTAGGGAGCACGCTCCACAAGGCTAGGTGGTCTCCACTGACGCACGGTAATTCTGGCCCAGTCGCACTCGCTTACGAACCTGAGTTGCAAGTAAGACGTCAGCTAAAACAGCGCGCCGGATGGGACAACTCGATTCTTCCTGCAAACCGCAGCATTCCGTCGCGGGACCGAGTTTACGCACCCTACGCGGTCGACCACCTCGACGAGAAGGAGGCTAGGTCATGGAGTGGACGGGGGCAATCGGCGTCGATACGCACAAGGGGGTGCACGTCGCCGTCGCCCTCGACCGGCTTGGCGCCCAGCTCGCCAGCCGGGAGATCCCGACGACGCCTGCCGGTTACCGCCGGCTGCTTTCCTGGGCGCAGGAGCTCGGGGTGCCCGCCTTCGCGACGCCGCCCAAGGAGATGGGCGTCATCCTCGGCATCGCCGTCCTGCTCGACGCGCTCCTCGTCCGGCTCGTCCTGATCCCGACCCTGCTGCGCGTCTTGGGCCGCTCCGCCTGGGCGTTCCCCCGCTGGCTCGACCGGCTCCTGCCCGACGTGCGCTTCGGACACTCCTAGACCCTTGGGAGCACAGCGCCTGCGAGACGAAGACGCAGGGCCCAGTCGCGCTCGGCCATAGCGGCGATTTTGGGCAGCAGAGGACCGGACAAGCTGTCGGCGCCCGCGACGAGCGGCATGAACAACCGGACTCCGATGGTTTGTTGATCGGAGCCCAAACTTCGCCGAGCACACGAGAACGGCGACATGATGCGTCCCTATGAGGTTCTGGGCTAGACAGATCGGACGGCAACCGGCGGCAGTCGGCGGCGCAGCCGCGGCGGCCGAGCGGCAGTTGCTGCTGTTCCTCCGGCGGCTCGCGAAGCTCGGCGGCCTCATCTGCCTGCTCCTCGTCGCCGGCATGCTGGGCTTTGCGGCCACCGAGGACACGTCGCTCTGGGTCGGCTTCGTCTGGGCGCTCGACACGATCGCGACCGTCGGTTCGATCCCCTCTCCGGAGACGACGGGCGGGCAGGTCCTCAAGGTCCTGCTGATCGTGCTCGGCGTCGGTACGCTCTTCTACGCGCTCGTCGCGGTGACCGAGTTCTTCGTCGCCGGGCACGTCACCGGCCTCCTCGACGAACGCAGGAGGCAGCGGATGGTCGACGCCCTCTCGGACCATTACCTCGTCTGTGGCTTCGGCCGAGTGGGCCGCCAGGTCGTGCGAGACCTGCGTGCGGCCGGTGCGAAGTACTTGGTCATCGATCCGAATCCCGAGAGCCTCGAGACGGCCGCGGCGGCGGGTACCCCCTACCTCGAAGGTGAGGCCGCGGATGAGCAGCTGCTCCGGCAGGCCGGGATCGAGCGGGCCCGAGCGCTGATCGCCTGCGTGGACTCCGACGCCGAGAACGTCTTTATCACGCTCACCGCGCGCGAGCTGCGGCCCGACCTGACGATCGTCGCGCGCGCGAGCGGGGAGGAAGCGGAGAAGAAGCTCAGGCGCGCCGGCGCGCAGCGCGTCGTCTCGCCCTACAAGTCGAGCGGGTCGGAGATGGCCCGGCTGGCCCTGCACCCGCAGGTCGCGGGCGTGGTCGACGTGGCGCCGGAGTATCGGATGGAGGAGATCGAGGTGACACCCGGCTGCCTTGGTGCAGGCCGCCCCCTCGCCGACGTCGCCGGCTCAGCCATCGTCGCCGCGCTCCGCGGCGCGACGGCGGGCTTGTGCCACAACCCTCGGGAGACATGGTTCTCCAGCCCGGCGATGTGCTCGTCGCGATGGGCACGGCGAGCACGATGGACCGGCTCGAGGCGCTGTTCGCGCCGAACGAGGTGCGAGCTCCGCGGCGTGCTCCGGGATGAGGCCGGACTTGTCAACTACCGATGTCGCTCGATGCGCCCCTCGCGGAGCATGAGCAGCTCGTCGAAGGGCTCGGGCCCTTCAGGCTCGTGCGTGATCACGAGCACGCCAGCGCCGCTGCGGCGGGCGGTGGCGACGAGCTCGGCGAGGAGCGCCCTGGCGCCCGCCGGGTCGAGGTGAGCGGTGGGCTCGTCCAGGACGAGGAAGCGGCGCCGGCCAGTATCGGCCGGCTGATCTTCCAGGGCGGCCACGGCGCCAGCATCTTCGGCTTCGAGTCGCAGGGCTTCCTCGATGCCTGGGCGCCGGTCTTCTTCTTCGCGATGATCTTCGCGATCTCGATGGACTAACGGTGTTCCTGCTCGCCTCGGCGAAGGAGCACTTCGACCAATCCGGGGACCCACGCGAGGCGGCCGTGGGCGGGCTCGCCCATTCCGGACGCGCGTGGGGTGCATAAACTCGCCCCCGGCTGAGTCCGCCAATTTCCAGGACGAATCGGCTTCTCGCGCCACACGCCGCCGGACGCTCACATACCCCAGCCGTTCGGCCTGTCCGCACCAAGCCCACTTTCAACTCAGGTTGGTAAGCGAGTGAGACTGGGCCAACAGTAGAGCGCACGCCTGCGGGCGCAGCGCCTGAGGCGGTCTGACGGTCTCACGCTCAGGGCCGGATGCTCCAGCGCAATGCGGCTGTTCTCCGGATCCCAGTTCGCGGCCTCTGTTGACGCGGCCTGCCCTGCCGCGCAGGCTTGGACCGTGGATGTGCGTCTACTCCTTGCCGCTGCCTCGGCAACAGCGCTTGTGGCTTCCCCGTCGTCAGCCTCAAACTCGCGGGTCATCCCGTGGATTCCAGAGCGGCCGAGAGGGGCTGCCGAGCCCCGGCTCGGTGCCCCTTGCGAAGCGCGGACGCTTCGCGCGAGCCTCTTCCTTCAGGGGGCGACCGGAAGCCTCGTCGGCGGCGCTGTTGTCAGGAACGTGGGCCGAACGCCCTGCTCGCTGCTCGGGCGGCCCCGCGCGCGGCTCGTCGGCACTCGCGCGCTTGAGACGGCCTGGCGCGTCGTGCCTGCCAGGTCGCCGTCGCCTGATCTCAGCGCAATCTACGATCCGCCGTCCTCGCTGCGGGCGCTCGCGGCGGACAGGGCGGCGTGGGTGCCGCTCCACTGGAGCAACTGGTGCCCGCCCGGAACATCAGAGACGAGCACGGGGCCGCCGCCCGACGCGCTCGTCCTCGTCCTGCCACACCGGCGGGGCGATCTCCGTCTTCGTCTCGGCGAAGCCCCGCGCTGCGACGCCCCGGACGCGCCCTCCACGCTCGCCGTCGCACCATTCACGCGGCGCGGACGGTACTTGCCGGCGAGCTCGCGGCTTCGGCTGCGTGCGTCGATCCTGGGCGTTCCCACTCGCCGGTTGAAGCGCACCGCGCCAGTGCTTCGCGCTCGCCGGGGCGGAATGCTCCGCTACTCGGTCGTGCTGATGAACGTCTCCGCGCGGCCGTTCAGGTTCCGGAGCTGCCCGACCTACCTCGAGCAGCTCTCCCCGAAAGGCAAGCCAGAGCTCTACGTCCTCAACTGCC
>Ga0126313_10000316_pt1 | contig 22548 bp, 21 predicted proteins | sample Plot105A_FD_89954 | JGI IMG/M metagenome (GOLD analysis project Ga0126313, IMG submission 89954) | Serpentine soil microbial communities from UC McLaughlin Reserve, CA, USA - Plot105A | ecosystem: Environmental > Terrestrial > Soil > Grasslands | place: USA: UC McLaughlin Reserve, Lake County...
CTGCTGAGCACGCCGAACGCGCGCCCCTGCTTGTCGATGAAGGCGCTGCCGGAATCGCCCGGGATGCCCGGGGTGATCGTGCCGACCTGGTGACTCCAGCCGTTGCCGTCCTGGGGCAGCTCATAGCCCTCCTTGGGGCTCAGCTGAGTGATGCCGAGGCGCAGCGACGAGTTCCCGTACGACAGCACCTTCTGACCGGTGCCGATCGTGTCGTTGAGCCCGGTCGGCCCGCCCCAGAACGGGATCGACGGATTGACCTCGGATGCGTCGGCCGGGTCGATCTTGATCAGGGCGAGGTCGTTGATCGCGCAGGTGTCGGCGTTCGTCTCGCCCTGCTGCTGCATGGTGATCCACGAGTTGTAGGCCAGCGTGCCCGGCTTGCTCGCGCCCATGACCTCGACCGGCGTGCCGATCGGAAGCGACTGCGTCGTGCAGCCGTGGGTGTCGGTCTGGCCGCCCTCGCTCGAGCAGTGCGCGGCCTGGCCCAGGTACACACTCGACGCGTCGTAGAAGACGAAGTTCGACGTGCACTGGCCGCCGTTGGTGACCGTCTGACGCCCGGATGGATGGCCGCGCTCGACGCCGGCGCCCACGTCGGCGCGGCCGACGCGCTGGCGGTCAACGCCAGCGTGCACGCGACGGTGGCCACGACCGCTACGAGCGAGCGTGTGATCGTCCGCAAGACATACCCCTGCCTGAGATGGATCTTCCCCGCCCGCCCCCTGGACGAGCGGGGCGAAGGTAGCACTCGGCGGCGGACTCGCGCGCCACTTGCGGCATACGATGCCCGCACTTGTGGAACGCGAGGAGAGGAGCGAAGGTGCCGGACGTGGAGACCACCGAGGGGCCGATCGACGCCGACCAGCTCGGGCGCACGCTGATCCATGAGCACCTGATGTCGGCCTCCGAGGCCATCCGCTACCACTTCCCTCACCTGTACGACTTCGACGCCGAGCGGGAGCGGTCGCTCGGGGCGCTGCGGGCGGTCAAGGAGCACGGCGTCGACACCTTCGTGGATCCGGGCTGCATGGACCTCGCGCGCGACGCCGCGCTGTCGAAGGAGCTCGCGGCCGAGGCCGGGATACAGATGGTCCTGTGTACGGGCGTCTACGGCCAGCACTACACGTTCCTGCCACACCACTTCCAGAACCGGGACGAGGACTACCTGGCCGACGCGTTCGTACACGACATCGAGTCCGACGACGGCATCCAGGGGACCGGTGTCAAGGCCGCGTTCATCAAGTGCGCGGCGGACGAGCCCGGAATCACCGAAGACGTGGAGAAGCTCCACCGGGCGGCAGCGCGGGCCTCGAACCGCACCGGGCGCCCGATCATGGCCCACTCGCGTCCGGCCTCGAAGACCGGCCTCGACCAGATGCGGATCTTCACCGACGAGGGCGTCGACCCCGGCACGGTGCAGATCGCACACACCGGCGACACCGACGACCTCGACCACATCGAGGAGCTGCTGCAGACCGGATGCTGGATCGGCCTCGACCGGTTCGGGATCGATCTGTTCCTGCCCGACGACCGCCGCATGCCGACGTTCGTCGAGCTGGTCTCCCGCGGCTACACCGACCGCATCCTGCTCGGCTGCGACGCCGTTGCCAACCTCGACTGGTTCCCGCCCGAGGTCGTCGCGCAGCTGGCGCCCAAGTGGACGCACACGCATCTCTTCGACGAGATCCTGCCGGCCGCCCGCGAGGCGGGCGTGACCGACGAGCAGATCCGGGTCATGCTCGAGGACAACCCGAAGGCCTGGCTGACGGCTTAGGGTCTGACACGTGCAGCATCGCTCCCAGCGCGTGTTGGTCGAGACCGACCGCTACCGGATCTTCGGGTCGCTGACGCTGCCGCGCGAGGGCTACCGCAGCCGGATGTCCGACTTCCTGAACTCGTCGGACCGCGACTTCGTCTCGCTGACCGACGTGGTGATGGAGGCCGTCGGAGGCGACGGGTCGACTTCGCGCCACGAGTACATCGCGGTGGCGCGCCGCCACATCGTCTTCGCGATGCCGGTCGATGCGGCCGCCGCCGCCTCCGAGGCCGACGCGGCGGGGGACCCCGAGGGGTTGGAGGGATTGGAAGCGCCGGAGCGGGTCGAGGCGCCGGAGCAACCGGCGTCCTAGCCGGCCGCGGGGGTCACCGGGCTCAACTGCTTGACCTCGAAGGTGAGAATCCAGGGAGCGGGATGACCGAATCGGGCCGCCCCGTGGATCCACGACAGGTGGAGGTGGTCGCCCCGGCCGTGGTTGTAGTCCCCGTTGTACCCCTGCCACCGGAACGGGGCGCGGGGGTGGTTCTGGCGGGGCTCGGCCCATTTCGCGAGACGGTCGATGTCGTTCCAGGTGCCCCCCGGGCCGGGGACGATGTCGACCGCCGCGCCGATCGGGTGCTCGCCGTTGTGCTTGTGGATGGGCTGCAGCGAGTAGCCGTCGGTGATGCGGATGTGGTACTTCGCGCGCATGTAGCGGATGTCGGGCAGCAGGCGAACATCGACGCGCTCGCCCGGGAAACCCGGAATCGGCACGATGCGGCCGCCGCCGACGATCTTGTGCAGGCCACCGACCGTGCCGGCCGGGCCGAGGTCGTCCTCCGGCCCGAGCCCCGGCAGGTCGGGGTCGGGAACGGGCGTGGGCAGGTCGGTGCGCTCGCATGAGACGAGCCGGTCGATGCCGTCGGTGTCGATGCGGTCGCGACCGCTGCCGCAGTTGACGCGGTCGCGCTCGTCGTCGCGGACCCAGACCTTGTCGACGCCGGGGCCTGCGCTGAGGCGGTCGCGGCCCCTGCCACCCGCCAGGCGGTCCGCGCCGGTGCCGGTCGCGATGAGGTCGTTGCCGTCGCCGCCGGCGAGAGCGTCGGCGCCCTCGCCGCCGTCGAGCTGGTCGGGGCCGGGGCCGCCGACCCCCTTGTCGTTGCCGTCGCCGCCGGTGACTGCGTCGCTGCCGTCGCCTGCGTCAAAGACGTCGTCGCCGGCGCCGAGGTCGAACGCGTCGTCGCCGATGTCCCCCTTGGCGCGGTCGTCGCCGTCGCCGCCGAGGATGCGGTCGTCGCCGGAACCGGCGTCCAGGCTGTCGGGCCCCGGTCCGCCCTCGACCCAGTCATCTCCGGCGTCGCCGTCGATCGCGTCGGCGTCGGGGCCGCCGGCGAGGGTGTCTGCGCCGGCGCCGCCCGCGAGCGTATTGGCGCCGGGGCCGCCGCTCAGGACGTCGTCGCCGGCGCCGCCGCGGACCAGGTCGGGGCCATCGCCGCCGAGGAGCAGGTCGGTGCCGCCGTCACCATCGACGGTGTCCGGGCCGGGGCCGCCGTCGAGGGTGTCGAGGCCCTCGCCGCCGCCGATGGCGTCGGCGCCGTCCGCGCCGCCGCCGGAGTCGTTGCCGGCGCCACCGTCGAGGTGGTCGTCGCCGGAGCCGCCGTCGAGCCGGTCGGTGCCGTCGGCTCCGTCGAGGGTGTCGTTGTCGGCCTCGCCGGCGAGGGAGTCGTCGCCGGCCCCACCGTCGAGGCGGTCGTCGCCGCCGCCACCGTCGAGCCGATCGCCCCCAGAGTCGCCGGTCAGCGCGTCGTTGCCCTCGTCGCCGGCCAGTTCGTCGTTGCCGGCGGCGCCGCCGATCCGGTCGTTGCCCGAGTCGCCGTGGAGCCGGTCGGCGCCGTCCGAGCCGTCGAGCGAGTCGTCGTCGGAGCCGCCGGTGAGGGAGTCGTCGTCGGCGCCACCATCGAGCCGGTCGTTGCCGGCATCGCCGTCGAGCGAGTCGGCGCCCTCGTCGCCGCGGAGCTCGTCGTTTCCGCTGCCGCCCGAGAGCCGGTCGGCGCCCTCGCCCCCGTCCAACGCGTCGCTTCCGCCGTTCCCGCTCAGCCCGTTCGGGCCGTCCGACCCGTTCAGCTGATCGTCGGCCGCTCCCCCCGCCAGGTCCTCGACGTCGGTGCCCACGTTGTCGTGCTCGCCCGCCTCGCCGTCGTCGGCCACGCCGTCGGGCGTTGCGCTCACCGCGCGGGTACGTGCCGAGTACTCGGCCGTGTCCCTCCCCGGGCCGCCAGAGGCGACGTCGGCGCCGGTCCCCATCGCGAACACGTCGTCACCCCCACCGCCGGCGACGCGATCGGTGCCGGGCCCGTCGGCGATCGTCGCCGGGACGCCGCCGCTGACCGTCACCGCGTCGTCGCCCGCGCCGGCGTCGACCGCCAGCCCGCCCACGCCGGCGAGCGTGCACACCACCCGGTCGGGGGCCGCCTGGGTGCAGCCGCTCGCGGCAGTCGGCGGGGTGCGGGTATCCACCACCGTCACGGTGCTGCCGGCGACACTGATCGCCAAAGCGTTGGCCGTGCCGGTCTCGTCGCGCACTGAGACGATGGGGCCGCTCGCCGAGACCGTCGCCGCGGAGGCCGGCGCGCACCACGCCGCCACGGCGAAAAACGCCGCGACGAGGACGAGCGCGACCGTGCGGAAACGGACGCTGGACGGGGGAACGAGCAGCGACATACGACGCGAGCGACACAAGGCTTGCAGGATCGGCCCGAGGCATGCAAGCGCCGCGTGTAAAACCTGGCGCGGCGCGTTTCGCCGCTATTTGGGGATTTTTGCGGTGCAGCGGGAGAGGTGGTGCCGCTGGTCGCGCGGCTACCCTCGTGCGGGGACGATGGCGGCAGACCAGGAGGCCCAGAGGCGCGCACGCGCCCGCAAGCGAGCCCTCGAGCGCCAGCGCCGGTACCGCCGACGCCGGCTGGGCGCGGTGGCCGGCCTGCTGCTCGTGCTCGTGCTGCTCGTGCTGCTCGTGACCAGCGCCTTCGGCGGCGACGGCGGCTCCGAGCGCGCCGAGGACCAGCTCAAGCCGCTCACGGCGCCCCCGGACACCGCGGCCGCCGCCCACGGCCGCGGCGTCCGGGCCATCGACGGCGTCCTGACCTACACGCCCTACGTCTCGCGCGGCACGCCCAACCAGAAGCTGGTCGCCCTCACCTTCGACGACGGGCCCGGACCGCTGACGACGCAGTTCCTGAAGGTCCTGCGCGACAACCACGCGCCCGCCACCTTCTTCGTGATCACCGAGCAGCTCAAGGATTTCGGCGACGCCACCCGCCAGGCCGTCCAGCAGGGGTTCGAGGTCGGCGACCACACCGTCGACCACCAGATGCTCGCCACGCTGAGCAAGGCCGACCAGGAGCGGGAGATCCTCGACGGAGCCCGTCAGATGCGGGACGCCGGCCTGCCGGCCCCTCGCCTCTTCCGCCCGCCGGGCAACTCCTTCGACGATGCGACCGTCGGCATCCTCAAGCGCAACCACCTGCTCATGGCCCTCTGGGACGTCGACACCGAGGACTACAAGCTCCCCGGCACCCCGGCGATCGTGCAGACGGTGCTGCGCCAGGCCAAGCCGGGCTCGATCGTGCTCATGCACGACGGCGGCGGCGACCGCTCGCAGACCCTCGCCGCCGTGGCGCAGATCATCAAGGGCCTGCGCGCGAAGGGCTTCAGGCTCGTCACGGTGCCAGAGCTGGTGTTCGCCGATCCGCCACCGCGCGATCAGCCCCGCCCGAGCGAGGCAGCGGGCTGAGCGCGCCGACCCGGTAGGGGGCGGCGCTCTCGCAGCATGGCGCCCCGCCCGATTTCGTGTTAGCGTCTCTAACATGAAATCCGCGCGGGTCGCCGCTCCCCGCCCATACCGGATGGTCGCCCGGGCACAGGCTGCTGCCGCCACCGCCGACCGCATCCTCGACGCCGCCGTCGAGCTCTTCTGGGAGCGACCGGCCGAGGTCTCGCTCGACGACGTGGCTCGGCTTGCGGGCGTGAGCGTACAGACGGTCATCCGCCGCTTCGGCGGCCGCGACGGCCTGCTGGCCGCGGCCGCCGAACGCGAGGCTGAGCGCGTGCGGCGCCAGCGCGACGAGGCGCCCATAGGCGACCCGGCAGGCGCCGTGCGCGTGCTCTTCGACCACTACGAGGCACTCGGCGACCGCGTGCTGCGGCTGCTCGCCGAGGAGGACCGAGTGCCTGGCCTGCGCGAGATCGCCGATCGCGGCCGAGCGCTGCACCGCGACTGGTGCGCGCGCGTCTTCGTCCCGGCCCTCGCCGGGCGGACCGGGGTCGAGCGTGACCGGCGGCTCGCACAGCTCGTCGCCGTCTGCCACGTCTACACCTGGAAGCTGCTGCGCCGCGACGGCGGGCTCAGCCGCCGCCAGGCCGAGCTCGCGCTCGTCGAGCTGCTCGAACCGATGCTGGTCGGAGCGTGATGGCCCGCACCCTCGCTTACACGTCACCGGCGCGGGGGCACCTGTTCCCGGTCACCCCGATCCTCGACGAGCTGCAGCGGCGTGGCCACCGGATCGCCCTTCGGACGCTTCGCTCGCAGGTCGAGCGCATGGCCGCCCGCGGCTTCGAAGCCGGCCCGCTCGACCCCGCGATCGAGAGGGTCGAGCACCACGACTACGAGGCGCGGACGCCGCTGGGGGCGCTGAAGCGCTCCGTGCGGATCTTCTGCCAGCGGGCGCAATACGAGGTGCCGGACCTGCGCCGCGCGATCGACGAGGTGCGCCCCGACTTCCTGCTCGTCGACGTGGCGACATGGGGGGCGATGGCCGCCGCCGAGGCCTGGGGCGGTCCGTGGGCATCGTGGTGCCCCTACCCGCTGCCGCTGCGCTCGAAGGACGCGCCGCCCTTCGGCCCCGGCCTGCGGCCCGCCCGCGGCCGCCCGGGCCGGCTGCGCGACGCGGCGCTGCGACCGCTGGTCTTCGGCTCGCTCGAGCGCATCGTGGGGCGGCGCCTGAACGAGGTCCGGGCCCGGGCCGGCGTGCCCCCCATCGCCGGCGCCAGCGACCTGTTCGCCGCCCCGCCCCTCCTTCTCTATCTGACCAGCGAGCCGTTCGAGTACCCCCGAAGCGACTGGCCGCCGAACGTGCGTATGGTCGGCCCGTGTGACTGGGACCCACCCACCGAGCCCCCCGCCTGGCTCGAGGACCTCGAGGAGCCGATCGTGCTCGTGACCACGTCGTCGGAGTTCCAGGACGACGGCAGGCTCGTGGCCTGCGCGCTCGAGGCGCTCGCCAACGAGCCCGTCCACGTGATCGCCACGGTTCCCTCCGGCGACCCCGGGCGCTTCGACGCGCCCGCAAACGCCACCGTGGTGCGCTTCGCCCCCCATGCCCCGATCCTGGACCGAGCCGCGTGCGCGGTGACCCACGGCGGCATGGGCGCCACGCAAAAGGCGCTTGCGCGAGGCGTGCCGGTGTGCGCGGTGCCGTTCGGTCGCGACCAGCTCGAGGTCGCGCGCCGCGTCGAGGTGGCGGGCGCGGGAACCCGGCTGCCGGCAGGAAGGCTGTCGCCTGCACGCCTGCGCTCCGCCGTCGTGCGCGCGATGAGCCGAGGCGAAGGAGCGCGCCGCGTGGCCGACGCCTTCCGCGCGGCGGGCGGCCCAGTCGCGGCGGCCGACGCGGTCGAGCAGTTGGCGGCCGGCGAGCGCAGCCCGGTGACCGCGCGGCGCTAGAAGGCCGCCAGCGGAGGGGGAGGGATTCGAACCCTCGAACGAGGTTGACCCCCGTTACGCGATTTCCAGTCGCGCCCGTTCAACCACTCCGGCACCCCTCCGGGAGGAGGCGTCAGCGTAGCTACCGCAGTTGCCACTCCCCGCCGCGCAGCAACGGCACCCGCTCGCCGCCGCCGGTCACTCCCGTCACGCCGACGCTGTCGCCGCCGATCATGAAGTCGATGTGGATCGCGCTCGTGTTCAGCCGCGAGCGGTCGGCGTCGTCGACGCAGAACGCGTAGGCGTTGCCCAATGCCACGTGGCTGGCGGCGTTCTCGTCGAGCAGGGTGTCGTAGAACACGGTGTCGAGCGGGCCGATTCGGCCCTGGCGGTCGACCAGGGCGACCTCGCCCAGCCGCGCTGCGCCTTCGTCGAGCTGGACGCGCGCGCGCAGGGCGTCGGCGTTGGCGTCGGCGTCGATCTGCACCACCCGGCCGCCCTCGAACCGGCCCCGCAGCCCTTCGACGATCGTGCCCTGCAGGTCGAGCGGCTTCGTCGCCGCCACGACGCCGTCGACGCGCTGCGGATCGGGGGCCGAGAACACCTCCTCGGACGGCAGGTTGGGCATGTGGCGGATCCCGTCGACGGTCTGGAACCGCGCGCAGATCCACTTCGAGGTCGGCAGCAGCCCAACGTGCAGGTCGGTGCCGGGCCCCTCGAAGTGCACGTCCGAGAAGCGGCGCGCGCTCAGCGCGTCGGCCGCCGCCACCAGCGCATCGATCCGCTCCTCCCAGGCCCGCTGCGGATCGTCCTCGTCGAGCCGGCACACGTGCACGACCTGGTCCCACAGTCGCCCGAGCGCGGCGTTCTCGTCCAAGTCGGGACGGACCTGCTTGGCCCAGCCGGGGGTCGGGCACGGCGAGATCGTCCAATTCGTGGTGGCGGCGTTGACGACGATCCCGGTCTCGCGCACGAACGGCAGCTGGTCGCGACCCGCGCGCGCCGGGTCGAGCCCATCGAGGAGGCCGGGCGCGACCGACCCCGACAGCCCTATGCGCGCGGCGCGCTGGTCGCCGAGAGCGAGGATGCGCTCGCCGTACCACGAGGGCACGAAGTCGAGGGTTTCCTCGGGCGCGTACACGATCCGCGACCGCTTGACGTGCAGGTCGAAGTACTGGACGTCGACGAACTTCGCTCCGTGCCGGTAGGCGGCGTCGGCGACGGCGCGGGTCAGCGGCTCCTTGCCCGGCTCGGAGCCGATGGCGACGATCTGCCCGGGCCGGACGTTGGCGCCGAACCCGACGATCAGGTCGGCGAAGCGCTCGAGCGGCGGCGCAAATGAACTGACGCGTTCGTCGTCCAAGCCGCGCATCATGTCAAGGGGCGACCGTCAGGGGGCCGACGTGCGGTGGACGCTTCCTTCCTCCCTGAAGGTCCCCTGCCAAGGAACCGGCGTCGAGTAGACATGGAACGGTTCCTCGGCAGGAATGGCGTTGCGCTCGAGTGCGACGTGCGCGCGGCGTGATAGCGCGCACACTTACCTAGGCGGGAATTGAGGGCCGGCCGTGGCGGTGGGACCGTCGCGGCATGCACACGCTTCGCTCCCACAGCCAGTCCCGCTGGGCCGCTCTGTCAGCCCTCCTCGCCGGGGCATTCATGGTCGTCCTCGACTTCTTCATCGTCAACGTGGCCCTGCCGTCGATCGCCACCGACCTGCATGCGAGCGAGAGCTCGCTCGAGTGGGTCGTGGCCGGCTACGGGCTCGCGTTCGCCGCCTTCCTGATCACTGCCGGCCGGCTCGGCGACGAGCACGGTCGGCGGCGCGTCTACGTGATCGGCCTGGCGCTGTTCACGCTCGCCTCGCTGGCCTGCGGCGTGGCGCCTACGCCGACGGCGCTCGTCGTCGCTCGCATCGTGCAGGGCCTGGCAGGCGGCATCGTGATGCCGCAGGTCCTCTCGATCGTCGGCGTGACCTATCGCGGCCCCGACCACGTGCGGGCGCTGAGCATCTACGGCGTCGTGCTCGGCCTGGCCGCCGTCGGCGGACAGGTGATTGGCGGCGCGCTGGTTCAGACCGACGTCCTGGGCCTGGGATGGCGCGGCTGCTTCCTGATCAACGTGCCGATCGGGCTGGCGGCGCTGGCGCTGACCCCGCGGGTGGTGCCGGAGTCGCGTGCCGAGCGCCGCAGCGGAGTCGACGCACTGGGCGCGGCGATGCTCGCGCTCGGCCTGGTCGCTGTCCTGCTGCCGCTGATCGAGGGGCGCCAGCACGGCTGGCCGGCATGGGCGTGGATCTCGCTCGGCCTCGCGCCGGTGATCCTCGGCGCTTTCCTGGCCCACCAGGCCCGGCTGCGCCGGCGCGGCGAGGCGGCGCTGCTCGACCTCGACCTGTTCCGCAAGCCGGCCTTCTCGGGTGGGCTGGCGAGCCAGCTGCTGCTGGCGAGCGCGCAGGCATCGTTCTTCGTCTATCTCGCGCTCTATCTCCAGCAGGGGCGCGGCCTGAACCCGCTGCAGGCGGGCCTGGTGTTCACCATCCTCGCCGTCGCCTACGTCGTCGTCTCCGGGCCGGCCACGAAGCTGACCGCCCGCCACGGGCGCGCGGTGGTGGGCGCCGGCGGGGCCGCGCTGGCGGCCGGCCTGGCCACGATGGCCGCCGGGACGGCCGACATCGGCGTCGGCGGGTCGATCCTCGTCCTCGTGCCGGGGCTGCTCCTCGTCGGCGCGGGCATCGGCCTGTGCTTCACGCCCCTGACGTCAAAGGTGATGGCCGCCATCGAGCCCGAGCGCGCCGGCGCCGCCTCGGGCGCGATGTCGACGACGCAGCAGGTCGGCTACGGCCTCGGCGTCGCCATCACGGGCGTGATCTTCTTCGCCCACGCCGACATCGCGAGCGGCTTCGAGTCGAGCCTCGTGCAGCTCGCCGCGCTGGCGGTCGGCATCGTGATGGCGGCTGTCCTTCTTCCCTCGGGGACGAAGAGGACGATCCCTCCCGAGGTTCAGGGCCTCACCGGTGGTCGGGCGCCGAGCTGATGTCGGCGAGCGCCGATCGTGGATCGCCGTCGATCGCCAAGTCGCCGAGGGAGACGATCGCCAAGGTCGGGCGTCATCACTTCCTCGATCGTTGTCGGCAGCATCGGTGCTTCCTCCTTCTTCGGGGAGGGCTCGCCTACCCGGCCGCGCGCGTTGACCATCACGGTCCCGGCGAGCGCGAGGACCAGCCCGACAATCGCGCCCGCCGTGAGCGGCTGGCCCAGCGTCGGGACGGCGGCGAGGGCCGTGACGGACGGCACGAGGTACAGGAAGCTCGTCGCCTCGCCGCCCTTCTCCTGGCGCAGCAGCCAGAAGTACAGGAGGACGGCCAGGATCGAGTTGCCCAGCACGAGCCAGACCAGCGGCGCGAGCGTCGCGCTCCCGGTGTCGAGTTGGAGCCCCTGAGTGAAGGCCACCACCGGGAGCGCCACCACGGCGGCGACGACGAGCTGAATGGCGTTGGCGCTGCGGCCATCGACGTCGCCCACATACCGGCGCTGGACCACCGTCCCGCCCACGAGCCCGGCGAAGCCGAGCAGCGCGAACAGGAGCCCGGCTACGGTCGTCCGTCCACCGAGCTCCGCCGCCATCGCCAGGGCGACGCCGGCCAACCCGACCGCGGAGCCGAGCCACTGGCGCGGCCGCAGGCGCTCGCCGAACGCGGCCCGCTCGACGATCGCCACCGCGACCGGGCTCGAACCCGCCAGCAGCGCCGCCAGGCCAGCCGGAACGCCGTAGGCGAAGCCGAGGAAGATGCCGGTGAACTGCAGCGCCTGCAGGAGCACTCCGACGGCGGTGACGGCGCCGAGCGCGCGGCGCTCGCGGGGCCAGCGGGCGCGCACCGCCACGGCGATGAGCGCCATGACCGCCGCGGCGGCGACGAAGCGCCAGAACATCAGCGGCAGCGGCCGCGCATGCTCGATCGCCAGCGTCCCGACGATGAAGCCGCTGCTCCACAGCGGCACCATCGCGGCCTTGACGAGCAGCCTCATCGCGAGCCGGGCAGCAGCGTCGCTCCCGCTACCGCGGCGATCACGTACAGGGCGGCGGCGCCGAGGGCGACCGCGTGGAAGCCGCTGACGAAGCTCGCGCCCGCGGTCGGCTCGCCGGCGATCGCGCCGGCCGCCGCGATGCCGATCGCCCCGCCCGCCTGGCGCGCGGTGTTGTTGATCGCCGACGCCAGGCCCGCGCGGTCGCCCGGCACCGCGCCAATCGCGGCCGCGACCACCGCCGGCGTGAGGATGCCGATGCCGACGCCGCAGAGCAGGAAGGCGGGGAGCAGCGTGCCGTAGCCGGAGCCGGGCTGCGCGAACGCGAGCAGCGCCAGTCCAGCGGCCGCAATCCCGAGCCCGGCGGCGACGGGGACGCGCGGGCCGATCCGGCTCGTCAGCCGCCCCGAGAACGGGGCGATGATGGCCAGCGGCGCGAACAGGGGCACGAGGGCGACGCCGGCCTCGAGCGGCGAGCGGCCCTGCGTCGACTGCAGGAACAGCGTCAGGACGAACAGCGTGCCGAGCATGCACAGGTTCATCGTCGCGGCGTCCGCATTGGCGACCGAGAACTGGCGGCGGCGGAAGAGGGTCAGCGGCAGCATCGCCCGGTCGCCCCGGCGGCGCTCGACGAGGACGAACGCCACCGCCAGCACGACCGCCGCTCCCGCCGCCGCGATCACGGCCGGCGAGCCGGCCCCGGAGCGCCCGGCCTGGATGAAGGCGAACGTCGTCGCCACCAGCAGCAGGACGCCCAGGACGACCCCGGCGCGGTCGAGCCGTCGGTCCCCGGGGTCGACGCTCTCGCGTACCAGGCGCGCAGCCACGACCAGCGCCACCGCGACGATCGGCACGTTGACGAGGAAGACGGCGCGCCAGCCGAAGGCGTGGATCAGCAACCCGCCGACGAGCGGGCCGGCCGGCAGCGCGAGACTGCCGATGGCCGCCCAGACGCCGATCGCCCGCGCCTGCGCGCGCGGCTCGGGGAACGAACGGCTGATGATCGCCAGCGTCCCGGGCAACAGCAGCGCGGCGCCGACGCCCTGGGCGAGGCGGGCCCCCACCAGCACGCCCGCGCTCGGCGCGACGCCGCACAGGAGGGAGCCGGCCCCGAAGACGCCCAGGCCGACGAGGACGACCCGGCGGTGGCCGTGCAAGTCGCCCACCGTCCCGCCCGCGAGCATGAGCGAGGCGAGCGCGAGCGCGTATCCGTCGACGACCCACTGAAGCCCGCTGACGCCGGCATCGAGGCCGGCGCCGATCTGGGGCGGCGCGACATTGACGATCGTCACGTCGAGCAGGACGAGGAAGTACCCCACGCACATGACGACGAGCACGGCGCGCGGTGACGCCTGTCCGACGGTGGCCCGACGGGGAAGAGCGCCGGCAACGGCGGGCATGCGCATTCGGCTACCCATCCCCGAGCGGATGACTATCCCTATCGTTGAAGTGATTCCGCGCAGGACCGAGCAATGAGGATCGCCGTGACCGGCGCCGGCGGGACGGTCGGCGGCCAGGTCGTCGGCCTGCTCGCGGCCGAACCAGAGCACGAGGTCGTGGGACTCGCGCGGCGCGAGCTGCGTTCGTCGCCGGCGCCCACGGTCGTCGCCGACTACGCGGACGTCGCCGCCCTGCGCGCGGCCCTGTCCGGAGTCGACACGCTCGTGTTCGTCTCCAGCGACGGCGAAGCCGCGAAGGTTCTCGTCCACCACGAGAACGTGGTGCGCGCCGCGGCCGAGAGCGGCGTCGGGCACGTCGTCGCGCTGAGCGGGCTCGACGCCGACGTGCGGTCGCCGTTCTGCTACGCGTTCACCTACGGCCGCACGGAGAAGGCACTGCGCGCATGCGGCTGCGGCTTGTCGATCGCGCGAGCCTCGCTGTTCGCCGAGTTCTTCCTGCGCTGGCTGCGTCCGGCGCGCGCGACCGGGCAGATCCGCGTGCCGGCGGGCGACGCCCGGATCTCGCTGTTGTCGCAGGCCGATGTGGCGCGCTGCCTGGCGGCGCTCGCCCTGCGCGGCCCGACGGGCCGCGAGCACGCCGTGACCGGGCCGGAGGCGCTCCACCTCGACGACGTTGCGGCGCGATGCGCCGGCGCATGGGGCCGGAGCGTCGAGTACGTCGACCTCGACCCGCGCGAGCACGTCGTCGAGATGGCCGCTGCGGGCGAGGATCCGTGGTGGGCCTACGCGTTCGCCACCATGTTCGCCTCCGTCCGCGAGCAGCGCTGGGCAGAGGTGTCTGACGACGTCGCCGAGCTCACCGGCCGCACGCCCGTGGCGCTCGACGCGTTGCTCTACTAGCTAGGCGTCGTCGAACAGGGCGTGGAGCGCCTTGACCCCCTCGCCGCCGGCCGAGATGTCGATGGTCACCGTCGCACCGTGACGCTCAACCGACCACCGCGCGAACGAGCAGCAGCCGCGCTCGAGGGCCACGAGTGCGCGCGCTTCTTCCTCCACGCCGCCGAGCGGCCGCAGGCGAAGCTGCACGCCGCGCGGTGTGAGGCGCTTTTCGTCGAGCGCCTGCCTGGTCAGCCGCAGCCAACGCTCGCGGCGATCCCTGTGTGCCTCGCTTCCGAGGGTGCATGCAATCGGCATGCAGCTATCGTTGCTCTTCAACCCGACTTGAAGTCAAGGGCAATGACCGACCAGAACGAACAGCTCGCGATCGGGGAACTGGCGCGGCGCGCCGGCCGGCCCGCGTCGACCATCCGCTACTACGAGTCGGTCGGCGTACTGCCGGAGCCGGAGCGCGTCAGCGGGCGGCGGCGGTATCCGCCCGAGACGCTGCGCCGGCTCGCGGTGATCGACACCGCCCAGCGCGCGGGCCTTTCCCTGGATGAGATCACCGAGCTGCTCGGGGCGACGCCCGACGACGCCGCGGCGATCGAGCGCCTGCGCACGATCGCGGAGCGCAAGCTGCCCGAGGTGGAGGCGCTGATCGAGCGCGCCGCGGTCGTGCGGCGCTGGCTGCAGGCGGCCACCGCCTGCGAGTGCCCGAGTCTGGACGAGTGCGCCCTCTTCGAGCAGCCCGCCGCCCTCCCGAGCCCGTGAAGCGCGCCAACCTGTACGACATCGAGCTGGAGTACGACGACGAGCCCGAGGGCTACCGGGGCGGCTACCGGCGCATCGGGCCGCTCGTCGACGCCGACGAGGTCAACCTCAACGTCGTCGTACTCGAGCCGGGCCAGGCCGTCGCTCCCTACCACTACGAGTACGACGAGGAGTGGCTGATCGTCCTCGAGGGCGACGTCGTGGTGCGCACGCCGGACGGCGAGGAGCCCGCCCGCCGGGGCGACGTCGTCCGTTTCCCCGCGGGACCCGACGGTGCGCACAAGGTGATCAACGCCGGCGCGGCGCCCGCCCGGGTGGTGCTCTTCTCGAGCTCGCGCAGGCCCGCCGTCGCCGTCTATCCCGACAGCGACAAGATCGGCGTCTTTCCGGGAAGGGACGAAGACCGGCTGATAGTCCGCCGCGAGGACGGTCGGCGCGACTACTACGACCGCGAGCCCTAGCGATACCGCTAACTCGTCGGTGCGCCGGTGTCAGCCGGCGTCGGCCAGCGCCGCGCGCACCAGCGTGCGGGCCGACGAGCGCATCAGCTCGCTCGCCTCGTCGCGCGAGAGCCCGGCGACGTCGGTGAGCCACACGAGCGGCTCGATGCCCACCGTTGCGCGGATCGCCAGCGCGAGCCGGTGCGTCCGCTCGTCTCCCAGGCGGTCGCGCAGCGGCGCCAGGGCGTCCTCGATCCACCCGATGGCGCGGCCCTGGCGCAGTGCGAGGGCGGCGGCGTCGGGCCGCGGCGTCTCGAGCGACAGTCGCAGGGTGGCGCGCAACTCGGGCTCGTGCTCGAGCATCTGCGCGGTGAAGCGCTCGAGGACGAGCTCGAGGCGGGCGACGGGCTCGACGGGTGCCTCATCGTCGAGCAAAGACTGCGCCCCGATCTGGGGATAGGAGGCGACCACCAGCGCTCGCCGGTCGGGGAAGTAGCGGTAGGCGGTGGTGCGCGAGATACCGGCTCGGTCGGCCGCCCCTTCCACGGTGGGAGTCATGCCGTCGGAGAGGAGCTCCCGCGCTGCCGCGATCAGCGCCGCGCGCGTGCGGGCCTTTTGCCTCGTCCGGCCGGTCAGCTCATATGGGATTGACATGCCCATAACGGCACTGTACTGTCCATGAACGTCGATGACCAGTGCGCTTCCCATCCTCCGGCAGGCCGACGAAGGCGAGCAGATGTGGTTCGCCGGCGGTGGCGTGTTCACGTGGAAGGCGACCGCGGCCGAGACCGGCGGTGCCTTCCTCGCCTTCGAGGACCACATGGCCCGCGGCAAGACCACGCCCCTCCACCTGCATCGGAACGAGGACGAGGCGCTCTACGTGCTCGAGGGCGAGCTGCTCGTCCACGTCGAGGGCGAGGAGCACAAGGTCGGTCGAGGCGGACTCTTCGTGGCCCCGCGCGGCCTCGCGCACGCGTTCATGGTCACGTCCGAGACGGCGCACGTCTTCTCGTTCCAGACCCCAGGCACCGGTGAGCGCTTCTACCGCGACGCGAGCCAGCCGGTCACCTCGGACGCGGATGCATCGCGGCCCCCGCACTTCGCGCGGCTGCGCGAGGTCGCCGACCACTCCCCGAGCATCGAAGTGCTGGGCCCGCCCCCCTTTGCGGACGCTGGTCACGCCGCGGCCGCGCGCTGACCGGTCCGGTCATCCGATCCGGGTGATGCGGTCCGCACGCACACCGTGGAAGCTCGGCCGCAGATGCCGGACGACCCAGTCGCCGACGCGCCAAAGATGCCGCGAACGGCCCGCCGGCTGCTCAGCAGGCCGCTGACCGCGGGCCGAGCTGCGCGGATGATCGCGGAGTTCACGTTGCTCGCCACGCTTGCCGGCGGAACGCTGGCCTGGCTGATCGACCGAGAGGACTTCCCCTCCCTCGGGACCGGACTGTGGTGGGCGTTGCAGACCGTCACCACGGTGGGCTACGGAGACGTCACGCCGTCGCACGCCGAGGGCCGGGTCATCGCAACCCTGGTCATGCTCGCCGGCATCGGCTTTCTCGCCGTCATCACCGCCTCGATCACTGCCACGTTCGTCGAGAACGCGCGCGAGCGGTTGATGGACGAAGGCGAATCGGACGTCGTGCGCGAGCTCAAGGAGATCAGTGCGCGGCTGGCGGCCCTGGAAGCCCGGCAAGACGGGAACCAGTCGACGGCACCAAGAGTCGCGGCCCCCGCGGGCGAGGACGGTGGCTAGCCGGCGCTGTCGAACGCGCGTCCCAGGTCCGCGATGAGGTCCTCGGCCGCCTCCACGCCACAGGAGAGGCGCACGAGGTCGGGCGGGACCGCGGCGGCCGAGTCCTCCACGGACTGATGCGTCATGGCCTGGGGGACCTCGATCAGGGACTCCACGCCGCCGAGCGACTCGGCGAGCGCGAAGAGCTCCGTGGCGGCCGCGATCCTGGTGGCGGCGGGGTGGCGGAACGAGACCATGCCGCCCGAGCCCGGCCACCGCACGTCGAGCACGGCCTCCTGGGAGCGGAGGAAGCCGCTGACCGCCTCGCCGTTGGCGGTATGGGCGGCCACGCGTAGATGGAGGGTGCGCAGGCCGCGGTGCACGAGGAAGCAATCGAACGGGCCGGGCACGGCGCCCACCGCGTTCTGGACGAAGCGCATCCGCTCGTGCAACGCGTCATCGCTCACGACGACGGCCCCGCCCACGACGTCCGAGTGGCCGCCGAGGTACTTGGTGGTCGAGTGCACCACCGCAGCGGCGCCGTCGCGCAATGGCTGCTGGACGGCGGGGGTGGCGAACGTGTTGTCGACCACCACCAGGGCGTCGCCGGCGCGCTCGACGACGGAAGCGATGTCGACGACGTTCAGCAGCGGGTTGGTCGGGGTCTCGACCCAAACCAACCGCGTCTCGCGGCGCAACGAGCGACCGACGGCGTCGAGATCGGTCTGGTCGACGAGGTCATAGGCGAGACCGAAGCGGCCGAGGACCTTGTCGACCAGGCGATAGGTGCCGCCGTAGAGATCCAGCGGGAGCACGACGTGATCGCCCGCCGAGCAGGCGGCCGTGATCAGCGCGTGCTCGGCGGCCATGCCGCTCGCAAAGCAGGAGGCGAGCCCGCCCTCCAGCGCACCCAGCGCTCGCTCGAGCGCGGCACGTGTCGGGTTCGCCGTGCGGGCGTACTCGTAGTCGACGGCCTCGCCGGGCGCACGCTGGACGAAGGTGGAGGTCTGGTGAATCGGCGGGACGACGGAGCCGTACGCGGGGTCGGGTTCCAGCCCGGCATGGACCGCCCGAGTGGCGAACCGGGCGTCGTCGGGGATGCGACTCATCTGGCCAGCGACTCGAGCAGGTCGGCGCGGGTGACGATCCCCGCCGGGCGGCCGTCGTGGGTGACGAGCAGGGCCTCTCGCTCGCCGACGAGCAGGTCCACCGCCTCGCGCACCGAGTCGCCCGCCGATACCGCCGGGAAGGGCGGCTCCATGACGTCCACGATCTCGGCGGACAGCAGCGCGGAGTCGTCCATCGCGTGCTTGAGCAGGCCGCGTTCGGACACGGCGCCGACGACCGTGTGCGGGTCGTGGCCCGATACCACGGGCAGCTGTGACACGCCGTGCTCGTGCAACAGAGCGACCGCGTCCCGCACCTTGGCGTGGGTTTCGACGGTCAGCAGCGGCGGAAGCTCGGCGGCGCCGTGCTTGGCGGCCAGTACCTCGCCGACGCTGTGCTCGACCTCGCGCTCGAGGAAGCCGTACTGCCGCATCCAGGCGTCGTTGTAGACCTTGGACAGGTAGGCGCGCCCACCGTCGGGAAGGATGACCGCGATCATCGCCTCGGGGTCGTCGAGCTCGCGCGCGACCCGCAGCGCCGCGAACAGCGCGGTGCCGGAGGAGCCCCCGGCGAGAATGCCCTCGACCTCGGCGAGCCGCCGAGCGGTCACGAACGAGTCCCGGTCGCTCACGGTGATGTAGCGGTCGACCACCGAGGGGTCGAACGTGTCGGGCCAGAAATCCTCGCCGACGCCCTCGACCAGGTAGGGCCGGGCCTCGCCGCCGGAGTACACCGATCCCACCGGGTCGGCCCCGATCACCTCGATCGCAGCGTTCTGTTCCTTCAGATAGCGCCCGCAGCCGGTGATCGTTCCGCCAGTGCCGACCCCGGCGACGAAGTGGGTCAAGCGGCCACCCGACTGGCGCCAGACCTCCGGACCGGTCGATCCGTAGTGCGTCTCGGGGTTCGCGGCATTCGCGTATTGGTTAGGTTGGAAGGCGCCGGGGATCTCCTCGGTGAGCCGGTCGGCAACGCGGTAATAGGACTCGGGCGAGTCGGGCGGCACCTCGGTTGGTGCCACCACCACCTCGGCGCCATAGGCGCGCAGCAGGTCGATCTTCTCCTTGCTCATCTTGTCCGGCATCACGGCGATCACGCGATAGTTCTTGAGCCGCGCCACAATGGCCAGGCCGACGCCGGTGTTGCCGCTGGTCGGCTCGATCAGCGTGCCGCCCGGTCTCAGCCGGCCGTCGCGCTCTGCCGCTTCGATCAGGGCGACGGCCACACGGTCCTTGATCGAGCCGCCGGGGTTCATCGCCTCGATCTTCGCCACGAGCTGCGGCTTGAGTCCCGAGGCGAGGCGCGAGAGGCGCACGAGGGGCGTCTCACCGATGGCATCGATGATCGAGTCCTTGATCTCGGTCCTCGTGTCGACCTCTTTGCTCACCGCTACTCCTCAACATACTCCCGCGGGTGCGGCCCGCTCATCCGTCGACCGGTCGCGCGCGGTGCTTGGCGAGGACGGGGATTGCCGCGATGGTCTCGTCGTCGAGGTGCTCCCACATGACGCCAGGGGATCGGCGCCGCGCATCGATGTCGAGCACGTCGTCCGGCGTGACGACGATGTCGACGCGGAAGTCGTGAGCCGTCTCGGGCAGCTCCTCCTCGAGCAGCTGGAGCGGATGGACGGTCGTCACGATGGTCGTCGCGTCGTCGACCAATCCTGCCTCGACCAGCAACCCCAGCTCGAGGTCGGAGTAGCCGCCGCCCTTGCCGACGCGCACGCCCGCGCGGTTGACGGCGACCGTGCCGCAGACGACGAGATCGACGTGGCCGAGGTCCCCGACGCGCGCGGGCACGCCTTCGGTCAGCGCCTTCTTGATCGTCGGATCGCCCGCGACGCGAACGAACGGTGTGTCATCGGCCAGACGCGGCACGGCCATGTAGAGCGTCTTGCCGTCGCGTCGGGCGCGACGCCGCACCGGCAGCTGTGGCGCGTCGGGATTGGATTTGACGACCGCCGCCGCCTCCCACTGAGGCAGCTGGCCGAGGCGCTCCGCGGCGGCCTCGGCCCCGCGGAAGTTCGGGATCCGTCCACGAGCACCGGGAAACCGCGCGGCAGCCTCGCTCTCGAGCGTCCGCCAGACACGCTCGCGGACCTCCTGCTTGGCGTCCACGGCCCCGCCGTCAGGCCCGCCGGATGTCCGCCCCGGCCATGGTCTACGGGCTCGGGCTCACGACCATCGCGCTGCCGCCGCCGCGCCGCTCCGGCTCGGCTGCCGCGAGCAGCTGGTCGCCGCCGACGAACTCGATCCCGGTTGCCGCGCCGACCTCGCCTGTCGTACTGAACACGTGCCCACGCCGTTGCAGCGCGCCCGCCTCGGCGGTCGTGAGGAACGCGGGCTCCACCTGAGTGGTCGCGGTATTGCGCTGGCTCAGCCGCGGGTCGGCGATGGCCTGGGGCAGCGTCAGCCCGAGGTCCAGTCGATCGACAAGGATCTGCAGGACGGTGGTGATGATCGTCGAGCCGCCGGGCGAGCCGACGGCGAGCAACGGCTTCCCGTCCTGCAACACGACGGTCGGGCTGATCGAGCTGCGCGGCCGCTTCCCGCCCTCCACGCGGTTGGGATGGGTGAGGGAGTCGAAGTTGAAGTCGGTCAGCTCGTTGTTGGCCAGGAAGCCGAAGCCCGGAACCACCATGCCGGCCCCGCCGGTGGACTCGATCGTGAACGTGTACGAGACCACGTCTCCACTGGCATCCGCCGTGGTGATGTGGGTCGTCGTCCCCGCCCGGGTGTCGGTGGTTGCGGCCTGGGCTGTGCCTCCCCCGCCGTCGTTGTACGGATAAGGATCGCCGGGCGCAACGGGGCTCTGGGCCGCGGTCCGCGTGATGAGCCGGCGGCGCACCGCAGCGAAATCGTCCGACAGCAGGCCCTTCAGCGGCACGTCGAAATAGCCCGGATCGGCGACGTACGCGTTGCGGTCCGCGAACGAGTAGCGCGAGGCCTCGAGGTAGTAGTGCAGTGCCGCCTCTCGCTTCATCGTCGAGAGCGGGTAGCCCTCGAGGACGTTCAGCGCCTCGCCGACGGTCGAGCCGCCGCTGGAAGGCGGGCCCATGCTGTAGACGTCGAGCCCGCGGTAGCCCACGCGCGTCGGGGCGCGCTCGGGCGCCGCGTACGCCTTGAGGTCGCTCGCCGTCATCAAGCCCGGGCGCCATGTGTGGTTGGCGGTCGGGGAGATCGGCGGGTGCTGCACGGTCTCTACGAGCGCGTCCGCCACCGCGCCGGCGTAGAAGCCCTTCGGCCCGAGGCGCGCGAGCCGCTCATAGGTGCTCGCGAGATCGGGATTGCGCAGGACCGTCCCCACGTCGCGAGGAGTGCCGTCCGGGTCCAGGTACAGCGTCGCGCTCGAAGGGACGTCATCGAAGTAGTCGACGTTCTGTTGCGTTTGGTCAAAGAAGGTCTGGTCGACGACGAAGCCGTCGCGGGCGACGCGGATCCCGGGCCCGAGGGCGGCGGAGAGCGAGATCGTCCCGTACTTCGACAGCGCCTCACCCCAGCTCGCCACGGTGCCGGGCACCCCCACGGAGAGGCCGCTGAACCGGGCGTCGTTGAACGGCAGGGCGCTGCCGCCTTCCCAGAACGAATCGGGCCCCATCGCCGCGGGCGCGCGCTCGCGGCCGTCGATCGTCGTCACCTTCCCATCGCTCGCGCGGTAGACGACCAGGAAGCCCCCGCCCCCGATCCCGCACGAGAAGGGCTCGGTGACGCCAAGGACGGCGGCCGCGGTCACGGCGGCGTCGACCGCGTTGCCACCGCCACGCAACGCGTCGACGGCGGCCTGCGTGGCCAGCGTGTCGACGGTCGCGGCGGCCCCGCCGGTTCCCGTCGCGGTCGCCGGACCGTGCGGTCCCACGTCCGCAGAGGCAGCGACCTGTGGGGCAACAACCACCACCCCCGCGACCAGCGCGACGGCGATTGAGCGGACCAGCCGGCGGCGCATCGCTCCTCCTCGGTCTCGGCGCCAACGTACGTGTCGGACGCATGGTCACCAAGAATCCGCCCGGCGAAACCGGACCCCCGGGCGGCGCCGTCAGACGAACACGTCGAGCGGCAACAGCGCGCTGACCAGGAAGTTCGGCACGTCGACGGTCTGGCTGATGCGCAGGTCGACCGCGCAGCTGCACAGCGCGTAGGCCTGTTGGGCGTTCAGGCCGCGCGTCTCGAGGTAGTCGATCATGTTCAGCAGGGCGTTGCGGGCGGCGAGGGTGAGGTCCTCGCTCGCGTTCTCGCCGTCCTTGTGCACGCAGATGCCGGTGGTCGCGTGGAAGCGGCGCGGCGCGGCGAGCTCCGGCGGGGCGAACCAGTCGTCGCGGAAGAACTGCAGGTCGCGGATGCCGCGCCGCTCGGCCTCGCCCTTGCGCAGGCCGAACCGCAGGGTCGCCCGCGACCGGATCTCGATCGCCGTGCCGCAGGCCTCGCAGTCGCCCTGGGCATAGTGCACGTCGCCGGTCGAGACGAGCGCGCCCTCGGCGTACACCGGAACCAGCATGGTCACGCCCGGGGAGGTCTGCTTGATGTCGGTATTGCCGGCGGTCTCGCGGGGCGGGACCGTGCGCAGGCCCTCGGCGGGGATGGGGTCGGCGACCGGGACCGCGCCGCCCGTGTCGGGCGGCAGGGCGTTCCCGCCCCGTTCGGCCAGCGCCGCCTCGCGCTCGGTGGCGGTGCGGCGCAGCTCGGCCGACGGCGCGAGCCCGAACGTGCCCAGGAACGGGCTGAACGGGATCCGCACGCCGGGGATCTC
>Ga0126313_10000318_pt1 | contig 22469 bp, 36 predicted proteins | sample Plot105A_FD_89954 | JGI IMG/M metagenome (GOLD analysis project Ga0126313, IMG submission 89954) | Serpentine soil microbial communities from UC McLaughlin Reserve, CA, USA - Plot105A | ecosystem: Environmental > Terrestrial > Soil > Grasslands | place: USA: UC McLaughlin Reserve, Lake County...
CCGCTTCGGCCGGAACCCGTAGGAGACCGGCATGAAGTCGGCCTCGAAGATCGGTTCCAGCACCAGCTTCAACGCAGCCTGGACTACCCGGTCAGCGATGGTGGGGATGCCTAAACTTCGCAGTTTCCCCGAACCGTGGCCTTTCGGGATCAACCGTTGGCGCACCGGCAGCGGACGAAATGAGCCGTCCTTGACCTGTGCCCGCAGGTCGTCCAGGAACCCCGCAACACCGACCGTCTCGTCCACGGCGGCGACGGTCCAGCCGTCGACGCCGGGCGTGTCTCGGCCGGTGTTGCTCGCGACCCGGGCGAGCGCCATCCGCAGCGTCGCCGGGTTATGCACGAAGTTGAACAGGTCGTCGAACCGGCGGCCAGGATCGGCCACCGCCCAACGGTGAAGCTTGGCCTGCATACCTGATACCCCGACCGGAGGTTCGTGCCTCAGGTCCGGGCCACCTGTATTCACCGGTGGATCTTTCAGCATCGCAGCATCCTTGTCTTCTCGTTTCCGCTGCCGCCCTTCCCCAGGTGGCCGGCTTTCCCGGCCTCGGAGTACTACGGCGGCTCCGCCCCGTCCCGGCCCGATCGGTCAACGGTGGACCCAACCCACAATCCGTGCTGGCGGCCCGGATCGTGGGTGAGGACCGAGACGGTTCCCACGTTCACTGCTCTTCGCTCGACGGGTGAGGAGCCCCACTTTGTCCCTGCGGCCTCGCCATGGTTACGCCGTGGGCATTCACCATGGCCTCCCGGCGGGCGCATCCATACCCGCCCAGGAGTTGTTCCCACCCCGGGCCCAAGAGCCCGTCCGGTGGGTTGTGCACCGCTCCCAGCCCAGATCCGCCAGATTGAGGCCGGTAGATGGTTGAGGGACGTAATGGCGCGGGTTCCTCTCGTACTCCTTCCCATCACGCTCGCCGGACCCGGACCATCTGGCAGTTCTGGCCCGTCCCGGCTTTGTCAGGGCTGCTCCCGCCCACACCCGGCACCTTCCGGGGCAGGCTGCCCTCAGCTTCGCCGCCCTGCCACGACAGGGTCAGCGGTGCAGGTCTCTCACCTCCACTCAAACAACAGCGCCTCGTGGCGCACAGACGCCAGCATCAAGCTCTCTTCGGTGGCCTCGAGCCTGAAGACAGTGTCGGCCCGGGCGATCTTGACCGCGATGATCAATGGCGAGACGGACCCGTTGCGACTCGCCGATCTGGCGAAGGGCAAGTTGCGGCGCAAGATCCCGGACCTGGCGCAGGCGTTGACCGGTCACTTCGACGCCAACCATGCCCGGCTGGCCCGCTCGATGCTGCGTCGGCTTGGATCTGGTCGAGCAGGCCCTGGCCGAGCTGGATGCGGTCATTGTCGAGGCCTGCCAGCCGTGGGCGCATCAGATCGAGCTGCTGCAAACCATTCCCGGCGTGGGCAGAAGGTCGCGGAGGTGATCATCGCCGAGACCGGCGCGGACATGTCGCGGTTTCCGACCGCCGCCCATCTGGCCGCTTGGGCCGGGTTGGCGCCGGCGATGAACGAGTCCGCCGGCAAACACAGCCCGGCCGGAAAGCGGCACGGCAACAAATGGCTGGCCGCGATGCTGGTCGAGGCCGCTGGGTCGGTCGGTCGGATGCACGGCAAGAACTACCTGGCCGCCCAGCACGCCCGGCTGATGAAACGGCGCGGGATGGGCCGAGCTCAGGTCGCGGTCGCGCATTCGATGTTGGTTGCGGCCTACTGGATGCTGAAACGCGACGAGCCCTACCACGACCTGGGCACCGACTGGCACACCCGCCGCAACGACGAAGCACACACCCGGCGGCTGATAACCCAGCTCGAACACCTCGGACACCACGTGATCATCGACCCAGCCGCCTAAGACATCATCTCTGATAATCAGCGTCGAGTTTACGGGCCCGACGCTGCCGCAGCCTGCCCTCTGGTCGGGTATTCACGGGTCTGTGGAACCGATTCCGCCTGCAACCGTAGCTCGGTCATTGAGTGGTAGATCCGGGCACTCTCACGCGGTTCATCGAGCATCTTCATCAGGACGAGCATGGCGTTGTCCTCCACCGTCGGCATGGTGGCCTGACTCCAGAAGAAGCTCGCGCACGCGCCCGGCCGGGTTGTTCGGCGCGGCTGGGCTCGATTCGTTCGGCACGGGAAGCATCCTTACACTACGCGCCGACGTGCTCGATGGCAGCAAGGACCGCAGGCTCGACTAAGCGGATACACCGAGCGCTCCGAGGCCGACCCTGGCTCGCAAGATCAACTGCGTTCGCTCCCTGTTGGCCCCCGGTCGAGAACAGCACGAGCGCGAGTGCAACACGCGCACCCATTTAGACACTCACGGACAACGTGTCCGCGCCCGTACGCAACCTACGCAAGTCTTGGGGCGCGGCCGCGTTGCGCAACGCCTATGGCCAGCATGAAGTGGACGAGAGCTTCACTTGCTCGAGAGGAGTTTTCCGACTGCACGTCGTACACGTTCCAATTGCAGGCGTATGACGAGGTGGATGATATGGCCTATACCGCCGGCCTTGAGCACGCCTCGAACTCCTTCGACGGTCAGCCGCGCAGTTTCACCTTGCGGGCCACCCAGGTCTGTCGCCGTGAGAACGGCGAGTGGAAGGTAGCCCATCGGCATGCCGACGCCGTGATCGAGTGACGGTGTCAGACCCATTCCGCTACTCAGCTTGAGCGGACGTTCCACACGGGGACGTTTCCACCCATCCGGCGGCACCAGTGGAGTCAGAGCCCCTGCTCCCTCCCGTCAGCCGACCCGCCACCGTCGTCCAACGCGATCACATCGACCCCGCGTTGCGGTATCGCAAGAACGACTTCCTCGTCCTCCGGCCCCAGCGATGCAGTACGTGAGCCAAGCTGGCGCGGCGACGTACGCAAGGGGAACCGTCACGGGACTAGCCGCACACGCCACAGCCCTTGGTGCTCAGGTACGTGCGGCGGACTGACACCCGGCAGCGGACGGCGAGGCACGTCTGCTAGAGGTCGGACTCCGCGAGGCGCTTCACATTGTCGGCGCTGCGCTGCATCATGGCGGAGAGGTGGCTTGCCTTCGACTCATCGAGGCCTGGGATGTCGGCGGCGATCACGAGCAGCGTGCGGTCCGGCCCGTCCGTTTCGAAGGTGGTGCGACCGTCCATCTCCATGTTGGCGTCGTGGATCCGCGCCGCCATCGCCCGCTGGGGCTCCCACTCTACGATCTCCATCTCGCCATCGACAGGCTCGCCCCAGCGCATGTTCCGCCAACGGATCCTCGTGCCGAGCCCGATCGGTCCTTTAGAGACTGCTCGAGCCCCATGTCGGGGTCCCAGCGCGGGTGGTTCCGGACGTGCTCGACGGCGTACCACCGCCAAACCTCGGCCAGCGGCCGGTCGATGGTCGTCGAAACCTCGATCCGCATACCCCACCTCCCCAGCAGAGCCTAGCCGGGGCAAGGTGGGCGACATTAAAGACCTGCTAGCGATCCGCGAGACCGGCGTGCGGGCGGCCGAGGAGATACTGCGCAGTCGACCAGCTGACCTGGACGCCGAAATGGCTCGGCTGAGCGCGCTGCGCGAGCAGATAGTGGCCACGATCGAGGCGCTGCCATCTCAGCACTGCCCACCACCGCTGCCCCGCAGCTGGTCCCACCTGAAAAGCACAGGAGATGACTCCCGTGATCGAGGTCGCCTGTCGTGCGATTGCGACCCAGAATGCACCGACCCCAACTGCCCTTGCGGCTGTGCTGACACGGAAAGGCGGGCGGCGTCACCATCGCGCCATTGACCGCGCCCGCGACCACAGATTCGTTCGGCGGACCAGCAGTGGTCGCGCCCATTGCCCGCAGGCCGACCCCCGAGCGACACTCATAGCCTGCGCTCGCCAGAGTAGGGGTGTGGCGGAAGAGATTACGTACTCCTGGCGGGAGCCTGTGGCCGACGACGAGATGATCAACCTCGTCGAATCCCACGGAGGCACTCCGACCGTCGGGTGGTGGAGCAGGGTCAGCGCTTGGAGTCTCGGTTGGGTCAGTGCCCGGAACCAGGATGGGCTGCTGGTCGGATTCGTCAACCTCGCGTGGGACGGAGGGGATCACGGGTTCCTGGTGGACACCAGGACCCGCGGCAGCCACTGGGATCGGTCGTGAGCTCGTGCGGCAGGCCGCCGACAATGCCAAAGCCGCCGGCTGCGAGTGGCTTCACGTCGATTTTGAACAGCAACTTGCTCGGTTCTATCTCGACGCCTGCGGGTTTCAGCGGACCGACGCTGGTCTCATCCATATGCCGACAAGTCGAACTACCGGATAGCTCGCAAGCAACGTGGCCTCAACGCTCGACTCGCTGCCCGCAACGGGACCCGCTTGACGCGTCGAAAAGCGTGTGAGTTGGCACGCACCTTGGGCTGTTCGGTCATGAAGAACGTGAGGGCTGTGGCATATGACCCGACCGATGAGATACCCGATGACCGTGCGGCGGATTCCACGAGTCGACGCAACACCTGAGTGTCATGAGGGCGTTTGCTCCTCGCTTGGGAGGCTATCTCAGCGGGTTGGTGTGGAGGGTGTTTCGGTGGCGAATCGGGCTGCCGGGGTGTCGTAGCCGAGGCCTTTTCGGGGGCGGTCGCTGAGCTCCCCGGCGACGTAGGCGACGTGGACGGGTGAGTGGACTGCCAGATTGGTTCCCTTCGAGAAATACTGACGGACGAGCCCGTTGTAGTTTCGTTTGCGCCTCGTTGCCAGGGGCTGGAGCGTTCAGCGAAGAAGACCGGGACTCCGGTCGCCGCGGTGAGCTCTTGGTGCCTGGCCATCTCGACGCCTTGGTCCCAGGTGAGGGTTCGTTTCATGTGCGCCGGCATCGCGGCGAACGCTGCCGTGACGGCGGTGTTGACGCTCTTGGCGGTGTGATCGTGAGGCAGGCTGATGATGATGCCGCTGGCCGACCGCATCGCGATCCTGCACCACCGCCGCCGACCGCCGACCAACCGGACCAGCACAACCACACACCGTTCCCGCCCTCTGGCAACACGACCTCGACCGGCAAGTCCAACACCTCAGCGACGAGACCTTCGACTACAACATCCAAGAAGCACGAGCCGCGACTAAGACCTTCAAAGGTCATCGGCCGGAACATCGACACAGCCCGTCCGAGCCATCCGAGATTCACCGGAGGTCGCTGCCACCGGGCCCAAGCCGGTAGAACCGCTGCCAAGCAGGCGGATGCCGAACGGTCTCCAGTCGCTCTCGTCCGCGTCTGCTCTGCGTCGGCAGGCAGATGGCTCGTCGAGAGGCACGAGTTGGTTGGCCAGCTGCTGGATTTGTCGGCGACAAGCAACCTGACGACCGTCGCGGGCAGTCAGGCAAACAGCCGAGGCCACCAGTGCACTCACGAATTCGGCTCTATTAATCAAAGCGGCGCTGCGCCATTAATCAAAGCGGCGCTGCGCCGCGCCGCCGCTCCGCGTGTCCTCGCTGCGCTGCGGGCGCTCCGCGGCGGGACTTCTCGCCTAATTTGTGCCGCCACAGTTTCACAGCCGACGCGGCCAGCAACGCCATCAGCAACGGGATGAGGACCGCGCTAGGCACCATGCCCAGCAGCAGCCCGCCAAGCAGCGTCCCGGCGATCGAGCCGGCGGCCATGACCAGCACGAACCACGACGCCGTAGAGCAACACGATCGTTGGGATCAGCAGTTCGCCACCGGCGAGGTGGCTCCAGGCCAGCGCGGCGGCAATCACCACGAGCAGGACGGCGAGGACTCGGTTGAGCGTGGTCGACCTCATCCGAGTTGCCCACGTGGCACCCAGCCAGGCCCCGACAAGGCTGCCGGTCAGCAGATTCACGGCGACGAACCGTTGCGGAGACACGGCTGACCATAGGACCGACAGCAGTCGTGCTGGCAGCGCCGTGACCACCACGATCAGCTCATGGCCTTGTTCATGATGACGGCTGGCAGGGCGGCGAAGCCGAAGACTCCGATCAGCAGCGGCAGTCGGAACTCTGCGCCGCCTAGGCCGATCATCCCGCCCAAGACACCGATCCCGGCGCAAGCGATGAAGGCCCAGGGCAACGACTGCAGCGGCCGCCGCTCCGCGAGGAACGAAGAATCAGCGACGAGGCCGTCACGACCGCCAGCAGGCACACCGCAGACCCTACGTTCGCAATCGCGTGACTGCCATCCTCCGCCCACGAGCTACGCAGCGGCGGATCAGGATTCGCTAGTTAAACCTCCCAACCTCGCGGCCGTCGAGGCGTCCGTGAACGCCACCAGAGCGTCCTCTTGGTCAACTTCTAACACGCAATCGTGGGGCGGACTTGCCAACGATCGCTGCGATCCGAGCCGGGCTGGCTACCTCCAGCTAGAGGAGCTGTTCCCGGCGATCCGGCGGTTCTTCGAGGCCCTGACGAGGTGGCAGCCGCTCGTCGTCGTCCTGGAAGACGTGCACTGGGCAGAGGCGACGCTCCTCGACTTGATCGAGTACCTCACGACCGCAGTATGGGAACGGGTCTTCCCCCTCTGCCTGGCACGGCCAGACATCCTCGAGGAGGCGCCCCGAGTGGGGAACCCGGAGTCGGAACGCCGACCTCCTGCTCCTCGAGCCGCTCGGCTCAAACGAGATCGAGCTAATCGCGCAGCGATTGGCGAGCGGCACGCACCCGCTGGAGACGCGGGCCGCACGTCGTCGAGACCGCGCAAGGTAACCCGCTGTTCGCTGATTAGATCCGGCCCATGTCCGCTACTGCGCCTGGTGCCTTCCTGTCCTTGTCAGAGGCACATTCCAGCTCTCCGAACATGTCATTGGGTGCGTCCTGCGCACCTAGTGGCGTCCAGTGAAGTGAAACGCATGTGAAACGAAAGGAGCCCAGAGCCCCGCAAGTACCAAGACCCAACCTTAGTGGCCCGCCAGGAGGTGCAACTCCGGACGGGCCTGGGATCCCAGCTAACTGGGAGCAGGAATCCCGATGAGCAAAGTTACCGAGCTGGCCCCTGCCCAGCTCAGCACAGTTGACGCCATCACGATCGAGCTGCTGGAGGCTGACGAGACCCCGGCAGTGGTGATCATCAGCTGGCCGCTACAACCGACCGTGGTTCACCCTCACCGCTTCCCGTCTGCCGCTGACAGTGCGGTACGGATCTTCGTGGCAGCCGTCGTACAGCTGGCATCGATCAGGCGGGAGCGGAAGCCGTGACCCGGGCTCCGGCGGGAGAGATCTGATGGCTTCGACCCGGGCTCGGAGCCCGCCGCAGCCGCCGCTAGACCCGACCAGATGATGATCACGACAAACCCTGAGATGGACACGAATTCATCGAAAACTGCAGCGTCAGCCAGCCCCATCAAAACAGGAGCCACCGATGACCACTCCGTCCGCCATGCCCGGGCCATCCACCCCGGGACCGTATTCTCAGCCCGGCCCGTACGGCCAGCCCTCACAGCCCCCGAAGAAACGGCGGACGTGGCTGATCGTCCTGCTGGTCATCCTGGCTCTGATGCTGATCGGGATCGTCGGCTGTGTGGCCCTGATCGGCACTGCTGGAAGGCCATCGATGAAGAGCATCATGGAGGCATTTACGGAGGCAGCTGAGTCCCAGCAGGTCGAGGACGATCGGAACGCTCCACGGGAAGTCACGCGGGGCAAAGCGTTCACGATCGGTTCCCACAAGGTCCTAGAGGGCTGGAAGGTCAAGGCTGAGTCGAGCTTTGGTGATGCAGAGTTTCAGGTCAGCGGCAAGGCCAAGAATGTGAGCGAAGCGACCTCGACCATGTTCAGCCACATCAAGTTCATCAGTAAGTCCGGGGAGGTCCTGGGCAACGTGGATTGCAGCACCGGAGACCTGGAGCCAGGACAGACAGAGCGGATGAGCTGCCTCTCAGACGGCCAATACACGAGCAAGTACGACAAGGTGACCGCTGAGGCTGACTTCTAGAGCGTGTAAAGGAATTGGACCCCGGACGCTGTTCTATGAACACTCCGGGGCTCTTTGGTTCGCGCCGGCCTCGACGGTGTCGGCGCCAGGGGCTCTACGGTGTCGGAGCCGGTGGCAGTTAAAGAGATTCGTCCTGAATGCGGGCACGCTGCCGAGCGTGCTTCTCTTCGGTAATGACGCCCCTCTCCAGGAGGTCATCCAATCGCGCGAGCCATTCCTCAAGCGTTAGTTGGGACCCATACCTGACTCTCAGCCACGGACAACGAATGGCGCACATTCCTTGGCGAAGTCGTAGCCGGATCCCTTGTCAAGATTGATCGACCAGGTGCTCACGCCGGGGGCGTTGGGAGCTTGAGCTAGTAACTGACGCCAAATTCGGCACACCTCACTCGGGCTTTGCTCGCCAGTATCGGTGGGGGTGTTGACGGTCATGAAGCCCATGGCGACCTTGTTCTCACCGACAACGCGTCCCCAGGCCAGCGTGCGATCAACGATCCAGTTCGGATCCACCGTGACGTAGTTGTAGAACTGAGGGCTGGCTAGATCCAAGACGTCGGCAATGCGCGCTGCCAACTCGAGCTGCTCAACCTCCAGGTCCGGCTCCAGCAAAGGTGCCATTGTCACGATGAAGTCCTGGCCGTAGCGACTCTTGAGGTCGCGCGTTGCCTGCGCCACCTGGATCGGGTCGATGCCATGCTCCAGGTCCCAGTCGATGCCGCGGAAGTGATAGGTCTCGATGATCTTGGACGCGCTGTTCACGAACGCTCGCCGCTGTCCATCGGTGGTGATCTTCAAGCCGCCGTCATCCCAGCCGCCGACCGACAAAAGGACCGGTCGATGAGCCTTGTTGAGCTTGTCGACATCCCCGATGAAGGACGCGTTGGACTGCACGGTTTGGGAGAAGGTGATCTTTCCAGTCCCGTCACCGATCGCGAATGCCGCTAGGACGACGTTGTACGTGGGCGGTACGTCTCGCAACCGCAGCGACGGTCCTCCCCAAGTCTGCCAATATCCAGCGACGAGCCGATGAGGGAGACGGCCTTCGGCAGCTTCACCGCCAGAGTCGGGTTGAGGCGCAGCTGGTACTGCGGTACGAGCTCGGGAAATGAGCGGCGCCGAATCCGCCGGGAAGACCAGGGCAGTGACCAGAATCGCTGCCGCCACTCCTGCCCCCATCGACGGCCACACCACGAGCGCTGATCTCCGCCGCTGGTGCTCCTTCGACCCATGTTGGCGGGTGGCGAACGGATTGAGCCTCGGGCGTCGGCCAATGGCGAGGTCCTCCAACCAGCCGAGCAGGAGGACGGCGACCATGATCAACCCGAGGGCCAGGACAGTCTGCCAGGTGATGGCCGCCACGTTGCTCGGTGGACTGAAGCCATAGCGGGCCAACAAGGCCGCCGAGATCCAAAAGGCCGGGAAGCTCCAGAGGAAGATCGTCAGCGCCCGCGCTTGAACGGCAGCCAGAGCAGTGCGAACCCAAGTAGTGTGTGGCCGAGAGTAGGGCTTGCAGTACAGGTGCAGCAGCAAGATCATGACGCCGGCACCCCAGAGTGAGTTGGTTACGGGCAGGCCGGCAAGATGAGCGGCGGTAATGTCGCCAGCTCGGAGGGTTCCGATCAAGCCGGCGCCCATCAAGATCAACGACACGACGCTGACCGATGTCCACGACATGGTCTGGATGCGGTTGTCGTGGTAGGCGAAGCCGATCAGCCAGTAGCCGCTGAAGAGTGCAAAGGTCAACAAGACCTCACCTAGGCGGCCGCTCGGGCTCCAGAGCCCGGATAAGGCCAGTGCCAAGCCGAGGACGGATAGAGCCGCCGTCCGCAGCGGCCACCTCCGGAAGCACCACAGGAGAGGTGGGCTGATCAGTGTCAGCCACAGATAGGCCGGCACAAACCATAGCGAGCCCGTCCATGCAGTGCCCCACGCACTGCTCGGCGGCTCGAACAGCGGGACAACCCACAACAGCATCGACCGCCAGCCAGGTGCACTGCCAATACCCGGTCCAGCGCCGGCGGCGGCGCCGTACCACACCATGAGTGGAACGGCCACAGCGGCTAGACCCCACACTGGCAGCAGGACGCGGCGCGCCCGCTTCGCTAGCACCGTCCAGGGGTACGCCGCGGAACGGTCGAGTGAGGCCGCTACGAGTGTCCCGGCGATCGTGAAGGTAAGCGCGGCGAACGGGATGACGATCGGTGTCCAGCGCCAGCCGAACCATTGGTAGATGATCACGCCGACCAGCGCGACAAAGCGCAGTAGATCGAGCTGGGCATCGCGCCGCGCCGCAGCGCTGCCGGCCTCAACCCCCGTGAGCTGAGTCATCGTTGAGTAGCTCCTACTGTTGCGATCGCGTTCTGCTCGGGCTGGTGGACTGTGACCAAGCCGGCATCCAGCCCTCCGGTGCGGGCAAGTTTCTTCCAGCCCGCCCGGACGCCACGTACGGCCATGTAAACGGCCGTGTAGAGCAGGTACGCCCGCAATGGCTCGTAAACGATGCGATAGATCGGCACCATCCACAGGTGCCGCCACTTCTCCCGCATCAGCCCGATGCCCACGGCCGCGACAATCAGATGAGCCAGCATAAATAGCAGGAAGTAATACAAGACAACCTGGATCCCCTGCTCTTGGGCGGTGCGGATGCCCATGAACCCGACGAAGGGCAGAAAGAAGATCGGAAGAATGATCGCAAGGGCGTATTGCGGCAGTATGTACCAGCCGAGCAGCCCGTAGCGAGACCGAAAGAGCAGGTCTCGGTGCTTCCAGATCGCTTGCAGGCTCCCGAAGGTCCATCGGGTGCGTTGGTCGAGCAGGGCGTCGACGTTTTCCGGAGCCTCGGTAAAGGCGAGCGCCTCGTCATCCTGGGTGACCCGCCACCCGGCTCGATGCAAGGATAGTGAAAGGTCACAGTCCTCGGCGAGGGTGACTTCGGTGTAGCCGCCGACCTCTTGGATGGCTGCCTTTCGCCAAGCGGCGCAGGCTCCCGGAACGATGCTGATGGCGCCCATGACATCCTGGGCGGCGCGTTCCACGCCGATCTGGGTGAGGTATTCCAGCGCCTGCCAACGCGTGAGAAGGTTGCGCCTGCGGTTGCCAACGCGGACCACTCCGGCAACTGCACCGAGCCGACCGGTCGTGTCTGCGGCAAGGTGACGAACCAGCCGGCCGATCGTTTCGGGGGTCAAGAGTGTGTCTGCGTCTAGCGTCACGATGATCTCGCTGCTTGCCTTGCTAAGCCCGGCGTTCAGCGCGCCTGGCTTGCCCGTGTTCTGTTGCTCGATGACGTGGATGCGGGAGTCGTGTCGGGCGACCTCCATGACCTTTTCAGTCGTTCGGTCACTGGACCCGTCATTGACGACGATCACTTCAGCTAGCGGATACCTCGATGCCAGGACAGAGCGGAGCGTACGGGCAATGATCTGCTCTTCGTTGTAGGCAGCCAAAACAACCGAAACCGGCATATGGCTCTCACTCGTCGACGGCCAGACGATGCTAGTGCGACGACGCCGTCGAATTGCGGCAATCACGCAGTTACCGAGTCCGATAACGACGACGAAGGTGACTGCAATCACGAACAGCATGCGAAGCAGCACACTGGGCCAGACGAACCAGACCTGAACAAGGTTTAAAGTGATCTTGTCCCAGATCGTGGCTTTCACATCGAGGACCTGGTCAGCCAGCTCGGGCTGAACCTGTGGCATGGTCGTGAAGGTGTAGCCCCGCGACTTGGCGTACGCGATGAGCCTGGTGACGTAATCGATGGTCACCTCGCGGGTGGTCCCTCCACCATCGTGGAGCAGGACCGTGACGTTCTGCCCGTTCAGTGTGGGCAACGGCATCTCGCCCGTCAGCTCGTGTGAGGCGTAGCGCCAATCATCGCTGTCGAAGTCTTGGGACGCGACCAGGTAGCCGTAGCGCTGTGAGCGCAGCATCCCTTCGATTGCTGATTGGGTCGACTTCTCATCGTCACCGGCGTACGGGAGCCGGACGTACCCCACCTCCTTGCCTGTCACTGCCCGAATGACGTGATCTGTGAGGGTCAACTCGAGTCGGGCCCGCGAGTTCGATGTGGTGCTGACGTCGACGTGGGTGAGAGAGTGATTAGCCACCGCATGTCCCTCGCGGACCTCGCGCTGGAAAATCTCAGGGTTCCGCGCGATCATCGTGCCGGTGGCAAAAAAGGTCGCCGGGACTCTCTCGGCGGAGAGCAGGTTCAACAATTCGGGGGTCCATCTCAGGTCTGGTCCATCGTCGAACGTCAACGAGATCGTGCGTTGCGCCGTGGGTGAATAGCCGAACCGCTGAATCACGTAAGCGCTCGAACCGATGCGCTGCCGGTCTGCGCGCGTGAACGTCGTCACAACCGCTTCTGTAGACGGGTCAAAGCCGGAAACTTGACCGCCGTCTCGATGGACCTGGAGCACGCGAACTAGCGGCCCTTGGCCGACCACCGGAACCTGCTGACCGGTGGTGTCGCTTGTTAGCGGCGGACCCAACCGCTCGTCGGTGGCCGTAAGAGCGGGTGTGTCGTTGAGATGGGGGAGGGCTACCAGAATCCCGACCACCAAGAGGGCCGCGAGTCCAGCCGTGATGACTTGGACTCTTTGCCAGCGCCGTCCTGATGGATCGAGGAATACCACTGGCGACGTCGCTTGGCCGGCGGCGTCGTTCAGATGCCGTCTGGAAATCATGCTGAGCCTAAAGGTCAGATTTGCGTATAAGTCAGTCAGTTACCCCGGCCAGCTGACAAATACCCCACTATCTAATGCTGGCGAGTAACAACTCCGTTCGCGTTCGACGAGTGGTAACGCCGCTCTCATTGCTTGTGTTCCCGCTAAGAGCGTCCCAGCGCTAACGCCGTTACAAAGGTGTTATGCGGCGGGACGGCACAGCGACGGCTCGGCCATCCATGCGATGAGCTGGACTGCCTCGTCGAGCGACTTGCCGCGATCGGTATAGAGAGCGTCGAACGTCTCGAAGCTGCACAGCACGAACAGCATGTCAATGGCTCGCTCGACGGTCACATCGTCCCGTAGCACCGAGTCCTCGGCGAGTCGTTTCGCGAGATATGCCATGCCACCCGCGCGCCTCTTCTCCATCCTCTGAACGGCTCCGCCAACCGAGGCCGGATCCAGGTGGTTCATCGAGAAAAGCACTCGATAAACCACCAGATCTTCGGTGTACATCCTGCAGCCCGCGGCGATTCCCTCGCGCAGGTGCCTACGGGCATCGGGATTGGCTACCGCCTCAGTCAGGCGTGCTAGGCCGGTGCGGCCCGCCAGGTCCTCGGTGAAAGCATCAAAGAGCCCAGCGCGCGAGCCGAAGATCAAATAGATCGTTGACCGCGCCACCCGTGCCAGCTTGGCGACCTGGTCGAGACTAAGCGGTTCTGTTGGCGCGTCCCGAAGGCGCTGAGCGACGGCGTCGAGGATGCGGCGACGGGTTTCTTCTGCGGTCTCAGCCCGGAGCTGCTGCTCGTACCTTCGCGCCATAACAAGAAGCCTCTCACATTCACTTGACAATACGACTCGTGAACTACATTCTGTCTCGCGGAAGACAAGCTATCTAGCGAAATTGGGAGCTGCTATCCATGTCTGATTCCGTTTGGCCCGTGGTGGTGGCCGGCGCCGGCCCGGCCGGACTCACTGCCGCAATCACCCTCGCCCGCGCTGGAATCCAGACTTTGGTGCTCAACATCCGGAAGACTGTCCTTTCACATCCACGGGCGACCGTCGTGAGTCTTCGATCTATGGAACTGTTCCGCTCCTGGGGTCTGGAGGACAAGATCTGGGCTGGCGGCGACGAAGTCGAATGGCGCGTGCTCGCGACGACAACGTTGTCGAAGGCGGCCTCCGGCTCCTTGATCGACGTCGGCTACCGGACCACGAGCGAGAGTGCCGTACTCAGCCCGACCCGACCGGCTGCGGTTCCGCAAGATCATTTGGAGACCGTACTGCTCGACCATCTACGAGGACTTGCCACCGCGCATGTCGAGCTTGGAGTCACGGTCGAGGACGTCTGGGAGGCTCAGACCCGGCTTCGACTGAAACTGGGCGACGGAGGCAGCGGGGCAAGCCGAATCCTCCAGACCCGGTACCTGATTCGCGCGGACGGCGCGCGCAGTGTGGTGACGCAGCGGCTGGGCATTCGCGCGTCCGTGACTGAGGATCTGCTTGAGGCGCTCTCGGTGGTTATCCGTGCGCCGCTGTGGGAAGTCGTCGGCACCGCTACGGGATGTACGTGACTGACCTTCCTGCTCCCGGCACGTTCTTCCCCGCGGTCTTCGTCTACTTCAACAACGACGGATACGGGCACGCGGTGACCAACGCACGTCGGCTGCGCACCCTGACGAACTCGTAGACCGGACAGGTCAGGACCGAAGCGGCAAAAGAGAGGCCTGGCGTTCGCAACCGCTGGACCAGACCTCGTCCAGGTCTCCCCCTTGTCCTCCACGCTACGCCCACGGCCTATCGGCGGTGCTCGCCGTAGAGATCCCTGCGCGGCCCGGGGCCGGTGGCGATGATGCTGGAGATGAGTCGCTGGATCAGGGAAACGGCCTCCTGATCGCCAACCTCGCCCTCTTCGCGGCGTTCTTCGTGGGCATGATCATTTGTGGCGTGCAGGTGTACAACCCCGATCAGGGGTGAGCACGGAGAGCCGTCCCGCATCCCTGACTGAGTACTTGACCAATGGCGACTTCGTCGAGGCGGCTTTCGAGAAGTCGGACAGAGGTCACACCACGAACGTTGAGCGCAAACACGCAGCCCTGCTCCTGGATGAACCGGAGAAGATTCAGTCGGCGAATCCTTATCGTGTCCCATACGTCAGCGAAGTGCCAGACCGTGGGACCCCCGAGGTCTGCACCACCTTGAGCACCTCCAGACCTGCTGTGTTGATCAAGGACATGACGTCCGGGGAGGATACGAAGATCTACATGATCGACAGGCGTGTGGAGGAGTCGGTCAGTTTGAGACGGGTGTACCACGGCCAGCTATTCACCCAGGATGCGCAACTGGTGGAGGAAAGGGTAGCGAGTCCGGTGTCGAACGGCGCTGCCGAAGCGTCTCGTGCATCGACAGCAGCCAAACACCAGAACGCACCTGGCCGGGTTGTAAAGGACGAACTCACGCGGCAGCGTGGCCCCGGATGACGACGCCGGACTCCTTGGGGCACGCTCGGGCATCTTGCGGATCGCGGCCAGGGCCACGATCGTACCGGCGAGCGCGAGGAGCGCGGCGACCTTGAGAGCGTTGTCGAAACCGCGCAGATGGGCGATCTCTGGGGAGTCACCGAGGCGGAGCGATCTGGACGTGCCACCGCGACGATCGCGATGCCCAGCGAGCCGCCGACCTGGCGCATCGAGCTGACTCCCACTGCTGCGACCCTGCTCTGGCGACCGGAACGGCGCGCATTGACGCGGCGGTCGTCGGCGTTATCACCATCGCCAGGCCGGTCCCGCCGATGGTGAGGCCGGTAGCACTACCGAGAAAGACGCGTGAGTGCAGAGCTGCGAGAAGCAGGCGAGCATGATCGAGATCAGCGTCCTGCCGACCGTGATCAGGACACGCGAGCCGAAGCGGTCGGAGAGTTTTCCCCGCTCGCGGAGCAACGAGGCTGAGGAGGACGGTCAGCGCAGAAAGGCGGCCCGTTTCCACCTGCGAGTAGCCGAGCGCGTTCTGCATGCAGAACGATACGTGTTCGCGCCGCTGAACGTCAGGTCTTTGAACAGCGACAGATCGAGCATCGGGATGCGCTGGCGCACCTGGAGTGCGACGAATGTCGACAGCGCAGCCGCGCCAACGAGAACAGTGCCGACGGTCCGGCCGGAGCTCCAGCCGTACGCGGTTCGCGTCGATGAACCCGTACGTCAGCGCGAACACTCGATGCCGGACGCGGCTAGTCCGGGCACGTCCGAAGGCTGCTCGGCCGACCTGTCCCGAGACTCAGGGATTAGCACCACCGCCTCGAGAAGTGCGCCGGCGCCGATCGGCGCGTTGATGAAGAAGATCCAGTTCCAGTTGAGGTGTTCAGTGAGGAATCCACCAACCAGCGGTCCAATCGAGAGCGCGTGCGCGCAGACGCCCGCCCAAATTCCGGTCCACCATGTCCTCTCCTCGGCGGTCAAGAGGCCGCGCCAGAGCCGATCGTGCACCATCGACGGAGCGTGGCTTCAACGGCGCATCCTGTGGCTCTGAAGCGGGAAGCCTCGGCGGTGTCTCCTACGGCCAGCCGACCCGCGGTGCCGGGGCTTCCGTCGCCAGCACCTGGCCTGTCCGCGGCTCGGCAAACATGTTCTCGGGGCCGCTCCACTCAGTTGACATCATGGGGCTTGTTCCTCGATGCGGCCACGGGTATCGGTCTCGGAATAGAGGCCGCGTAAGTCATCCTCGCCCCACCAAGCCGTCCACGGCGGCAGTATGTCGGACTCATCGGCGAGGGATTCCAGTTCCGTCACAAGATGCCGTGGTGCAACTGGTACGGTTCCGCCGTCCGGCGGAAGGATCGCGTCGACGAAGACATAGCCGATGACGCGCCGCATTCGGGTGAGTTCTGGAACGTAGAGTCCAGCGTTGCTATGGGGCACCAGCACGAGGTCCCGGTCCGTCGGCAGTGCCGCGAGGAACCGCTTCAGCGCACCGCCCGGCGCGCCGGGCGGCTCTGCGGCGCCCGCCTGCTCCAGCACCGACCAACCGCCAGAGCGCAGCACCTCGGCGACTGGTCCCCAAGCCTCCGAGCCCAGAAGCGGACTCGGTAGCAGCGCGAAGGTCAAGCGCACCATCCGACGATAGTTTGCCTCGAGCCACGACCCTCTGAGGGCTGTTGAGATTGTCCGATGGCGACACTCGTCCGTGAGGCGATCCCTGAGCGCAGTCCGTCGGGCAGCCCAAAATTCGCGGGTGCGGTCCCGAATACGGGTCCCCTCGCGGTGCTCATCGACCTATGGGTCGGTGGTGAGCGCACGCACAATGAACTGGCTGGGCATGTAAAACCGGATCGGGTTGCCATCCTTCTCTGTCCGGCGGTCCTCGTAGAACGCGGTGATGACGAAACCTGCGTCGATCATGCCGCCGAGCTGGGCTTCCATGGTGTGACTGAAGTGGAACATCTCCCCGGCTGCGATCCGAGCCTCGAGGGCGGCGGCGTCGAGTGTCTCGTGCTCGACGTACGGCAGCGGATACCTCACGACGAACTCCCCGCTCATCAAGCGCATCCGGGTCGAACACGAACTCGTCCGGGTTCATGAAGCCGGCGATCAAGACACCATGGCTAACCAAGACGCGGCGGCATTCGCGCCAAACCGTGCCGACATCGGGGACGAAGAGCGTAGAGATCGGGTTTACAACCAGGTCGAAGCTCGCGTCGCCGAACGCCGAGAGATCGGCCATGTCGCCGTGCACAAGTCGCAATTCAAGCCCGTCCCGCTCCGCCACGAAAGCATCCTGGCCGAGCTGACGAGGAGACCTGTCGAGCAGCGTGACCTCCGCGACGGCCGCGGCGAGGATGGGCGCCTGCTGTCCGCCACCACCCGCCAGGCACAAGACCCGGAGACCCGGCAGCGAAGGGAACCACTCGCGCGGGACCGTCCGATGCTCGCTCAGCTGGATGGCCCAGGATCCGGCCCGCGCATCGGCAACCTGCTGACTCGAGACCACCTGGGTGTAGGGGTTCTCACCGCCTCGAGCGCCTTGTCCCAGGGCGAATCCCGGAGTTGACCTGGAGCTGTGCGTCAAGAGTCATGGCAAGTGGGAGGTCGTCGATTACGACGAAGTGGTGTTGATGTCAGACAAGGTGATTCGCTGCCGCTTCGATTTCAACCACGAGTTGTTTCCGGGTGGCTTCTATGAGATCCGCTGGTTCCGGGCCGACGGCCGAGGGAAGTTCGTTGAAATCACTCGCGAGCGGTTCCAACTGCGCAATCACGTTTGGCTCCCAAAGCGCTGCCCATCGGCGAGGTTGAGATCAAGCGACGGAGGTCGGCTCCCGAAGCGGTGCCCAGTGGGCACGAGATCAAGCCACGCAGAGCGGTAGAGGCCCGGTAGCGTTCGTGCCGTGACCACGGCGGCGCTGTCGGTGCAGGGGTGACCGCAACCACAGGATTCTTGCGATATGGCCGGCAAGGGCGAGCGGTGATGTCCTGCCTGCGCGGAGAAAGGGAGGCTCCGGGCGTCGTCCGGAGCCTCATGTTCGGGAGCTCGGCCACAATTCGCAGGTCCTGCCAGGCCGGGGCTCACCTACCCCTAGACCGCGAATCGTGGCAGGTCATCGGGGGGTTGCCAGGGTGTCATTTGCCACGCCACCTCTCGACCCACAATGCAGATTTCGCAGAACAGCTCGAGCCCGGCAGCGTGCAGTTGGTCTAGGTATTGCTCGCAGGTCAAGGCTTCGCACCCGTCCGGGCCAACGATCCCTGCCACTGGGAATTCGCGGCCACAGTCATCGCAACACAGTCGGTTCACATCATCGGTAGGCATGGGTCCTCGTCCCATCGTCGCTCGACTCGCCGAGCGGCCTTCTGCTCACATATCCACGGTTGACTAGCCGAAACGGCGTGCCGAGAATTCTTGTGTTACCGCAGCAGAGCCGCCGTCTCCTCCAGCGCGTGAGCACGGCCCTGACGCAGGAACTCCACGAGGAACCTCAGCTGCGGCTCGGTGTAGCCGGCCAACTGCTCACGCCAGCGCTCGCCCATCGACTCGTAGTAACGGGCCACCTCCGCGATGCGCTCCGGCACGACATGCAAGACCACCCGCCGGCGGTCCTGCCGATCCCGCACCCTAGACACGTAACCACCGCGCTCCAGACGATCGACCAGCCTGGTCGTCGCACCGGTCGTCATACCCATCAATTCGGCGAGGCGGCCCACCCCGATCGGCCCGAACTCCAGCAGCGCACCGATCGCATGCACGTCGCTGAGCGGCAACTGGAGCTGGTTCGCGACCGCGATCTGAAAACGCACCGCCGACGAGACGTACCACGGCATCTCCTCCAGCAACTGTTCACGCAGGTCGTCGCCGCGACGCGCCCACCCACGATCGCCACCACCTCGCATGGCCTCATGCTGCCAGCACACCCAGAAGATCTGCTCAGCACGACTACCGAGGGCTCCTACCGGGCCGACTCGGCTACGGCCCGCCACCCTGGCTAAGTTCGGCGAGAAGGGGTTGCCTCGGCACGTCGAGATCGTGTCGGTCCGTTCGAGGAAGTGATGAAAGGCCGGCTCAGAACGGGCCCCGGAGAAGCAGCCGAGGTGTCCGTGTCGTGAGCGGCCTGGACTTCACCCCGTCTTGCATGATGATCACTGTCACAGGCAAACTCTGGTGGAGATGGGCTGGGTGCGCAGAGCGGTTGGCAGCCACGGAAGCGGGATGGTACTCGCACACGGTTCCTGAAGCAGCCGGCCTGCTCGGCGTTGTGAGGAGGGCGGCGTGCGCCAGCTGTGCGCCCAGGATCGCCGCCCATTTGTGGTGACCAACCAGCGTCGGCGGTTGTTCAGTCGGCCGCATCTGGAGTGCGAGCGAAACGCCCGAGTGTCAAGCCCGTTGCGAGCTCGGCGCTAGATTCGCAGTTGGGCTCGGCCTAGCATCCGTCTAACAACTAGTCTGATCAGGACATCTTCGTGCCGGTCAGCCGGCCTCCGTTGGGAGGTGCAATACGAAGGAGTGATGCGCCGGGCGGCCGCGTGGCTGACGGTATGGGCGTGGTCGCCCTGAGCCGGAGGCAGGCCGTTGCCATCGCTGCGGCTGGTATCGCAGCGGGGGCGTCGTTGTTTATGGTGGCGCTCAGTGTCGATGATCTTTCCCGCCCGGGATACCGGGCTGCGCTCGCCTGCTGGGTGACGCTTCCTTACATTTTCGCCGGGGTGGTTGCCTGGCGGCGCCGTCCGGAGAACCGGCTGGGTCGATTGATGGTGACGGCCGGCTTCGGCACGGTCCCGAACCTTCTGGTCTGGTCCGACAACGACTTCCTGTTCACCGTTGGGGTGGCGACGCAGTTCCTGCCGCCGGCCTTGTACCTGCATTTGTTCCTCGCCTTTCCCAAGGGACGCCTGTCGCACGCGCTCGACCGCGTCATCGTGGCTACGGCGTACGGTGCCGCCGCCCTCACCGTTCCGGCCCTGGTGCTTGGATACGAAGCGCCTCGAAGCACGCTGACGGTCGCTGAGCTGCCCTCCGCAGCAGAGCGGCTACTGCAGATCCAACTTGCGGCGCTGAGCGCCTGCCTGCTGGCGGGCGTCGTCCTGCTCGTGTTTCGCCGGCTGCGGCCGGGTTCAGTTCGGCCGGCGATCGCCTGGCTGGTGGACTCGTTCTCGCTGGCGCTGCTGGCCACCGCGGCCCTGATGATGCGGGCCTGTTCGGATGGAGCATCGCCGAGCCGGTCCGGATCACGACCTTCCTTGCCATGGGCGCGGCACCGATCGTCTTCCTAGCCGGGCTGCTCCAAGCCAGGTTGGACCGAACTTCGGTGACAGAGTTCCTGAACCGGGTGGGCGCCAACCCTGGCCCGTATGAGTTGCAGCGAGCAGTCGCGAAGGCCTTGCGAGACCCCACGGCGGAGGTTGCGTACTGGTTGCCCGAGTTTGAGTGTTACGGCGACGCTGACGGGTCTCGGGTGGAACTACCGCAGGATCCGGCTCGCGGCATGACACCGATCATCCGCGAGCACGAGCCAGTCGCGATGCTGATGCACGACCCCGCCTTGGCCGACGAACGGGAGCCGCTCTCCTCGGTTGCGATCGTGACCGGACTGGTGATCGAGAACGCCCGGCTGCAGGTTCAACTCACCGCCAGGCTGGAGGAGCTTAAGGGCTCGCGGGCGCGTCTCGTCGACGCCGTGCAACAGGGTCGACAGGCTCTGGAGCGGGATCTTAACGACGGTGCGCAGCAGCGCCTGGTCGCATTGTCACTGAAGCTCGGGAAGCTCGGTGATGATGTCCGCAACGACCCGGAGCTGCGGTCTCGGCTTGAGGAGGCGATCACCGATGTCGCGGACAGCCTATCGGAGTTGCGCGATCTGGCGCACGGGATCTATCCGGCTGCAGTCCGTGATCATGGGTTGGCGGTCGCAATCGAGTCGCTGACAACTCGTGCCAGTGTGCCGGTCCGGCTCAGTGTGAGCGATCGCCGATGGCCGGAGAAGATCGAGCTCACCGCCTACTACATCGTCGCCGAGAGTCTCACCAACATCACCAAGCACGCCCACGCCTCCGCAGCGGTCGTCGAGCTCTCGCCAGACGACGTCGGCCTCGTGGTCGAGGTCAACGATGACGGCGTCGGAGGCGCCACCACTGAGGGAGGCACCGGGCTGCGCGGGCTCGCCGACCGGGTAGAGGCGATCGGCGGACGGCTGCGGGTCGACAGCCCGCCGGGCAACGGGACACGAGTCAGGGCATAGCTCCCGTGCGCGTCATGATCGCCGAACACAGCGTGCTGCTGCGGGAAGGGATCGCCCGGCTGCTGATCGAAACTGGCTGTGACGTAGCGGCAACTTGCGAGTCGGCCGACGAGCTGCTCGCACTGATTCCGCGGGACGAGCCCGACGCGGTGATCCTCGACATTCGCTTGCCCCCGTCGTACACCAATGAAGCGATGCGGGCGGCCCTCACCCTGCGTGAGGAGCGACCCGAGCTCGGAGTGCTCGTCGTGTCGCAGTACGTCGAAGTCCAGCTCGCCATGCGGCTCCTCGCCGGGTCGGCCGGTGGCGTCGGCTACCTGTTGAAGGACAGAATTCGCAACGTCCGAGACTTTGTTGAGTCGGTACGCCGGGTCGCGCTCGGTGGATCCGCGATCGATCCACAGATCGTGTCGGAGTTGATCATGAAACGGCGCCACGGCGACCGCCTGTCCCGCCTCACCGCGCGCGAGCGCGAAGTCCTGGCCTTGATGGCAGAAGGCCGGTCCAACCAGGGCATCGCGGAGCAGTGCCACATCAACCTGCGCTCGGTCGAAAAGAACGTGTCCAACGTCTTCACGAAGCTTGACCTGCCGACCGACGCGACGGACTCCAAGCGGGTGCTCGCCGTGCTGTTGTACCTCCGCGGCTGGGGGCCCCACCGGGACACCAGAAACCCGCCCCACAGACGTCGGCTATCCGGGTGTGCCTGGGGACCTGCAATCGGGAGCATCGATGCATCAGATCGTTCCTACGAGGCGAGGACAGCATCATGGACCGAACCCGCTCATTCGTCACAAACCACTCGCTGGCAGTCTTCGTGGTTCTCGCCTGTGCCTTCTCATGGTGGCTCATCCCGGTGGCGGGGGCCATGCTGGGCGGCGGCCCATGTATCGCGGCACTGGTGGTCCTCTCGCTCAGCAAAGGCTGGCCCGGAGTGCGCAACTTACTCCGACAGATCGTCAAGTGGCGAGTGTCGTGGAAGTGGTACGCCGCGGCCCTGCTGCTGCCCACCACAGCGGCCCTGGTCTCGGCCGTGGCCACGGTCGGGCTCGGCGCGCCCGCGCCAACCGCCAGCGAGCTCTCCGCCTGGACCGACCCCGCTCTTTTCTTTCTGATCGCTCTCCTGGTGCCGCTGCTCTTCGGACCCTGGGAGGAGCCGGGCTTCAGAG
>Ga0126313_10000319_pt1 | contig 22419 bp, 18 predicted proteins | sample Plot105A_FD_89954 | JGI IMG/M metagenome (GOLD analysis project Ga0126313, IMG submission 89954) | Serpentine soil microbial communities from UC McLaughlin Reserve, CA, USA - Plot105A | ecosystem: Environmental > Terrestrial > Soil > Grasslands | place: USA: UC McLaughlin Reserve, Lake County...
ACCTGCTTCTTCTTGTCCGCGATCTCCTTGAAGCGCTTGAAGGCGGTGTTGAGCACCTGGCCGTCGACCTCGATCCCCAGCTCGGCCAGCGCCTGTCTCAGCGCGTGGCGCCCCGAGTGCTTGCCGAGCACGATCGAGTTCGCGTCCAGGCCGACGGTCGTCGCGTCCATGATCTCGAACGTCGTGCGCTCCTTCAGCACGCCGTCCTGATGGATGCCCGACTCGTGCGCGAACGCGTTGCGGCCGACGATCGCCTTGTTCGGCTGGACGACGTAGCCCGTCAGCCGCGAGACGAGGCGGCTCGTGCGCGCGATCTCCTGCGTGACGACACCGGTGTGGAAGCCGACGTCGGCTCTGCGCGTGTGCAGCAGCATCACGATCTCCTCGAGCGACGCGTTGCCGGCGCGCTCGCCGATGCCGTTGATCGCGCACTCGACCTGCCGCGCGCCCGCTTGCACGCCGGCGAACGAGTTCGCGACGGCGAGGCCGAGGTCGTCGTGGCAGTGGACGCTCAGGACGATGCCTCTCATCCCCGGCGCCAGCGCGTAGAGCTGCTCCAGATAGGCCGTGAACTCGTGCGGCATCGTGTAGCCGACCGTGTCCGGGATGTTGATCGTCGTGGCGCCCTCGTCGATCGCGATCTGGCAGACCTCCGCGGTGAAGGCGACGTCGGCGCGGGTCGCGTCCATCGGCGAGAACTCGACGTCCTCGACGTACTGCTTCGCATGCGCGACGCCGGCGCGCGTGAGGCCCTTGACGTCCTCGCGCGTCGCGCGCATCTGGTGTTCGATGTGGATGTCGGAGGTCGAGACGAACGTGTGGATCCGAGGTCGCTCCGCCTCCTTGACGGCGTTCCATGCAGCGTCGATGTCGCCCGGGTGGATGCGGGCGAGACCCGCGATGACCGGTCCCTGGACCTCCCGGGCGATCGCCTGGACCGCCTCGAAGTCGCCCGGCGAGGCGATCGGGAAGCCGGCCTCGATGATGTCGACGCCGAGGCGTGCGAGCTGATGGGCGATCTCCAGCTTCTCGCTCGTGTTGAGCGAGATGCCGGGCGACTGCTCACCGTCGCGCAGCGTCGTGTCGAAGATCAGTACGCGGTTGGGGTCCCGCTGGAAAGACGTCATGTCGTCGTCACCTCTGGTGGCTCGTGCTTCGCTTCTTCTCGGTCGGTTTGCGGCTACCTGCGGCCGCCACGCGCTATTCCCCCCGAGGGGGGAGGAGAAGAAGTCGAAGGGAGAGCCGGCGAGACATGCGCTATCAGCGTACCAGGCGCTACTACGGCATTGGGGTGCTGCGCGCACCCGCGTGGCGGGCGGACGGGGCGCCTCCCGTCCACCCGCGTGTCGCGGGGACTACCAGCGTCTGCCGCGCAGATGCGCGGGGGCGTGTTCGACCGGGGCCTCCAGCAGCCCTGGAGGCGAGACCTCGGTGTAGGGCCTCTTCCTGAAGTAGTCGCGGTACGGGATCGTCGCGAACAGCATCGCGACGAAGCCCAGCAGCAGGCCGCCGATGCCGATCACGATCGGCACCTCTATGCCGAGGAACGGCGGGGAGTAGTTGAAGTCCTTCTGCGAGTAGTCGTGTGCGGCCTTGCCGAAGATGTAGGCCAGCATCACGAAGCCCACGAAGGGCAGGACTCCCGCAAGGAGGAAGTTGCGCACGCTCTTCGTGATCTCGCGGCGGAAGTAGACGATGCACGCCAGACCGGTGAAGCCGTAGTAGAAGCAGATCGCGAACCCGAGCGCGGAGATCGAGTCGCCGAGCACGTTCTGGGCCGGATTGAAGGCCATGATGAGAACGGTCCAGAGGATCGACATCGCGCCCATCCACAGCGTCGAGAAGGAGGGCGTGAGGTAGCGCGGGTGCACGCTCGAGAAACGCGCCGGAATCGCACGCTTGCGCGCCATCGAGAGCGTCGTGCGCGCAGTCGGCAGGATCGTCGTCTGCGTCGAGGCCGAGGCGGACGTCAGCACGGCGAGGATCAGCAGCTTGTCCCAGGGCGAGCTGAAGACCTGCCCGCCGAGCACGCTCAGGACGTCGTCGGAGTTGTCGCTCAGCAGTCTCGTGCCGCCGTAGGCCTGTGCCGCGGTCGAGACGACGAGGTAGATGAGCACGAGCAGGATCGTCGAGACGACCGCGGCGCGGCCGGGTCCCTCGTTCCGGTCCTCGGACTCCTCGTTGACGGTGACGGCGGAATCCCAGCCCCAGTAGATGAACACGCCGAGCAGCACGCCGTCGATCAGCGCGGTCCAGCCCAGATCGAACGGGTTGAACCACGACAGATGCGGCGTGATCGAGTTCGCCGGATTGCCGGTGTAGACCTTCACGAGCGCCACGACGGCGAAGAGGGCGAGGATCAGGACCTCGGCGGACAGCAGTGCGGTCTGGACGCGCGCGGAGAGCTCGATGCCGCGCCAGCAGATCCAGGTCATCAGCGCGATCCAGCCCACCGCCAGGACGATCTGCCCGACATTCGAGTTGGCAGCCGAGTCCCAGCCGAACAGCAGGAAGGTGTACTTCGCCGCGATCTGCGCGAGCGCCGCCATCACGATGATGTCGGCGACCACGATCGCCCAGCCGTTGACCCAGCCGAGATGGGGGCCCATCGCGCGGCGGACCCATGCGAACGTCGTGCCGGGATCCGGGTCCGCCTTGTTCAGGTAGCGGTACGCGGTGGCGATGAAGAGCATCGGGACGAACGACACCAGCAGGACGGCCGGGGCGTGCGTGCCAACGCCGGCGACCGCGACGATGAAGCCGAGCGTCGCGGCGAGCGAGTAGGCGGGCGCCGTCGAGGCGACGCCGATGACGAGGTTGGAGAGGTAGCCGAGGGCGTCCTCCTTGAGCTTGACCTCGCCGCCCGCTGAGGGCGGCTGCGATACAGCGGAGCTCTCCACCTGAGCCTCCAAGTCCGAATGGCGTATGGACATTGTGGCACCTGCCGCGAACTGCAAACCCTCGATGTGGAGGGCATCTCGTCTGCAATCGCACGGCGCAGTGCGCCACCGCGTACAACGAGGACCCGCCGACGCGACCGAATGCTCGCCCTACGGCAATCGCAAGCGACCGCCTGCGGGCGACGTTACAACGTGACGGCGCGGCCAGCGACGAAGCCGTCGCCAGCGACGATGGCGTCGACGACGGCCTGTGGAACGGGCGCGTCGCTCGTGACAGCCATGACCGCGTTGGGAGCTTCGGCCCCGGTGTCCTCGTCCGGCTGACGGCCGACCGCGGCGGAGACGATGTTCAGTCCATGCTCACCGAAGACGGATCCGACGTGACCGATCATGCCCGGCATGTCGCGGTAGCGGAACAGCGCGACGTTGTCCTCCAACTGGAGGTCGAAGCGCTGCCCCCACGCCTCCAGCAGGTGCGGACGGTTCAGGCGACCGAACGTCGTGCCGACGACGCGCATCTGCGACTCGCCGCTGACGAGCGTGACGCGCACGAGATCGGTGAAGTCGCGCGCGCTCGTGCGCTTCGTCTCGGAGACGTCGATCCCGCGCTCCTCGGCGAGACCGGGTGCGTTGACCGCGTTGACGTCCTCCTCGACGTGCCCGGCGAGCACGCCCATCAGCACGGCGACTGAGAGCAGGCGCGTGTCGCGTTCGCCGATACGGCCGAGGAACTCAACCTCGACGCGATCGATCGACGAACCCTCGGCGAGCGAGACGGCAAGGCGCCCGAGCTGGCGGCAGAGCGGCACGAACGGGCCGAGTACCTCCATGTCGGCGGGCGAGATCGCCGGGATGTTGACCGCGGTCGTGACGACGCCGCCCGGAGAGAGCGCGGCGATGATCTGCTCGGCCGTCTGGCTGCCTGCACGGTCCTGCGCCTCGGTCGTCGAGGCGCCGAGATGCGGCGTCACGACGACGTTGTCGTACCCGTCGAACAGCGGGTAGTCGGTGATCGGCTCCGACGGGAAGACGTCGAGCGCGGCGCCGGCAACCTTGCCGGAGTCGAGCGCGTCCTTCAGCGCCGCGTCGTCGACGAGCTCGCCGCGGGCGCAGTTGATCACGCGCGCGCCGTCCTTCATCTGCGCGAACGCCTCTGCATTGAGGAAGCCGCGCGTCTCTGGAGTTACCGGCAGGTGGATCGTGACGAAGTCGGCCTTTGCGTAGACCTCGGCGGGGTTCTCCGCCTTCTCGGCGCCGAGCTCGCGGTAGCGGTCGGCCGAGACGAACGGGTCGTAGGCGACGACGTACATCCCGAAGCCGCGCGCACGCTGTGCGACGAGCTGGCCGATGCGGCCGAAGCCGACGATCCCGAGCGTCTTCTCGTAGACCTCGACGCCGTTGAACTTCGAGCGCTCCCACTTGTGCTCGGTGAGCGAGGTGTGCGCCTGCGGGATCTTGCGCGCGAGCGACAGCAGCAGCGCGAAGGTGTGCTCGGCGGCCGTGACGACATTGGACTGCGGCGCGTTGACGACGATGATGCCGCGCTTCGTCGCGGCCGGGACGTCGACGTTGTTGACGCCGACACCGGCGCGGCCGATCACCTTGAGCTTGGCGCCGAGCTCGATCAGCTCCTCGGTCATCTTCGTCGCGGAGCGGATCAGGATGCCGTCGTACTCCGGCAGGCGCTCGCGGAACTGCTCGTCGCTCCAGTCGGCGCCGAGGTCGACGTCGAAGTGGTCGCGCAGGAGGTCGACGCCGGAGTCGGCGATCTGCTCCTTGACGAGGATGCGCGGGCGGTCGCTCATGCGGCCGAGGCTGCTGGCACGCCGGCCTCGAGGAAGACCTTCTGCGCGGCGCCGACGCCGACTCCCTGCTCGACCGGGTGGCCGAGCTGCGCGAGCGTCATCTCCAGGCCCGACAGGGACGTGAGGATGTCGAAGCCGCCGAAGTAGCCGCAGTGCGCGATGCGGATGATCTTGCCGGCGAGCTGCGCCTGGCCGCCGTTGGCGGTGATGCCGTAGCTGTCGCGCAGGATCTTCGGGACCTGCTTGCCCTCGATCGTGTCGGGCAGTGCGATCGCGGTGACGACGTTCGAGCGCTCGTCCGGATCGCCGTAGAGGTCGAGGCCGAGCGCCTGCGCTCCCGCGCGGGTGGCGCGGGCGAGCAGCGCGTGGCGCTCCCACACGTTCTCGATGCCCTCGTCCTCGATCATCCCGAGCGAGACGTCGAGCGCTGCGAGCAGCGTCACCGGCGGAGTGAAGGGGCTGTTCGGCGGATCCTTGCGCTGCTGCTTGGCGGTCGTGACCCAGTCGAAGTAGTAGCGGCCGCCGGGCTTGGCGGCGGCAGCGTCGAGCGCGCGCTGCGAGACGGACGCGAACGCGAGGCCGGGCGGGATCATCAGCGCCTTCTGCGAGCCGGCGACGACGACGTCCACTCCCCATGCGTCCTGCTCGAGCTTCGCCGCGGCAAGGCCGGAGACGGCGTCGATCGCGAGCAGAGCGCCCTTCTCGCGCACGACGGCGGCGATCGCCTCAACGTCGTGGACGATGCCGGTCGAGGTCTCCGAAAGCGTCGCGAAGACGACCTCGGTGCCCGGGTTGGCGTCGAGCAGACGGCCGATCTCCTGCGGGTCGAGGCGCGTGCCCCAGCCCGGCTCGTACTTGACGAGGTCCGCGCCGTAGGCCTCGCACAGCTCGATCCAGCGCTCGCCGAACTTGCCGGCGGCGCAGGCGAGCGCCTTCGTGCCGGGACGGACGAGATTGGCGACGGCGGAGTCCATCGCGCCGGAGCCACTGGCGGCGAACGCAAGCACGGTGTTGTCGGTGCGGAAGGCGCGCGGCAGGCGCTCCAACACGCGGGCATACAGCTCGACCCCGGCCGGCGCGCGGTGGTAGAGCACCGGCTCGGCCATCTTGGCGAGCACCTGCGGCGGCACGGGCGTCGGCCCGGCGGTCATCAGGATCTGCTTGTTGAAGGGATTGATCGGCGTCATGGCAGCGTGGGCAAGGGTAGCGAGCCGGAGGCTCAGCCCTCGGCGAACTCTCTGTCGTCGATCCAAGACATCATCGAGCGGAGCTTTCTGCCCTCGACCTCGACCTGGTGGCCGGCCTGCTCGGCGCGCATGCGGTTGAAGCTCTCCTGCCCGGCGCGCACCTCCGCGATCCACTCGCGCGCGAACTCGCCCGACTGGATCTCCTTCAGGATGTCTCTCATCGCCTGACGCGACTCGGCGCCGATGACGCGTCTGCCACGCGTGATGTCGCCGTACTCGGCCGTGTTGGAGATCGAGTACCGCATCCCCGCGATGCCCTTCTCTTACATCAGGTCGACGATCAGCTTCAGCTCGTGCAGCACCTCGAAGTAGGCGAGGCGCGGGTCGTAGCCGGCCTCGACGAGCGTCTCGTAGCCGGCGCGCACCAGCTCGGAGGTACCGCCGCAGAGGACGGCCTGCTCGCCGAACAGGTCCGTCTCGGTCTCCTCGCGGAAAGACGTCTCGATCACGCCGCCGCGGGTACAGCCGATGCCCTTGGCGTAGGCGAGCGCGAGTTGCTGGGCGTTGCCGGTCGCGTCCTGATGGACGGCGATCAGGCCGGGCACGCCGCTGCCCTCCGTGTACTGGCGGCGCACGAGGTGGCCGGGGCCCTTCGGCGCGACGAGCGCAACGTCGACGTCGGCCGGCGGCTCGACCTCGCCGTAGTGGATCGAGAAGCCATGGCCGAACAGGAGCAGGTTGCCGGCGGCGATGCCGTCGCGGATCTCGGCCCACACGTCGCGGTGGAGCTCGTCGGGGACGAGCAGCATGACGACGTCGCCGCGGCTCGCAGCCTCGACCGGCTCGACCACCTCAAGCCCTCTGGAGCGAGCGATCTCGACGCTCTTGGAGCTCGGGCGGAGGCCTACGACGACGTTCACGCCGGAGTCCTTGAGGTTCAGCGCATGGGCGTGGCCCTGCGAGCCGAATCCGATGATGGCGACGGTCTTGCCGTCGAGGAGCGTGAGGTCTGCGTCGTCGTCGTAGAACATGGCGCGGCAGGCTACCGGAAGCGGCGCTTTCGGCCGGTTCCGCCTTGCGGAAGCGGCGCGCTGTCGTCGGCCCATCCGCCAAACTGGCCGTATGGCCAGTTCTGCGGTCGACGACGGCTACTTCCCGCGCGGCAGGTCGGTGCTGCGACAGGTTCACGAGGAGCGCCTTGTCGGGCTGTTCTTCGGCCAACGGGCGCTCGCGATCGGCGCGCTCCAGCCGGTCAACTACACCGGCACGAGCCAGTCGACCGGCGGACGCGAGCGGCCGTTCCGACGGCTGGTGCGCACCGCGAACGACTTCGAGGCGATCTTCTTCGGCACGCGCGCCGAGGCCGACAAGGTGCTGGCGAAAGTGCACAAGCTGCACCAGCGCGTGCGCGGCGAGCTGCCGGAGACGGCCGGTCCCTTCCCCGCCGGCACGCCGTACTCGGCGTTCGACCCCGAGCTGATGCTGTGGACCGTGGCAGTGACGGCGGAGTCCGCGCTCTACTTCTACGAGCTGTTCGTGCGACCGCTCAGCGCGGCGGAGCGCGACGTCTTCTGGCAGGACTACATCCGTTTCGGAGAGCTGTTCGGGATGCCGCGCGAGGTCGCGCCGCCGACGTACTCGGCGTTCACGGCGTGGTGGGACGAGAAGCTGACAAGCGAGGAGATGCACCTCACCGACGAGGCGCGCCGGACGGGAACGTTCGTTGCGCTGAAAATCCCGATGCCGTGGGCCAACAAGCCCGCGAAGCGCCTGCACGACCTCGTGATGCTCGGCTCGCTGCCGCCGCGGGTCCGCGAGCTGTACGGCCTGTCGTGGTCTGACGCCCAGGCGCGGGCGTTTCCGCCCGCCGTCGCCCTGCTGCGAGGCCTCCGCGGCATCGCGCCGGCGTCGGTGCGGCGGGGCAGCTGCGCGCGTAGCTTCGCGCTCGTGGAGAAAACCGAGCGGCGGCGCATCGAGCGCGGCAGGCCGACGCCGCAACTCCCCCCGCTGCCGAGCTCCTCGCGCGGGCGCGCCGTCGCGGCTCAGGAGCTCGCGGCGGCCACGAGCGCGACGCCGGGCATCGCCAGCGAGCCATCGGGCGCTGCGTAGGGCTCGGTAGCGGCCGTGAGCCGCTCCACCAGATCGTCGCGCTGACGCTCGTTGAGCGGCTGGACGACGTCGGCAAAGGCCGGCGAGAGGTCGCTCGTGGCGGCGATGTAGTCCTCGACGTCGTCGTAGGGCATCGTCAGCGGCAGCTGTTCGATCGCGATCTCGGCGAAGCCGGCGTCCTCGAGCAGCTCTCGCAGTCTGGCCTCGTCGGCGAGGTCGAACATCGTCGGGCCGGCGGCCAGCTCGAAGCCGTTCACGAGACCAGCGTCGACGAGCGTTTGCCGTGGGACCGCCGTGAACGGATTGCGCTCGGGCGTGCTCCAGGCGGCGAGCGCGAGCCGCCCGCCGGGACGCAGCACGCGGCGCGTCTCACGCAGGGCGGCGCCCTTGTCGAGCGCGAACATGTAGCCCCAGCGGCAGATCGCCTTGTCGACGCTGGCGGCCGGCAGGTCGATCCACTCCAGCTCGATCGGCTTGAACTCGACGTTGGCGATGCCGAGCTGCTCGGCCCGCTCTCTCGCGTGAGCGAGCATCGCCTCCGCGCCGTCGCTGGAGATCAGCGTCCCGCCCGGAGCGATCAGCTCGGCCGCGAGGAAGCCCGTCTCGCCGACGCCGCCGGCCAACTCCAGCACGCGCTCGCCGGGCTGCGGCTCGATTGCCTCGACGAGCCATTGCGAGACCGGCCGGGCCGCCGCCTGGAAGCGCTCGTTGCGGGCGCGCCAGCCGTCGGCGGAGCGCTCCCAACGCTCGCGCACGGCGGCGCGCATCTCGTCGGGATCCTCGGTGGTGGTGTTGGGGTCGAGCGTCATCGGGCGGCGGAATCGTGGGAAAGCTCGCGGCGCAGCAGCTTGCCGGATGGCGTGCGCGGAAGCGCTGCCGCGAATGAGATCTCCTTCGGCACCTTGTAGCGCGCGAGCTGCGAGGCGACGTGGGCGCGCAGCTCCTCCGCCTCCGCCTGGCTGCCGTCGTGCAGGACGACGGTGGCGACGACCGCCTCACCCCACTCCGGATCGGGACGACCGTGGACACCCGCGTCGGCAACGGCCGGATGCTCCAGCAGGGCCGCCTCGACCTCGGCCGGTGAGACGTTCTCGCCGCCGCTGACGATCGTGTCGGCTTTGCGGCCGGTGATTGTGAGGCGGCCGTGCTCGTCCAGTGCGCCGCAGTCGCCGGTGTGCAGCCAGCCGTCGGGGTCTGCCGTGCCGGGTGCGACGGTGGGCCCGGCGACGAGGATCTCGCCGTCCTCGGCGATCTCGACGCGCTGCCCGGTGAGCGGGCGGCCGGCCGTCTCCGGCTCGCCGGGCAGCGAGGTGGCGACCTGCGAACAGGCCTCCGTCATCCCGTAGGTCTGTGCGACGGGGATGCCGGCCTCCTGCGCCTGTGCCGCGAGGACCGGCGCGAGCGGTCCGCCGCCGATGAGCGCGACACGCAATGGGTTCGGCGCCTTGAGGCCGGCGTCCAGCAGCCGCTCGAGCGTTGTTGGCACGAGCGAGACGAGCGTGACCCGGTCGCGCTCGATCGCGGTCAGGGCGGCCTCGGTGTCGAAGCGCTCGTGCAGCACGACCGTCGTGCCGTAGATCGCACTGCGGATCAGGATCGCGAGCCCGCCGACGTGGCTGAGCGGGAGCGCGCAGAGCCAGCGGTCGTGCGGGTCGAGGCCGAGTGCGAGCGCGGAACCGAGGGCGTTCCAGGTCCAGTTGCCGATCGTGAGCGCGACCGGCTTGGGGTCGGCGGTCGTGCCGGAGGTGTGGACGACCGTGGCGGGGGCGGTGGGATCGAGGCGGTCGTTGGTGTCGGCGTCGGGCTCGCCCGTGCGTTGGAGCGGCTCGGTGACCGTGACCTTGGCGCCGTGCGTGCGCTTTGCCCGCTCCTCGGCTTTCAACCGCAGATCGATCGGCACGACCGCTGCACCGAGCATGAGCGTGGCGTGGAGGGCAGCGAGGAAGGGCGTGCCGGGCGGGAGCTGCAGGGCCACTCGGTCTCCTCCCTCGATGCCCTGCGCCTGGAGCACCGCGGCGGCATCGAGGGCTTGGACGTGCAGCTCTGCGTAGGTCGTGACGTCGCCGTGGACGTCGATCAGTGCCGGGTGGTCCGGTCTCTGCGCGGCGGCGCGCGGGAGCCAGGGATCGAGGTCCATGCCCGTTGAAGGCTACGCGCCTCCGAGAAACGCGTTGATCGTGGCCGCGGTCTCGACGGGCCTGCGGACCACGTCGTCGTGCGTGAAGCGCAGGACCCGCCAGCCCGCTCGGGTCAGGTCGTTGCTCTTCGTGCGGTCGCGCTGGAAGGCGTGGCGGTCCTTGTGGCGGGCCCAGCCGTCGACCTCGACGGCGAGTCTGTGGGCGGGCCAGCAGACGTCGACCTCGTGAGATCCGATGTGGAAGTTGGCGCGGGGCCGCGGGAGGCCGTGGCGGTCTGCCAGTTGCAGGAAGCGGTCCTCCAGGACGGAGCGGGTGAGCTGTGTGCCGCGGCGGCGGTGCTCGTCGAGGACGGCTGTGAGCGCTGCGTGGCCGGGGCCCGGGCGGTGGCGGGTTTGCTTCAGTGCCGCCCGGATCGCCTTGAGGTCGGTGACGCGGAGGTGGTCGGCCTCGCGGAGGGCCTTGGCAAGGTGGTCCTTCGGCACGACGTAAGCGAGGTCGACGAGGGTGCGGGCGATGGTGGTGACCGGGATGCCCTCGACGGTGGTGATGTCCTGGGCTTCGAGGGTGGCGGTGTGGTGGATCTCGATGCCGGGTTGGCCGGCGTGGCCGCGACTGGCCGTCGACACGTCAACCCGGCTGCGATTCGAGGGCCGCAGCCCGTGCAGTGCCGCCGCCTCGCGGTGGCTCAGCACGGCGCCGGGTCCCACCGCCAGCACTGCGGCGAGCCAGTGGCCCTGCGGGCGGAGCTGGCGGTGGCCGACGGCATAGATGCCCCGATGCAGGCTGATCAGATGGCCAGCTTTGACCCGGGCCTTGATCATCGAGGGAGTGATGCCGATCGCCACGAGCTGCCGGCGAGCAACCGTACCGTGCTGCCGCGCAGCGAGCACGGCGATCCGCCGGTCGGTCGGAACTCTGCAGGTTTGAGGTCGTGGGGCGCCCATAGATCTGCAGAGTTCGGATGGTCGGGTGATTCGCCCCCGGCCAGCGGCTCGGAATAGGGTTCGGGGCCCCCGACCTTCAGGAGACTGCTGACGTGAGCGTGACGTGGACGCCTGCCGGTGAGTACGAGGACATCCGCTACGAGCTGAGCGGCGACGGGATCGCGAAGATCACGATCGACCGGCCGGAGGTGCGCAACGCGTTTCGGCCGGAGACGGTGATCGAGCTGTCCGACGCGTTCGAGCGGGCGCGGGAGGACACATCGGTGGGCGCGATCGTCCTCACCGGCGAGGGCGACAAGGCGTTCTGCTCGGGCGGCGACCAGCGAGTGCGGGGCGAGTCGGGTTACAGAGTCGGTGGGAACGCGACGGTCGGGCGCTTTCACGTCACGGACCTCCATGTGCAGATCCGCCGGCTGCCAAAGCCGGTCGTGGCGATGGTGGCGGGCTATGCGATCGGTGGCGGGCATGTCCTCCACGTCGTGTGCGACCTGACGATCGCGGCCGACAACGCGCGCTTCGGGCAGACGGGGCCAAGAGTTGGCTCGTGGGACGGGGGCTTCGGCACGTCGGTGCTGCGCGACCTCGTTGGCACCAAGAAGGCCAAGGAGATCTGGCTTTTGTGCCGGCAGTACGGCGCGCAGGAGGCGCTGGAGATGGGGCTGGTCAACGCGGTCGTGCCGCTGGAGGAGCTGGAGGCGACGACGGTGGAGTGGTGCCGCGAGATGCTTGCCCTTTCCCCCTTTGCGCTGCGGCTCGTGAAGTCCAGCTTCAACGCGCAGGAGGACGGCTACGCCGGCATCCAGCAGCTCGCCCACGACACGAACCTCCTCCTCTACGGCAGCGAGGAGGCGACCGAGGGACGCACGGCCTTCCTCGAGAAGCGCTCGCCCGACTTCTCGCGCTTTCCGCGGCGGCCGTAGGCTTGTCGGCATGAGCACCGGCACCGCCAGCCCCAGCGTGGTCCGCATCTGGCTGATGGCCGCGCGGCCGAAGACGCTGCCGGTCGGGCTCGCGCCGGTGCTCGTCGGCACCGCGCTCGCCGACACAGCCGGGGTCTTCCACCCGCTGCGCTTCGTCGCTGCGCTGCTCGGGGCGCTGTTCATCCAGGTCGGCGCCAACCTCTCGAACGACTACTCCGACGCGCGCCGCGGCGCCGACACCGAGGACCGCCTCGGCCCGGTGCGCGTGACGGCCGGCGGGCTTGTGCCGCCGCGGCAGGTGCTGATCGCGACGTACGTGACGTTCGCGCTGGCGATCCTCTGCGGGGTGTATCTGATCGCCGTCGCCGGCTGGCAGCTGCTGCTCGTCGGTGCCGCCTCGATCATCGCGGGCGTGCTCTACACCGGCGGTCCGCGCCCCTACGGCTACGAGGGCCTCGGGGAGCTGTTCGTCTTCCTCTTCTTCGGGATCGTCGCCGTCGCCGGCTCGTTCTTCGTGCAGACGGAGACGCTCGTGTGGGAGGCGTTCGCGCTGGCGGTGCCCGTGGGCCTGTTGGCCTCCGCGGTGCTCGTCGTCAACAACGTGCGCGACCTCGAGACCGACAGACGTGCGGGCAAGCGCACGCTGGCGGTCCGGCTGGGGCGCGAGCGAACGCGAATCCTCTATGCAGCACTGGTGTACGGAGCCATCCTGCTCTCCCCCGTCACATGGATCTTCGGTCCGCTCGACCCTTGGATGCTGCTCCCCTTCCTGGCCATCCCGCTGGCAGCGCCAGTCGTGCGCACGGTCAGAACGCGCACCGACGGACCCTCGCTCAACGAGGCGCTTGCGCGAACGGGGCAGCTCGAGCTGCTCTTCTGCGTGCTGCTGTCGGCGGGAATCCTGCTGAGCTGACGCCGGCGTGCGGCTGGAGATCGCCCCTCGACGGCTGCGCCTGAGAACCCCGCTTGCGACGGCGCACGGGACAGTCACCGAGCGCGAGCTGCTCGACGTGCTGATCCTCGGCGCCGATGGGGTGGCAGGCGCGGGCGAGGCGGCTCCCCTCCCCTCCTACGACGGCGTGACGCTCGACGACGTGCGCGGCGCGCTGGAGGACTGTCGGCCGATCGTGCACGACGCTGAGGGCCTGCCGCGCGCAATGGTGCTCGACGCATGCCGCAGAGCCGCGGTGCTGCCGCAGGCGATCGCGGCGATCGATCTCGCGTTGTGGGACCTGGAAGGACGACGCGCGGACGTGCCGGTGTGGCGGCTGCTCGGGGTGCATCCCGCCCCGGCGCCGGTGGCCGTCAACGCGCTGATCGCGGCCGAGGACCGTGCGGGCGCGGCGGCCGAGGCGGCGCGGGCGGCGGAGGCGGGATTCGCCTGCGTAAAGCTGAAGGTCGGGATCGGTGACGATGCCGGCCGTGTGGCGGCGGTGCGTGCGGCGGTCGGACCCGAGGTCGCGATCCGTCTCGACGCGAACGGCGCCTGGAGCGCCGAGGAGGCGCTCGCGCACCTGCGTGCGCTGGCGCCAAGCGGGATCGAGCTGTGCGAGGAGCCGGTGCACGGAGTCGACGAGCTGCGCGCGGTGGCGGCCGCGTCGGAGGTGCCAGTCGCAATGGACGAGACGGCCGTCGGCCCGGGCGCACTCGGCAGCGGCGCGACGCCGATCGTGTGCTTGAAGCTGAGCCGCTGCGGCGGCATCACCGGGCTGTTGGAGGCGGCAGAGATCGTGCGGGCGGCTGGCGGCGAGGTCTACCTCGCCTCGACGCTCGACGGGCCGCTCGGGATCGCGGGTGCGCTGCACGCGGCGGCGGTGCTGCGGCCGTCGCGACCGTGCGGGCTGGCGACGCTCGGCGCCTTCGACGGCGTGGAGGTCGATCCCGCGCTGGCCGTCGAGCGCGGTTTCATGCGCGTGCCGGACGGCCCGGGCCTGGGCGTGCGGGCGTAGCGTCTGCTGCGACGGTCAGCCGTCGCGGTCCGACGAGCCGGCGACGGCGGCCGGCGGTGCCGTGGCGGCCCCGGTTTCGGCCTCGGCGTCACGCTCGGCGAAGTAGCCGTGTCCCTCGACGCTGATCCGCGGCATGTGCTTGTCGAGTCCGCGTGGGATCCACCACGCGGCGTGGCCCATCAGCGCCATCGTCGCCGGTACGAGCAGGCAGCGCACAAGCGTCGCGTCGATGATCACCGCGACCGACAACCCGACGCCGAACTGCTTGATCGTCGGGTCGCCGTTGAGGATGAAGCTGGCGAAGACGGCGACCATGATCAGCGCCGCGGCCGTGATCACGCGCGCGCTCTCGGCGAGGCCGACGACGATCGCGTCGCGGGGCGTGCGGCCCTCCTTGTAGTGCTCCTGCACGTGGCTCATCAGGAAGACCTCGTAGTCCATCGAGAGCCCGAACAGGCCGGCGAACATCAGCAGCGGCAGGAAGCTGACGATCGGCACCGAGCCTTCGAGGCCGACGAGCCCGCTGAACCAGCCGTACTGAAAGACCATCACGACGACGCCGTAGGCGGCACCGATCGACAGCAGGTTCATCACGGCCGCCTTGAGCGGCACGAGGAACGAGCGGAAGGCGATCGTCAGCAGCAGGAAGCTGAGGCCGATGATCACGAGGATCGTCTCCGGCAGCTTGTCGGAGATCTCCTCGGCCAGGTCGATGAAGGCGGCCGTCGAGCCGCCGACGTAGGCGGTCAGGTCGGTCCCTCTGACGGCGTCGGGGATCGTCGTGTCGCGCAGCTGGTTGACGAGGTCCTCGGTCGCGAAGTCCGACGGCGCGGTACTCGGGATCGCCGAGAAGGTCGCGACCGTGCCCGCTCTGTCGACGGCGACCGGTGAGACGTTCACGACGCCGTCCGTTCTCGCGACCGCCTGCTGCAGCTGGGCGAGCTGCGGGTCGTCGGGCTGCGCCGGTCTGGCGAGCGTGACCGCCATCACGATCGGGCCGTTCGTGCCGACGCCGAAGCCGTGCGTGAGGTCGTCGTAGGCGACGCGGGCGGTCTCCTTGGTCGGCAGCGCGCCGGTGTCGGTCTGCCCGAAGTGCAGCGAGAAGGCGGGGATCGACAGCGGGATCAGGATCGAGAGCGCGGTCACGACCGACAGGACCGGGTGGCGCATGATCCAGCGCGCGAATCTGGCCCAGCGCGTGTGCTCGACGTCGAGCGGTCTCTCCGGTCTGCGCCCTGGGAGCGGCAGCGAGTTGATGCGCGTGCCGACCGAGGCGAGGATCGCCGGCAGCAGCGTGAGCGCGCAGATCACGGCGACCGCGACCATCAGGCCGGTCGTGAGGCCGAGCGTCGTGACGAGCGGGATCCCCGCGACGGCCAGCGAGCAGACGGCGACGACGACGGTCGTCCCGGCGAACAGCACGGCTCCACCGGATGTCGCGACGGCGCGCGCGACCGACTCGTGCACCTCCATCCCGCGCGCGAGCGTCTCGCGGTGAGTCGTGACGATGAAGAGCGCGTAGTCGATCCCGACGCCGAGGCCGAGCATGATCGCGAGCGTCGGCGCGGAGGTCGGCACGACCGTCAGGTGGCTCAGCAGCGTGATGCCCGAGAGGCCGGCGATCACGCCGATCAGCGCCGACAGGATCGGCAGCCCCATCGCGACGAACGTGCCGAACGTGAACGCCAGCACGATCAGCGCCATCGTGAGGCCGACGACCTCGCTCGACTCGGTCTCCGGCTTGGACAGCTTCGAGCCGAGCGGACCGCCGGCCGATGTTCTGAGGCCAGCGTCCTTGGCCGCGTTGGCGTTGTCGAGGATCCCCTGCGCGTCGTCGATCGTCACGTCGCCGAGCGACTCGGCCGGGTACATCGAGATGAACGCGACGCTGCCGTCTCTGCTGACCTGACCGGCGCCGGCTCTGTCGAGCGGGCTGATCACCTTCGCGACCAGGTCGTTCGCCTGGAGCGCTGTGACGGTGCTGTCGATCGCTCTCTGGTAGTCGGTGACCGTTCTGCCCTGCGGCGCGCGCAGCACGATCGGCGAGGAGCCGTTCGCCTGGTCCGGGAAGCCTCTGCTCAGCAGGTCGGTCACCTTCTGCGAGCCGGTGCCGGGCAGGCTGACGTTGTCGGACGCCTGCGAGCCGAAGTGGGCGGAGCCGAGCGCGAGGCCGACCGCGATTACGAGCCACGTCGCGAGCACCGGCAGGCGGTGCTGCGCGCAGATGCGGCCGAGGCGATAGAGGAAGGCGGTCACGGTGCGTGGTCGCCGCGTGGGGGCGCGACGCTGACCGCACCCTATTCCGGGGACCGGCGGCGGTCAAAGCGAGGCGACCGGCCGGCGGGGACCCGGCATCAGGGCGCGAGCAGTGCAGCGACGGCGTTGGGCGCCTCGAGCTGGACCGCGTGACCGGCGCCCGGCACGACGTGCAGCGTCGCATCCGGCAGCGAGCCGGCCATCCGCTCGGCGATCGCGCGGAACTTCGCGTCGCGCTCGCCGACGATCAGCGTGACGGGGATTGTCAGCTGTGGGAGCTGCGCCCACAGCGGCTCCATCACGCCGGTGCCGAGGCCGCGCAGTGCGGCGGCGAGACCGGCGGGCGACTGCGCGAGGCGTGTCGCGTGAGCCCCCGCCGCGACGTCGGCGGGCTGAGCGGCGAACAGCGGCAGCGAGGACCAGTGGGCCGCGAACGCCTCGATCCCCTCCCTCTCGATGCGGTCGGCAAGCGCCTCGTCGGTACGACGGCGGGCGCTGCGCTCCGCAGACTCGGCGATGCCGGGGCTGGCCCCAACGAGGACGAGGCGAGTGACGCGCTCGGGCGCTGCGAGCGCCAGCGACAGCGCGATCCGCCCGCCCATCGAGTAGCCGGCGAGCGCAAAGTGCGGTGGCGCGAGGCCAAGCACGTCGTCGCGGACAGCCTCGAAGGAGACCGGACGCGCGTCGGTCGCGGTGCCGTGTCCGCGCAGGTCCGGCGCGAGCGCGCGATAGCGTTCGCCGAGCGCCGCGCCCGTCGGCTCCCAACTGCGGCCCGTCTGCGTGAAGCCGTGGAGCAGGACGATCGTCTCGGGCGCCATTCCCCGCATCTTCCATGACCGACGCGACCCACGACATGCCACGCGACACGCCCGCCGGCCGTACCGACGCCGGTCGCGGGACCGACGGCACCGACGCCTACCTGCTGCTGCGCGCCTTCTGCGAGGAGCTCGTGCGCTGCGGTGTGACCGACGCCTGCACCTCGCCCGGCTCGCGCTCGACGCCGATCGTGCTGTCGCTCGCGCGCACGCCCGGGCTCAGAGCGTGGTCGCACGTGGACGAGCGCGTCGCCGGCTTCTTCGCCCTCGGGCTGGCGAAGCAGACCGGACGCCCCGTCGCGATCGCCTGCACCTCCGGCACCGCGGCGGCCGAGCTCGTGCCGGCCGTGATCGAGGCGGCGGAGGCGCGCGTGCCGCTGATCGTGCTGACCGCCGACCGCCCGCCGGAGCTGCGCGACGTCGGCGCCGGGCAGACGATCGATCAGATCAAGCTCTACGGTGCCGCCGCCAAGTGGTTCGTCGAGGTCGGAACGCATGACGCGACGCCGGAACGCGTGCGCTGGATGCGCGCGCTCGCCTGCCGCGCCGTCTGGAGCACGCTCGACGGCCGGCCGGGTCCCGTCCACCTGAACATGCCGCTGCGTGAGCCGCTCGTGCTCGACGAGCCGCTGCCGGCTGTAGACCCGGCCCCCGGTCGCGCCGATGGCCGCCCGTGGGTCGCGCATCCGGTGGTGCCTGTTCCCGCTGAGCTGCCCGCGGTGCCGATCGCGCCGTCGCCGCGCACGGTCGTCGTCGCCGGCCGCGACGAGCGCGACCCGGCACTCGGCGAGGCGATCGCCGGATTCGCCGCCGCCGCGCGCTACCCGCTGCTGGCCGACCCGCTGTCGGGCGCGCGCCGCGGCCCGGCCGCCGTCGCGCACTACGACGCGCTGCTGCGCGACCAGCAGCTCGCGGGCGAGCTCCGACCCGAGCTCGTGCTGCGGATCGGCGACCTCCCCACCTCGAAGCCGCTGCGTACCTGGCTCGCCTCGCTCGACGCCGAGCAGGTCGCCCTCGACGCGGAGGGCGCATGGCACGACCCGGCCGGCGTCGTCGGTGCGCGGATCGCGGCCAATCCGCGCGCGACGCTCGTGGCTCTGACCCCCGAGCACCGCGACGCGGGCGAGCCGACATGGCTTGAGCGCTGGCGCGAGGCCGACCGTGCCGCCGCCGGCGCAATTGCCGTAACCGTGGGCGACGAGCTGAGCGAGCCGCGGATCGCCGCCGAGCTGCTCGACGCGCTGCCGGGCGACGCGACGCTGTTCGTCGCCGCCTCGATGCCGATCCGCGACCTCGAGACGTTCGCAGCCGCGCGCGACGGAGCTCCGCAAATCCTCTCCAACCGCGGCGCGAACGGGATCGACGGCACGGTCGCCGCCGCGCTCGGCGCCGCCGCCGCGGGCGACGGCCCGGTCGTCCTGCACATCGGCGACGTCGCGCTCGCGTACGACCTCGGCGCGCTGCTGTCGGCGCGGCGGTTGGAGCTGGCGCTGACGATCGTGCTCGTCAACAACGACGGCGGCGGGATCTTCGACTTTCTCCCCGTCTCACGCGAGGGGGCCGACTTCGAGCAGCACGTCGCCACGCCCCACGGGCTCGACTTCGCACAGGCGGCCGCGCTCTATGGCGCTCGCCACGTGCGCGTCGCCGACAGCGCCGGCCTGCGTGCCGAGCTCGCACGCGCCCTCGGCAGCGGCGGCGTGACGATCGTCGAGGCGCGCACGGAGCGTGCCGCGAACGTGGCGTTGCACCGGCGTGTCTGGGACGCCGTCGCTCAGGCGCTGCGCGACTGAGTTGCTACGCGCCGGCCGCGCGCGCCGCGGGCGCCGCGTCGGCTCCCACTGCGCGCCGGCAGAAGGCGGTCAGCGCGACGATCACCGCGTCCGGGTCGGCGTTGCCGCCGGCGACGGGCGAGAGCGGGCTGATCAGCGCCTCGACGATCCCGCCGATCAGGGCCGCCGCCGTCGTGTCGGGGTCCTGGTCGGGCAGATCGCCGGCGTCGACACGGTCGCGCAGAAAGCTCGCCATCCGCTGGGCATAGGCGCGGCGGTAGCGCACACGCTCGGCATCGACGAGCGGATCGATCGGCTCGTAGACGAGCGCCCAGGCGAGCCGCGGACGCGACATCGCGCGCCCGGCAAACGTCCCGATGACAGCGTCGAGCTCCTCCGCGGCAGTGCGAGTCGTCAGGGCCGCCTCCTGCATCGCGGCAAGCTCCGCGTCCCCGATCGCGCGGAACAGCTCGACGAACAGCTCGGCCTTCGACGGGAAATGGCGGTAGAGCGTGCCGGTCGCAACGCCCGCCCGCTCAGCGATCGCGGCGACCGACGCGGCCGCGTACCCGCCTGCTTCGAGCACCTCGCCGCCGGCACGCAGCAGCCGCGTGCGCGTGTCCTCGCGCGGAGGTGATGGCTCGATGAGGCGCAGGTCGGGCATCGTCAGTCGAACGCCAGCGTACCGCTGTATCGTCGCGCGCAGGTCGCCGCTTGCGGTGACCGAAGCGCGAAACGCGCACTCCCGCAGGTCTCCGCTTGCGGTGACCGAAGCGCGAAACGCGCACTCTCCCGCAGGCCGCCGCTTGCCGTCGTCAGCCGGCGAGCACCGGCAACAGCGCCTGCAGCTTGACCTCGGTCTCGGCCAGCTCGGCGGCCGGAAGCGAGTCGCGTACGACGCCGACGCCGGCGTAGCAATGCGCGATCGTGTCGCGGAGCAGCGCGCAGCGCAATGCGACGCATAGCTCGCCGTCGCCGTTGGCATCGGTCCATCCGACCGGCCCGGCGTACCAGCCGCGGTCGAAGCCCTCCAACTGCGGGATCAGCCGCTCAGCCGCCTCGAACGGCTCGCCGCCGACGGCGGGCGTCGGGTGCAGCACGGCCGCCAGCGCCATCGCGCCGAGCGGATGGGAGAGCTGCGCACGGATGGGCGTCGCGAGGTGCTGGATGTTCGCGATCCGCACGACGACCGGCTCCGGTGCCGCCGTCACCCACACCGCGTGCGGGCGCAGCGCCTGCGCGATGCGCCGGGTGACGATCGCCTGCTCCTCGCGGTCCTTGTCGCTGCGCAGCAACGCCTCGCCGAGGTGGTCGTCGACGGCCGGATCGGCGCTGCGACGCGTCGAGCCCGCGAGTGCGACGGTCGAGGCGCGCTCGCCGTCGCGGCGCACGAGCAGCTCCGGCGTCGCACCGACGAACGTCGCATCGCCGCGGCCGACGGCGTAGACGTAGCACTGGGGGAAGCCCTCCCGCAGCGCGCCGAGCACAGCGCCGGGTTCGTGAGCGCGCGGCGCGTGCACCTGCACCTCGCGAGCGAGCACGACCTTCTCGAGTGCGCCGGAGCGGATCCGCTCGACGGCGCGTGCGACCGCCCCCTCGTAGTGCTCGGGGGGCATCGCGGACACGACGCGGTAGCGGCCGATCGGGGCGGGATCGAGCAGCGGAAGCGACACGCCCGCCCGCAGCTCCGCGAGGCGAGCGTCGATGCGTGCGAGCAGGCCCTCGACCGTCTCGTCGGGCGTTGCAAGCGCCGCGATCGTCAGGCGCACGTCGTCCCCGCGCCGCGCGAGCGCGATCTCCGGAACGTGCAGTGACGCCGACGGGAATCCCTCCCACTGCGGCGCACCTGCGCCGTCGGGCGCGAACGCGAAGCCGCCCACCGCTACGAGCCCTGCGCCCGACGGACCGTCGGGCGGGTCGGCGATCGCGGCAGCCGCGAGTTGGCGCCATTCGCGCGCTGCGGTCTGGAAGCGGCCCGGCCCGGATGCCGTGATCTCGCGCACGCAGCCGAGGCCGGCGAGTGCGGCACCGTCGCGGTCCGGCTGCTCGAAGCTGAACCACGGCTCGCCCGCCCGGCGCGAGGCGACGACGAGCGCCACCGGGTCGACTCGCGGCGCCGCCACGGTGACCGCCGCGAGCACCTCACCGGTGATGCGAGCACGGCGCACGGCCGTCTCCAGCCGCCCGACGAGCAGCTCGCGCGCGGCCGGATCGAGCCACTGTTGCTCCTCCGGCCGCGTGCGCGTGAAGGACATGCCCTCTGTGTACCTGCTGCTCAGGTCTCGCTGCGCCCGCGGGCGATCGCGATCTCGCCGGTGCGCGTCATCTCGATCAGGCCGAAGGGCCGCACGAGCGCCTCGAACGCCTCGATCTTCTCGTCCGTGCCCGTCAGCTCGACGATCAGCGAGCGCTTCGAGACGTCGACGACGCGCCCGCCGAAGATCTCGCACAGCTGCAGCACCTCGGCGCGTTGTGCACCGTCTACTGCGAGCTTGAACAGCGCCAGCTCGCGGGCGAGCGTCTCTTCCGGCTCGAGGTCGCGGATCTTCAGCACGTTGACCAGCTTGTGCAACTGCTTCGTGACCTGGTCGATCGGATGGACGGCCCCGTCGAGCGTCAGCGTGATGCGCGAGATCGTCTCGTCGTCGGTCGGCCCGACGGCGAGCGTGTCTATGTTGAACGCGCGCCGCGCGAACAGCCCGGCGACGCGCGTCAGCACACCCGGCTTGTTCTCGACGAGGATCGAGAGGATGTGCTTGCGGCCCGTCTTGAGGTTGCCGGCAGCTTCGAGCTCGTCGAGGCTGATCAGCTCTTGTGTTCCTGGCTCACCCATGACGGTCACCCCACCATGTCCCGCGCGGCCTGACCGGCGGGGATCATCGGGTACACGTTCTCCTCGGCGGTGACGCGCACGTCCACGACGACCGGGCCGTCGGTTGCGATCGCCGCCTTGAGGTCGTCGACAAGCGTCGACTTGTCCGTCAGCCGGATGCCGGTGGCGCCGTAGGCCTCCGCGAGCTTGACGAAGTCGGGGTAGCTCCCCATGTCGACCTGCGAGTAGCGCTTGTCCCAGAACAGCTCCTGCCATTGGCGGACCATGCCGAGGTAGCCGTTGTTGACGATCACGACCTTGATCGGGATCCCGTTCTGGGCGCAGGTCGCCAGCTCCTGTGCGTTCATCTGCACGGAGCCGTCGCCGGCGATGCAGACGACCGTTCTGTCCGGACAGCCGACCGCCGCTCCCATCGCCGCCGGCAGGCCGAAGCCCATCGTGCCAAGGCCGCCGGAGTTGATCCAGCGGCGCGGCTCGGGGAAGTCGTAGTACTGCGCCGTCCACATCTGGTGCTGACCGACGTCGCTCGTGATGATCGCCTCGCCGCCGGTCGCCTCGAAGACCGCCTGGATCGCCCGCTGCGGGCGGATCTCGGCGTCGGTCGTGTCCTCGTATCTGAGCGGGTACTGGGCGCGCCAGCCCTCGATCCGCTGCCACCAGTCCTCCAGGCGGCTGCGGTCGGCGCCGAGCGCGCGGTACTCCGTCACGAGGCGCGCGAGCACGTTCTTCGCGTCGCCGACGATCGGGATGTGCGCCGGCACGTTCTTCGAGATCTCGGCCGGGTCGACGTC
>Ga0126313_10000321_pt1 | contig 22384 bp, 20 predicted proteins | sample Plot105A_FD_89954 | JGI IMG/M metagenome (GOLD analysis project Ga0126313, IMG submission 89954) | Serpentine soil microbial communities from UC McLaughlin Reserve, CA, USA - Plot105A | ecosystem: Environmental > Terrestrial > Soil > Grasslands | place: USA: UC McLaughlin Reserve, Lake County...
AGCAGGAGACTTGAGTAGACAATGAGAGGTGCAGTGAGGTTTGGGAGGATCTCGCGCACCACAATGCGGCGGTTCGAGGCACCCAGAGACCGTGCTGCGACGACGAACTCACGCTCCCGCAGCGACAGCACCTGCCCGCGCACCACGCGCGCGATCGACGTCCAGGTGACAAGCGCGATCACGAGGATCACGGTGCGCACGCCCGGGGTTATGGAACCCGCGAAGCAGCCGTTACCGAGCGAGCAGGCCGAGGCGATCCCGATTCCCAGCAGCAGCACGGGGAACGACAGCACCACGTCGACGAAGCGCGACAGCAGCGTGTCGACCCAGCCGCGGTAGTACCCGGCGACGAGACCGACGGTGACGCCGAGGAGCACGGCGATGCCGGTGCCGACGATCCCCACCAGCAGCGAGACGCGCGCGCCGTAGACCGTGCGCGAGAAAACGTCGCGGCCGAGCGGGTCGACGCCGAACCAGTGATCGGCGGTCGGTCCGATCGGCGTGCCGAACATGTCGGTCGCGTTGCGGTCCTGCACGTTTGGGCCGGGAGCACCGGCAAGCTTTACGACGAGCGGGGCGAAGATCGCGACCAGCACGAGCGTGACGATCACGCCGAGCGCGACCATCGCGACGCGGTCGGAACGCAGCCGGCGCCAGAACAGCTGCCACGGTGAGCGGGCGACGCCTGCCGCGAAGTCGCGCTCGTAGCGTTCCTCCTGCGCGAGCAGGCCGGGAGCACCGACGCTCATCGGTGGACCTCGCGCGTCCGGTGTCGTTGCTCGCTCGTCACGGTCATGGCTTGTTCCGCCTGCCCTGTGAACGGGAGTTCGCGCGCGCCAAGCCAACTCCTGTGTGTGATGGAGCTTTCTCAGCGCTTCACCGTGACAACTACTCCCGCGCAGACCCGGCCGCCGCGCGGGTGCGACCTCCTATCTCGCGTGGGCGACTTCGACGCGCGGCGTGTTCGCCAGCAGCTCGCGCGTGTATTGCGCCTCCGGCGCGGCGAAGACGGCGCCGACCGGACCCACCTCGACGATCCGCCCGCCGGTCATCACCGCGACGCGGTCGGCGATCGTGCGGATGAGCGCCAGGTTGTGCGTCACGAACAGCACGCTCAGGCCCATCTCCGCCCGCAGCTCGCGCAACAGGTCCACGATCGCCGCCTGCACCGAGACGTCGAGCGCGGACGTGACCTCGTCGCACACCAGCACCGACGGCTCGGCCGCAAGCGCACGCGCGATCGCGACGCGCTGGCGCTCTCCGCCGGAGAGCTGGTCGGGGAAGCGGTTCGCGGCCGTCGCGTCGAGTGCGACGCGCTCGAGGCAGTCCGCCACCCGCCGGCTGCGCTCTCGCCGATCGCCCGGGAAGAACAGCTCAAGCTGCCGGGCGATCGTCTGCCCGACCGTGCGGCGCGGGTTGAGCGAGGCGTAGGGGTTCTGGAACACGTACTGGATCTGCCGGCGCACCTCGCGCGAGCGGCTGCCCGCCGTTCTCGCCAGCTCCTCCCCGTCCAGCTGCAGGCTGCCCGTCCGCTCGCCGTGGAGCCCGGCGATGCAGCGGGCGAGCGTCGTCTTGCCGCTGCCGGACTCGCCGACGAGTGCCAGGCACTCGTTGCGATGCAGCGCGAGATCGACGTCGAACAGCGTGTGCCGCGAGCCGTGGTGCGCGTCGAGGCCAGCGATCGACAGCACCGGCGCGCCGGCGCTCAGCTCCGCTCCCGCGCCCGGCGCGGCGGCGATCGGCTCGGCCAGCGCCTCGGCGGCGTGATAGCAGCGCACCATGTGACCTTCCCCGACCGCGCTCTCCGGCGGGAAGGCGGCGCGGCAGTCGTCGCGCGCGAGACTGCAGCGGGGCGCGAAGAAGCAACCCTCCGGACGTGCGCCCGGCAGCGGCGCCCGCCCCTCGATGCCGACGACGGCGCGCTTGCCCTCGAGGTCCGGGACCGCCCGGAGCAGGCGGCGCGAGTACGGATGGCGCGGCGCGGCGAACAGCTCCCGCGCCGGCCCCGCCTCGACGATCCGCCCGGCGTACATCACCGCGACGTGGTCGGCGAGCTCGGCGACGACGGCGAGGTCGTGGCTGACGTAGACCGCCGCCACCGCATGTCTGCGGCAGAGGTCGCGCAACGTCGCGAGCACCGTCGCCTGCGTCGTCACGTCGAGGCCCGTCGTCGGCTCGTCGCAGACGATCACGCGCGGCCGGCAGACGAACGCCATCGCGATCGCGACGCGCTGCTGCTGCCCGCCCGAGAGCTGGTGCGGATAGCGGCGCAGGAAGGCCTGGTCGGCGGGCAGTGCGACCTCCGCGAGTGACTCCAGTACACGCCGGTCGATCTCGTCGTCGCTCGCTTCGGTGTGGGCGGCGAGCGTCTCGCGCAGCTGGCGGCCGATCCGCAGCGCCGGGTTCAGCGCCGTGCCCGGATCCTGCGGCACGTAGGAGACGACGCGGCCGCGCAGGCCGCGCAGCTCGGCGTCGGACAGCGCGGCGATGCTCTGCCCACCGATCTGGATCTCCCCGGCCGCGACACGCCCGCCGGGCCGGCAGTAGCCGAGCAGCGCCATGCCGACGGTCGTCTTGCCCGAGCCGGACTCGCCGACGAGGCCGAGCACCTCGCCGGCGGCCACCCGCAGGCGGATCTCGTCGACGACGTCCGCGCCCGAGCCAACCAGCTCGATCCGCAGGTCGGAGATCTCGGCGCTGATCGCCGACGGGGTGGACTCGGAGATCTGCGGCATCGTGGCGCTCACGCCTCACTCCCACGGTCGATCCGGGCAGTCGCACGCGCGATCCCGTCGGTGATCAGGTTGGTGCCCACGGTCAGCGCGCCGATCGCCAGCACGGGCAGCACGACGGCCCACGGCTGCACGGTGATCGAGAGCCGGTTCTCGTTGATCATCAGCCCCCAGTCGGCCGTCGGCGGCTGCAAGCCGAAGCCGAGGAAGCTCAGCGCGGCGATCAGCCCGATCGAGAACGTCAGCCGCAGGCCGATCTCGACCAGCAGCGGGCCGGTGACGTTGGGCAGCAGCTCGCCGAGCACAATCCGCGAGCCCTTCTCGCCGACCGCCTCGGCCGCCTTGACGTAGTCGCGCTCGACGACCTCGAGCGCCGCGCCGCGCATCACGCGCGCCACGCGCGGTGCGTGCGTGACGGCGACCGCCAGCACGAGCAGCCACAGCTTCGGCCCGAGCACCGAGACGAGCAGCAGCCCGAAGACGATCTGCGGAAACGCCATGAAGACGTCCGACGTGCGCATCAGCAGCTCGTCCACGCGCCCGCGGCGGTACGCGGCGGTCAGCCCGATCGCGACGCCGAGCCCCACACCGAGCACCGTCGCCAGCACCGAGAGCGCCAGCACGCTGCGGCCGCCGTAGAGGAAGCGGCTGAGCACGTCGCGGCCGAGCGCGTCGGTCCCGAACGGGAGTCCCGGCACCGCCGTGCTGTTCGGCGGCCCGACGAAGGCGGTCGGCGAATGGGGTGCGAAGACGGGTCCCAGCAGCGCGATGCCGACGATGGCGAGCACGATGCCGATGCCGATGCGCGTGCGCGTCAGGCGCCACGCCGCCAGCAGCGTCGCCAGCCACTGGCGCTGGCGCAGCGCGGGCGGCGCCGTGAGCTGCTCGACGGCGGGTGCGGTCGTGGCGCTCATCGGCCCGCCGTCCGCAGCCGCGGTGTGACGAGGATCGTCGCCACGTCCGCGAGCAGGTTGACGAGCACGTAGACGCCGGCGATCAGCAGCGTGAGCGCCTGCACGACCGGCAGGTCGCGGTTCGCGACCGCGTTCACGAGCGAGGCGCCGATGCCGGGATAGGAGAAGACGAACTCGACGACGACGATCCCGCCCGCCATCCACCCGAGCTGCAGCGCGATCACCTGAATCGCCGGCACGAGCGCGTTGGGAACGGCATGACGCCAGATCACGGCCCGCTCCGGGAGGCCCTTGAGGCGCGCCATCGTGACGTAGTCACTCTGCAGGACCTCGACCATCGACCCGCGCATGATGCGGCTGATGTACGGCGTGACCGCGAGCACGAGCGTCGCAGCCGGCAGCACGACGACGTCGAGATGCTGCCATGCGTGCTGACCCGGCGCCAGCAGCGAGACCGCCGGCAGCACGTGGAAGACGGAGGTGGCGAACAGCAGCACGAGCCCGATGCCGATGACGAACTCGGGCAGCGCCGCCAGCACGAGCGTGCCCGTCGAGAGCACGTGATCGCTCGGGCGGTCGCGCCGGATCGCCATCAGCACGCCGAGCGCGAGCGACAGCGGGATCGCGATCGCGGCGGCGAGCGCCACGAGGAACGCGGAGTTGGCGACGCGCTCGGACAGCAGGGACCAGACCGACTCCTGCGTCGCCGCCGAGATCCCGAAGTCGCCCGTCACCACCCCGCTCAGCCAGTGCCAGTACTGCGCGAGCACGGGCTCGTCGAGGCGAAGCTGGCGCGTGAGCGCAGCGACGCTGTCCGGCGTGGCGTCCTTGCCGAGGATCGCCACCGCCGCGTCCCCAGGCAGTGCCTGGGTCGCGGCGAAGACGACGACGGAGACGAGCCACAGCGTCAGGACGCCCAGCAGCAGGCGTCGCGTGAGGAGCCTACGCCACAAAACCGGCCTTCCGGAAGCCGTAGTTCGTGAGCGGGACGCCGGCCTTCGAGGGGACGAATCCGGACACGCTGGAGCTGTACCCATCGACCTGGTTGCTGAACGACCAGACGATGTAGCCGCCCTTGTCGTATTCGAGCTGCTGCGCCTCGTGCAACATCTCGTTGCGCGTGGTCTCGTCGAGCTCGGTGCGCGCCTGCTTGATCAGTCTCCCGTACTTTGGGTCGAGCCAGTGGGTCTCGTTGTACGGCGCGGTGGCAAGCGTCGACTGCGAGACCTGCTGGAGGTAGTTGCGCGTAAACCAGTAGTCCTGCGCGAAGTTCCACTTCAGGTAGTTCGGGCCGTAGAACACGCTCGAGTCGACGCGGTTGACCTTGATGTTCACGCCGGCCGCCTTGGCCTGCTCGGCGAGCACCTGGGCCGCCGGGACGATCCCCTGGTACACGGGGGACGTCGTCAGCTCCACCGACAGGTCGCTGCGCCCGGCCGCCTTCAGCAGCGATCTGGCCTGCTCGATGTCGACGGCGCGCTGCGGCAGGTCGCTCGCGTACGCGGGGTCGTAGGGGGCGTAGAGGTCGTTCGCGATCCGGCCCTGGCCGTTGAGCGCCTGGGCGACCATCTGCTCGCGATCGACGAGCAGCCGCATCGCCTGGCGCACGCGCACGTCGTCGAACGGCGCCTGGTCGACGCGCATCGTGAACGGCTGCCACGCACCCGTTCTCGAGATCAGCGCCTGCGTCTGCGGGTTCGACTGGATCTGCGCGATCTGCGGCCCGCTGAGGTTCGTGATCGCGTCGACCTGGCCGCCCAGCAGCGCGCTGACGCGCGCGGTGTCGTCGGCGAAGTCGACGATCGTCACCTGATCGACGTGCGGCTCGCCCGTGCGCCAGTAGTCGGCGTTCTTGACGAACACGCTCTGCTGGCCGGGCGTGAAGCTCTGGAACTTGAACGGTCCGGTGCCGACCGGGCGCTTCGGGTTGTAGCCGACGGGGACGATGCCGTTGAAGTACTGGCCGAGGTCGTCCGGGAAGGCGACGTTGGCGCTTCTGAGCGCGATCCGCACCGTCTGGTCGTCGATCTTCTTCGAGCGCGGGAGGTCGATGTAGCCGATCGCCGCCGCGCCGCGGCCCGGTCTCTTGGGGTCGAGGATGCGCCGCAGCGAGTACAGCACGTCGTCGGCGGTGAGCGGTCTGCCGTCGTGGAAGGTGACGCCGTCGCGCAGCTTCACGATCCAGACGTCGGGCTTGCCGTCCGCCTCGATCGACTCCGCCAGCACCATCTCGAGCTCGAACTGCTCGTTGCGGATCGCCAGCGGCTCGTAGAGCTGGTAGACGCGTGCCACGTCCGGGTCGGTCAACGGCACGTGCGCGTCGATCGTGTCCTGCGCGCCGCCACCGGCGACGCCGACACGGAGGTTGCCGCCGGCTCTGAGCGCGCGCACGGCGGCGGCGGTGCCCGTCGCGGCGGTGCCGCTGGAGCCGCCGCCGCAGGCGGCAAGCAACCCGCCGGTTGCGACGAGCGCGCCGCTCGCGACTGCGCCGCGCAGCAGGTCGCGGCGGCTGAGCCCGGCGCGTGTCCGCTCGTCCGACAGCGGCCGGCGGCCTTCCGGTTCGGGTACCGATTCGGGGATCGATTCGTTCGACATCAGCGTTCCTCTCTCCTGGACAGTTGTCCACCAGCCATCCGTTGGATGCAGTATATTGCATGCATCATGCCTTTGCCAAACGAAACGCCACCCATCGAGCGTCGACCGGCGCGCCACACGGTCTTCGAGCAGCTGCGGGACTGGATCGAGGAGGGCGTCCTCGCACCGGGCGAGGCCCTTCGCGACAGCGAGATCGCCTCCGCGCTGGGCGTCAGCCGCACGCCCGTGCGCGAGGCGCTGCAGATGCTCGAGACGATCGGGGCCGTCGAGATGCTGCCCGGCCGCCTCACCCGCGTCACCGCGCTCAGCCCGCAGGACGTCGCCCTGCTGTACGCGCCGCTCAGCGCGCTCCACGGGATCTCCGCAGAGCTCGGGACCCCCCGCGCCACGCCCGCGGACGTGGCCGAGATGGAAGCGCACAACGAACGCCTGCGCAGCGCACTCGACGCCGAAGACGCAGTCGCGGCCCGCGACGCGGACCGCGAGTTCCACGCCGTGCTGCTGCGGCTCGCCGAGAACCCCTATCTGGTGACGGCGATCGAACCGCTGCTGCTGCACGCACGACGCCTCGAAACGCTCTACTTCCGCCTGCTCGGACCGGCGCACGAATCGCTCGACGAACACCAGCTGATCATCGAAGCGGTCGACGCCGGCGACGCAGCCCGTGCCGCCGAGCTGACGCGGCACAACTTCACGCGCTTCTGGACGCCCGCGAACAGCCCCGGGGACGGGGGCGTCCCGGCGTGAGCCGGGTCCTCTACCGCCAGCTTCCGGCCGGCGGCTCGACCGAGGAGCCGACGCGCGCGCCGCGCGCGTTCCACGCTGCGCTCGCGGGCAGCGAGCCGACGCCGCTCGTCCCGCAGCCGGCGCTCGCAAGCGCATTCGACGTCGCGCACGTCGACCTGAAGCTCGAGACCGACCGGCTCGGACTTCCCTCGTTCAAGATCATGGGCGCCTCGTGGGCCACGATCGAAGCGCTGCGCCCGCTGCTGCCGCCGTCGTGGAGTCCCTCCGACGGCCTCGCGCCGCTCGCCGGCGCGCTGCCGCCCGACCTCGTGCTCGTCGCCGCCACCGACGGCAACCACGGCCGCGCGCTCGCGCGCGTCGCGCGCCTGCTCGGGGTCAGATCGCGCATCTTCGTCCCCGAGGTGCTGAGAGACGAGCCGGTCGCGCGGATCGCCCAGGAGGGCGCCGAGGTGATCCGCATCGAGGGCACCTATGACGAGGCGGTCGAGCGGTCCGCGCGCGAGGGCGAGCTGGACGGCTGCGTGCTCGTCTCCGACACCTCCTGGCCCGGCTACGAGCGCATCCCGGCGGCCGTCGTCGACGGCTACTCGACGATCCTGTGGGAAGCCGAGGAGCAGCTCGAAGCGCTCGGCCGGGCGGTTCCCGACCTCGTGCTCGTGCAGCTCGGCGTGGGCGCGTTCGGCGCCGCCGTCGTGCGCCACTTCCGCCGGCTCGGCGACCGCTCCCCGCGCATCGTCGGCGTCGAGCCGACGCAGGCCGCATGCGTGATGGCGTCGCTCGCGGCCGACCGGATCGTGACCGTCCCCGGCCCGCACGACTCCGTCATGGCGGGGCTCAACTGCGGCACGCCGTCGCTGATCGCGTGGCCGGTGCTGCGCGACGGGCTCGACGCGGTGATCGCGATCGACGACGCGCACGCGCTCGACGAGGTGCGCACGCTCGCGGACGCCGGTCTCGCCGTGGGCGAGTGCTCGGGCGTCGTGGTCGCCGCCGCGCGCGAGCTGCTCGCCGGCCCCGAGGCCGTGCTGCACCGCGCGCTGCTCGGCGTGCCCGCGAGCGCCTCCGTCCTGCTGTTCGCCACCGAGGGCGTCACCGACGCGGACTCGTTCGCCCGCCTGGTCGGCGACGAGCGCCCCGTGGAGCCCCAGCTCGGATGACCGGCGCGGCCTCAGCTCCGCTCGCTCCCGCCGGGCTCGCCGCCGACCTCGAACGGCGCCACGCGAGCGTCGCCGCGCGGCTGCGCGAGCTCGGCGCGGCGTGCCTCGTCGCCTCCCGCAAGGAGAGCGTCCTGTACCTGACCGGGTACACGACGATGACGTGGAAGATGACCGCCCGGCCGATCGTCGCGGTCGTCACCGCCGACGGACGGCTGAGCGTGCTCGTCGCCGAGACCGAGGCCGACTCGGCGCGCCTGCGGATCCCGGGCGCGGACGTGCGCGCCTACGTCGAGCTCGACCCGGTCGAGGAGTCGATGCACCTGCTGGACGGCGCGATCCAGTTCGCACCGCACGCCGCGCGCGTGCTCAGCGAGATCGTCGAGGAGGCCGGCGAGGGGCTCGTCGCGGTCGACGGGCTCGATGCCGTGTGGCCGCCGGTCGGCCAGCTGACGCGGCTGCTGCCGAACGTCGCCGGACGCACGTGCGACGCCTCGTCGCTCGTGTGGGACCTGCGGCTGCGCAAGGGCGCGTGGGAGGTCGAGCGCATGCGCGCAGCCAGCGCCGTGCTCGAGCGCGCGTACGACCTGCTGCGCGAGCAGTTGCGGCCCGGGATGACCGAGCGCGAGATCGCGCACCGCTTCTCGGTCGCGCAGCTGGAGGCGGGGGCGCACGAGGTCGGCCCGTTTGCCGTCGTGGCCGGCACCGACCGCGGCTTCTTCGGCTTCCCGACCGAGCGCCGCTGGGACGCCGGCGAGCTGCTGTACCTCGACGGCGCCGCGATCGTCGACGGCTACTGGTCCGACTTCTGCCGCACCTTCGCCGCGCGACCGGCACAGCCGCACGAGCGCGACGGCTACGCGCGGGCGCGCGCCGGGCTGGAGGCCGCGATCGCGCTCGAGCCGCTCGGGCGCACCGCCGGTGAGATCGGTTTTGCGATGGCGGAGGCGATGGACATCGCCCCCAGCGACGTGGGCTTCGGACGCTTCGGCCACGGCATCGGACTCGACGTCCCCGAACCGCCGTCGCTGCACGCGGCCGACGCCACGCGACTCGACGCCGGCTTCACGATCTGCATCGAGCCGGCCGTCGTGCACGAGGGACTGAACTTCGTCGTCGAGGAGGAGCACCTCGTCACCGACGGCGGCTTCGAGCGGCTGACGCCGCCGGCCCCCGACCAGATCCTCGTCGTGTGAGCTGACTGCGATGACGCCGGCTCAGCCTCCGCCCGCCGCACCCCTCCCGCCGCCGCTCGAGCACGCGATGCGCGAGCACGCGGCGCGTGTGGCCGAGGAGGTGGTGCGGGTGCGAAGCGACCTGCACGCACACCCCGAGCTGGCGTTCGAGGAGGTGCGCACGGCGGCGCTCGTCGCGGAACGCTGCACCGCGCTCGGCTTCCACGTGCGCACCGGCGTCGGCGGGACGGGCGTGATCGCCGAACTCGACGGCAGCGCCCCCGGGCCCACCCTGCTCGTGCGCGCGGACATGGACGCGCTGCCGGTGCAGGAGGCCGACGACGGGCGCGCCTGCCGCTCGACCGTTCCCGGCGTCATGCACGCCTGCGGGCACGATGGCCACGTCGCCGTCGCGCTCGGCGTCGCCGACGTGCTGGCGGCGCTGCGCGACCGCTGGGCCGGGTGCGTGCGCCTGTGCTTCCAGCCGGCCGAGGAGATCGACGAGGGCGCGCAGCGGATGATCGCCGACGGCGCGCTCGTCGGGATCGACTGCGCGCTCGGCCTGCACCTGCAGGCCGGCCTGCCGACTGGCAGCGTGTCGATCGGCGACGGCGTGCAGTGGTCGAGCAGCGACGAGCTGCGCGTGACCGTGCGCGGCGTCGGCGGCCACGCCGGCAACCCGCTCGACACGATCGACCCGATTGCCGCCGCGGCGGAGTTCGTGCTCGCGCTCGAGCGACTGGAGGAGGAGCACGCACCGGCGGTCGTGCGGATCGCCCGCTTCGACGCCGGGACCGCCGCGAACGTGGTGCCGGAGACGACGACGCTCGCGGGCACGCTGCGGGCGTTCGGCGTCGAACAGCGTGCGTGCCTGCTCGCGGCCGTCGAGGGTGCCGCCGCAGAGATCCAGTACGAACGCGGCGTACAGATCGAGGTCGAGCTCGGCCCCGACTGCCCCGCAGTCGTCTGCGATCCGGACGTGACGGCGCGCGTGCGTGCGGCGCTCGCGGCGGCGCTGCCAGCCGACAGCGTCCTCGACGGCGAGCCCAGCACCTATGCCGACGACATGGGCCGCTACCTGCAAACGGTCCCCGGCTGCTACTTCCGCGTCGGCGCCAGCGACCTCGCGGCGGGCCCGGCCTTCCCCCACCACCACCCCCGCTTCGACCTCGACGAGCGCTCGCTGCCGCTCGCGACCGAGCTGCTCGCGCGTGCCGCGCTGGCGCTGCTCGGCGTGCGCTGAGGAGCCGCTGGCCGTGACGCTGCGCCAACTCCGCTACGTGCTCGCCGTCGCCGAGCTGGGCTCGTTCACGCGCGCGGCGGAGGAGCTTCACGTCTCCCAGCCGACGCTCTCGCAGCAGGTGCGCGCGCTCGAGGCCGAGCTGGGCGGTCCGCTGCTGCGGCGGCCGCCGAGCGCGGTCCAGCTCACGCCCGCCGGGCACGCGCTGGCGGCCGAGGCGCGCGTCGCCGTGGGCTCGGCCGACCGTGCCGCGCGTGCCGCGCGTGCCGCGATGGGGAGCGAGCCGCTGCGGCTCGAGGTCGCCACGACGCACCTGCTCGCCGTCGGCCTCCTGCCCGCATGCATCGAGCGCTTGCGGACGCTCGTGCCCGGCTGCGTCGTCGAGCTGCACGAGCACCGCGACGGCACGCGCGTCGAGCAGGCACTGCTCGACGGCTGTGCCGAGATCGGCGTCGCGCCGCGGCCGGCGTGCTGGCCGGGCGCGGTCGAGCCGCTCGGCTCCGACGAGCTGGTCGTCGTGCTGCCGGAGGGCGACCCGCTCCTGCGCTCGGGGGCGCCCGTCGCGCCGGCGGCGCTGGGCGACCGCGGCTGGGTGTTGTTCGAGCCCGGCCACGAACTGGCGGACACGGTCGCGCAGGCATCCGAGCGTGGGGGCGTGCAGCCCGTCCCCGCCGTCCACGTCGCCGAGGCTGCCACGGCGGCGCGCATGGCAGCCGCGGGCGCGGGGCCCACGCTGATGCCGCAGGCGGTCGTGCCGCGCGAGCTGCAAGACGTCTGCCGCCCGATCGACCCGCCGGCGACGTGGGACGTCGTCGCGCTGGCGCGCACACCCGCGTGGTCGCCGGCAGCGCAGGCCTTCCTGACGATCCTGCGCGAGAGCGCGTGGTGGCGCGCCCGGCCGCGCCTGCGATGCGCGGCTTAGCTCGCCGGGGCCTGGTCCTGCGCAGCTGCTGCCGGGTCGCCCCAGGCGTGCCAGCGCTCGATCTCAACGAGCGCCGTGACGCACTCGAGATGGCGCTTGGCGTACGGCTTGTCCTCGTAGCGCCACGAGAGGCGGTCGAGGTCGGCGAGGCCCTCATCCTCGCGCAGCTCGACGACTCTGCCGGAGATCGAGACGTGGTCGTACCAGCTGTCGCCGAGGATCGTCAGCGCGACGTGGGGGTTGTTGCGCACGTTGCGGATGCGCGGGCCGGTCGACTTCATGCTCAGCAGCAGGCGGCCGTCCTCCCAGTCGTACCACGAGGCGGTCGTGACGGGCGATCCGTCGGGGCGGACGGTCGACAGGACAGCCGGGCGCGCGGCGCTGATGAACGGTTGGAACTCGGGGGGAAGCGGGGCTCTTGGCATCGGAGAAGCAGCGTAGCCGCGGTCCGGCGCGCTGCCAAAGACGCAGGACCGATGCCCGCCATCGGCGCCGTCTATGCGACTGGCTGCCGCGCGTGAACGACGACGCGTCACAGCCGCGCAGCAGCACCGCCCTGGCGCTGGGACGCCTGCTCGCCGACGGCGCGCTCGACCCGCGGGCGGTCTGCGAGCAGGCGATCGCTGCGACGGCGAGCGCGCCCGCGCGTCATGCCTTCATCACCGTGACGGCGGACCGCGCACGTGCCGAGGCGGAGCGCAGCGCCGAGCGTCTGCGTGACGGCCGGCCGGCAAGCCCGCTCGACGGCGTCCCGATCGCCTGGAAGGACCTCTTCGACGTGCGCGGCACCCGCACCACGGCCGGCTCGGAGACGCGGCGCGACGCCCCGCCCGCGGCGACCGACGCACCCGCTGTGGCACGGCTCGCCGCGGCCGGCATGGTCTGCATCGGCAAGACGAACCTCACCGAACTGGCGTTCTCGGGCCTCGGCCTCAACGCGCACTTCGGCACGCCCCGCAACCCGCGCGGCGAGGCTGCCGCGCCGCGCATCCCCGGCGGCTCGTCGTCTGGTGCGGCGGTGGCCGTTGCGGCCGGTGTCGTGCCGTGCGCGATCGGCACCGACACGTCCGGATCGGTGCGCGTCCCGGCGGCCCTTTGCGGTCTCGTCGGCTTCAAGCCGACGGCCGCCGCGATCGACCGCACGGGGATCCTGCCGCTCGCGCCGACGATCGACAGCGTCGGCGCACTCGCGCACAGCGTCACCGACGTCGCGGCGATCGACCGGCTCCTGCGCGGCCTCCCGGCGCACGTTCCGGAGCCGGCACCGCTCGACCGGCTGCGGCTTGCGGTCCCGGACGGCGAGCTCGTCGAAGACCTCGCGCCGGATGTCCGCGCCCGCTTCGAAGCGGCTATGAGACGACTGCACGCAGCGGGGGCGACGATCGAACGGCGTCCGCTGCACGCACTCGTGCGAGCGCAGGAGCTGATGGACGTCCACGGCAGCCTCGTCTCCGCGGAGGCGGCGCGCACGCACGCTGCCCTGTTCGAGCAGGCAGCGACGATGCAGCTGCTGGACCCGCGCATCCGCACGCGCCTCGAACAGGCGCGCGACGTGCTCAAGCACGGTCTCGCGCCGCTGCTCGCAGCACGGGCCGAGCTGCAGGCGCTGCTGCGCGAGGAGCTCGACGGCGCACTCGCCGTCTTCCCGACGGTGCGCCATACGGCACCGCTGCTCGCGCCGCTCGAACGCGACGACGAGCTGTTCGCGCGCGTGAACCTGCGCACGCTCCGCAGCACGATGGTCGGCAGCTACCTCGACATGCCCGGCGTCACGCTCCCGATCGGCTGCGGCGACCACGCGCTGCCCGTCGGGCTGCTCGTCTCCGGGCCACCGAAGAGCGACGAGCCGGTGCTGAGCGCGGCGCTCGCAATCGAGCGGGTACTCGACCCGCACGAGGGCGGCGGCACAGCTCCCACGCCCCCTCGCATCGCAGCAGGGCGAGAGGCTACGCTTCCGCGCAGCCCCGGTAGCTCAGCTGGATAGAGCGTTCCCCTCCTAAGGGAAAGGCCGCAGGTTCGACTCCTGCCCGGGGCATCGCGCCCGCGGGCCCGCGCCGGAGGATCAGTAGTAGACGTCGATCTGATCCCCGAGGTGAATCCACGAGTAGATCGCGAATGCGTCGGGGATCGGGACCCGCAGGCAGCCGTGGCTGGCGTTGTAGGTCGGGACGTCGTAGTAGCCGTGGATCGCGTAGCCGCGGATGAAGTAGGTCGAGTTGACCATCCCGTGGCTGTTCGTGCCCGGCTCTCTCATGTAGAAGCGGAAGTTGCCGAGCACTGTCGGGGTCGACGGCTTGCCGGAGCTGGTCGTGTACGCGCGCACGACTCTGCCCTTGTCGATCAACGCGAGCACCTGCCAGCCGAGATGCGCCTCGACGTGGCGGCCGTGCTGCGGGAAGCGCACCTTGAAACCGCCGACGCCGCGCAGCACGCGGTCGACGATGAACGGCGTCAGCGTCGTGATGCGCGGCATCCCGTTGACCTTGCGGAAGGCGAGCACCGCGCGTCCGGTGGCTGCGTCGTAGCTGCCACTCTGCGGCGTCGAGTAGCCGATCGCCGCGAGCCGCTGCTGCAACAGCGCGACGAACGGGCTGCGTGTGCCGGGAGCAGCCGACGGCGTCACGATCGACAGCGGCGCCTTCGCCAGCAGTCTGCGCTGCTCGGGCGTTCTCTCGTGCAGCGCGAAGATCTGCACGTCGCCGCTTCTCTGCGGGGCGTATCTGACGCTGAAGACGGCGGTCTTCTTCGTGCGGGTCGGCTTCGGCGTCACCTTGACCTGCTTGAGCAGCTTGTGCCCGCGCCAGATGCGCACCGTCACCGACTGGCCGGCGATGTACGGGACGACGCGGCCTTCGATCAGCAGCGGCCGGCCGGCGACGGCGAGCGCTCTGCCGTTGACAGAGAACGCACCCTCGACGTGCAGGCCGATGCGCCCGGTCGGCGTCGGCCCGGCTCTCGCTCTCGGGCCCGCTCTGGCCTTGGGCGCGGGCTTCGCGGCGGCGGCAGCGGTCGTAGCGCGGGCGCCATCCTCAGCGAACGCCGACGCCGGCAGCACAAGCAGCACGACGAGCAGCAGGAACGGAAGGGCGACCCGGCGGAGCATCAGGCGGCGAATCCTAGATGAGCGGGCGGGCGTCAGGCAGGGCGCGTCCGCGCGGCGACAGCGCACCGCTGATGAGCATCGTCACGGACACGGCGCCGACGAGCAGCAGCAACGTCGCACCACCGGACCAACCCTCGGTGATCCCGAACGCGAGCGCGTTGTTGATCGCGTGCAGCGCGATGCACGGCAACAGCGACCCGGTCTTCCAGCGCACGATGCAGAGCATGAAGCCGAGGATCGCGAGCGGCACGAGGAAGACGGCGTCGGCCGAGCCGTAGTGGATGCCACCGAACACAAGGCCCGTGATCAGCGCCGCCGGCCACGGCCCACGCCAGTTGCGCAGCGCGCCGAAGAAGTAGCCGCGGAAGAAGACCTCCTCGGCGATCGGCGCGATGACCGTCACGATCACGCACACGGCGACGAGCGCGGCCGTGCTCTGGTCGGCGCCGAGGCTGTCGGGCAGCTTGTTCTCCGCGTTCGTGTCGACGATCTGCGCCCACAGCGCTCCCAGCGCGACGTAGGCGACGTATGCGGCGGCCATCCAGCCGAGCGCAGGCAGCAGCCGCGTGCGGAGGAAGCCGAACTGCGCCGGCACGATGCGCCCGGCACGAGCGGCAAACAGCAGCGCCGCGCCGATGAAGGCGCCGTCCTGCACGACCGTCGCGACGATGTTCACCGCCGGGGGCGGATCGGTGAAGCTCGCGCCGAAGATCGCACCGACGATGCCGACGACGATCGCGCCCATGAGCGCGAACAGGAACGCGGAGACGAGTGCGAGGCCGGCGGTCCACGGCGGCCAGGGTGTGATGCTCCCGTCGCCGCCGGTTCCGGACGGCGGCCCGGATGCCGGCGGCTCGACAGCCGGCGGCAACCACGAGCCGTAGGACGGGACGCTGCTCATGCGTTGAACGATACGGAGCCGGCTCCGTCGAGCAGGTCGAGCAGCGGCCGCAGCGTCGGGATCGTGCGCACCCCGGGCGGCACGGGAGCATCCGGCGTCGTGCCCTCGCGAACCACGAGCAGCGGCTCGATCCCTGCCGCGAGTGCACCGGCGACGTCGTGCTCGACGCTGTCGCCGACGTGGACCGCCTCCTCCGCCGCCACCCCCGCCATCTGCAACCCGCGCGCGAAGATCCTCCCGTCCGGCTTCGCGCTGCCCAGCTCGGCCGACGTGACGACGCCGTCGAGCAGCGGCGCAAGCCCGGTCTCCTCGAGCACGTCATGCAGCGAGACGTCCCAGTTGCTGACGACGACGAGCCGCACACCGCGCTTGCGCGCCGCTCCCAGCACGCCGGGGACCTCGTCGAACGGGCGGAAGCGCAGCGCAGCGAGCAACGCCTCGGTCAGCGACGCGAGCGGCAACCCGGCGGCGGCCGGAGGCAACGCGTCGCGCAGCGCAACCGCCGCCCGCCCGCGCAGATCCGCCAGCCGCACCCGGTCCGACGCGTCGTCATGGTGCGTGCGGTAGAAGGCGATCTCCGCACGCAGCGCCGCAGTCGCCTCCGCCGCGCCGACCTCGACTCCGAACCGCTCCCGCAGCTCACGCCGCAACGGCTCCACCGGCGGCTCCAGCTTCACCAGCGTGCCGAGTGCGTCGAGCAGCAGCGCTCTGACGTCGCCCACAGGTCGCTCGCTCGCGACGACCGGAGGGCGAAACCTAGGCAACGAACCCCCACCGCGCGAACTGCGCCGCCATCAATCCCAGCAGCACCGCGCTCACACCGACCGCCCGCTCCACCCCACCCTCGCGCTCGCCGGCCCACAGGGCAAGCCACATCTGGAAGGGGAACAGCACCGCGATGTAGCGCGGCAGCGACATCAGCGGCTGCCCGTCGACCGGGTACGACACTGTCATCAGGAGCGCCACGCCGGCGTACGCGCTGTAGGCGAGCGGCAGGCGCCGCACCACGCCGACGAGCGCGACCAGCGCGAAGGCGAGGAAGCCGATCAGCATCAGGCTCTGGCTGGCGGCATCGAGCGAGTTCCCCCCGCCCTCTGCGAGATAGCTTCTCGCGGTCCCGTCACGCGTCAGCTCACGCAGGCCGTCCGCTGCCGCCTCCACCCCGCCGGTGACCGCGCCCAGCGGCCGCAGGTGGCGCATCCACAGCTCCTGCGCGTGGAACGGCGCGAGCGCATCACCGAGCGCGATCGCGGACCAGCCGAGGTAGAGCGCCAGCCCGAGCGGCGCGAGCCCCAGCCACGCAAGCTGGGGCGTGAGCCGGTAGCGCGGCAGCCACCGAGCGCGACCGACAGCAGCCGGCACGCCCCCCGCCCGCGGGCCGTAGAGGAACAGCAGCACCAGCGGCAGGAGCAGCAGCACACCGCTGTTGCGCGTCAGCGCCGCGAGCGCGCCGAGCACGCCGGCCCACGCCCAGCGCTCCCGGCGCGCAGCCAGAAAGGCGCCGACCGACACCAGCAGGAACAGCGCCTCCGAGTAGACCGCCGAGAAGAACAGCGCCGTCGGGAAGAAGGCGACCAGCAGCAACGTCGGGCGCGCATGCTGCGGCCCCAGCTCCAGCGCAACCAGCCGGTGCAGCAGCACCAGCGCACCGAGGAAGCACGCGAGCGAGATCAACATGCCCGCGAGCAGCGGCGAGCCGACGATCCAGCCGCCGGCTCGCATCAGCAGCGGGTAGAGCGGATAGAAGGCAGCCTGCGGATGGCTGCTCGCCGTGCCGTAGCCGTCGTGCGCGATCGTCAGGTACCAGACCGAGTCCCAGCGCGCCGCCGGCGACACCAGCAGGTCGCCGAAGCCGGAGAAGGGCGTCGTCAGCCCGCGCGCGTCGAAGGCGGTCGTGCCGGGCGCGCGACCGAACCAGATGACGCCGAGCAGTCCCGCCGCCCACACGACCAGCCGCGAGCTCCACAGGACACGCCACGCCTCCCGCCACGCGAGCGCCGTCTCGGGTTGCAGGCGCCCGCCACCGGCCGCGCCGCGTGGCCGTGCAAGGGCGCTCACGCGGGCGGGGAGACTGCCGCGGCTGACGGTACGCTCGCGCTCCATGTTCGGCCTCGATGTTCCCATGCTCGCGACCACGTTCTTCTCGGAGCACAAGAACGAGCTGACCGCACTGCTCACGATCGCCGGCACGATCACGCTCGCGATCATCGTCGACCGCGCGCTTCTGCACCGCGGCCACAGACTCGCGACCGCCGTCGTACGCGAGGAGCTGACGCCGGTCCTCGACACGCGCCTGCGCTTTCTGCGGCGGCTGATCACGCTCTCGATCGTCGTCATCGGCCTGCTGCTGGCGCTGTCGCAGTTCGGCGGCCTCAGCCGCCTCGCCGCCGGCCTGCTCGCCTCCGGCGCGCTGTTCGCGGCGATCATTGGCTTCGCCGCGCGGCAGACGCTCGCGAACCTGATCGCGGGCGTGATGCTCACGATCACCCAGCCGCTGCGGATCGGCGACCGCGTCACGATCGAGCAGGAGAGCGGCACCGTCGAGGACGTGCGCCTCAACTACACGGTCGTGCGCGGAGGTGACGGCGGGCGCATCTTCGTCCCCAACGAGCGACTCGCCGCGGGGATCCTCCACAACGACACGATCGTCGAGCCGCTCGTCGGACTCGAGGTCGAGCTATGGCTCGCGCAGACGGTCGACGCCGACGCGGCGCTGACCGCGCTCAGAGGGCTCGAGGGCGCGCCGATCGCCCGCATCGCCGAAGTCGCGGCCGACAGCGTCCGCTTCACCGTCACGCGCGGGACGATCCCGCCGGCCGAGCGCCCGGCGCGCGAGTCGGAGCTGCGCGCCGACGCGCTGCGCGCCCTGCGGGGTGCTGGTCTCCTGAGCTGACGTCGCGCGAAGGCGATCCGCTTGCGGTCGCTGGACCCCGCCGGGCCGGCAGGACCGGCACCCACCAGGCCGAAACACGCTCCTGGCTACACTTTTGCCAGTTCGCGCCGGCGTCCTGCTGCCGGCTCGCCCCCCTTCCGTCCCGTGACCCGCCGAGAGCGACAGAGGCGCCACCGGCGCCGCCACGGCCGCCCCCTGCGGCGCGCCCTCATCGTCATCGCGACGTTGCTGATCCTCGCTGCGACGGCGGGCGGCATCGCGTTCGCCGGCTGGGTCGCGAGCGTCGTGCAGGACACGCCCGACATCCAGGACCTCAAGCCGCGCCCTCAGGGGGCAGTCTCGATCGTGTACGCCGCCGACGGCTCGCGCCTTGGCTTCATCGCCGCCGACACGCTGCGCCGCGCGATCCCGGGTAGCCAGGTGCCGCTCGTGATGAAGCGCGCGACGGTCGCGATCGAGGACAAGCGCTTCTACAAGCACGGCGGCGTCGACTACGTCGGCATCGTGCGCGCGGCCGTCAAGAACGCCACGTCCGACGAGGCCCAGCAGGGCGGCTCGACGCTGACGATGCAGCTCGTGCGCAACCTCTACACCCCCAAGACGCGCTTCCAGAAGACGTTCACGCGCAAGATCCGCGAGGCGAAGCTGGCCGAGGAGTTGGAGAAGCAGCACTCGAAGGAATGGGTGCTCGTCGCCTACCTCAACAACGTGCCGTACGGCACCGTCGGCGGGCAGACGGCGGTTGGCGTGCAGGCGGCGGCGCGCATCTTCTTCAACAAGCCCGCGTCGGCCCTGACGCTGCCACAGGCGGCACTGCTCGCCGGGCTGCCGCAGGCGCCGACGCAGTACAACCCGTTCAACAACCCCGCCGGCGCGCGCAAGCGGCGGGGCGAGGTGCTGCACTCGATGGTCGAGGCCGGCTACATCACGCAGGAGCAGGCCGACACCGCAAACGACGAGCCGCTCGGCGTGCACCGCAGCGACTACTACGCGCACCGCCGCGAGCAGTTCTTCTTCGACTACGTCAGAAGCGAGCTGATCAGACGCTACGGCCGCCGCGTCGTGCAGCAGGGCGGGCTGAAGGTCTACACGACGATCAACCTGAGATTCCAGGAGCTCGCACGCCAGTCGATCCAGAGCCACGTCGGTTACACCGGCGCCCCCTCCGCGGCGCTCGCGACGATCGACCCCGACAACGGCCACATCCTCGCGATGGCCTCGTCGGCGACGTACGGCCCGACGATCTTCAACTACGCGTCGCAGTCGCACCGCCAGCCCGGCTCGACGTTCAAGGTGATCGACCTGATGGCGGCCGCGCGGATGGGGATCGACCCCGCCTCGACCTCCTACGTGTCGAGACACCTGACGCCCGGTTGGCTGCCGCAAGAGCCGACGTGGGAAGTGCAGACCGACAGCCACTCGTACTCCGGCAGCATGAGCCTCGCGAGCGCGCTGCCTGCCTCCGACAACACCGTCTTCGCGCAGCTCGGCGCCGACATCGGGCCCGAGAAGGTCCGCCAGGCGGCGTACGACATGGGCATCACCTCGCATCTCGACGCCTACTACGCGGAGTCGATCGGCGGCCTCAGATACGGCGTTTCCCCGCTCGAGATGGCGAACGCGTTCGCGACCGTCGCGGACGGCGGCTGGCGCAACACGGTGACGGGGATCGAGAAGGTCGTCCACCCGGATGGCCGTGTCGACGACCTCGGCAGATCGAGACGCAAGAAGACGTTCACCGACGGCGAGACGTCCGTCGTGATTCCGCCGATGGAGGCCGTGCTCTCCGGGGGTACCGCGGCAGGGCAGGGGATCGGCTGCCCGAACGCCGGCAAGACCGGAACAACGTCCAACAACACGGACGCCTGGTTCGTCGGCGTCACGCCGAGACTGTCAACCGCAGTCTGGGTCGGCTTCCCGAACGAGACGACCACGCTCGGCAGCTCCGTCTTCGGCGGCACGATCGCCGCGCCGATCTGGCACGACTTCATGACCGTCGCGAAGGGCGACTTCTGCGGCGGCTGGCCGGAGCCGAAGGAGCCGTTCCAGGGCTCCTCGTACCTCGGCACATACGCCGGCTCCTATGACGACAGCTCGAGCAGCGACGACTCGACGGACGACACGAGCGACGGAACGACAACCACGCCAGACACGACGACCACCCCCGCCGACGGCACGAACCCGAATCCGGACGCCTACGCGAATCCGCCGCAGCAGGCGCCGCAGACCCCGACGCCGCAGACGCCCGCGCCCACCGAGGGCGGCGGCGCCGGCGCCCCAACGGGCTGATCCGCGCCGATGCGCTGATCGCTGGTACGGTTCCCGCGTGCCAAAGGAAGAAAAAGTCGAGCTCGAGGGCGAGGTGATCGAGGCCCTCCCGAACGCGATGTTCCGCGTGAGACTCGACAACGACCATGTCGTCCTCGGCCATGTCGCCGGCAAGATGCGCCGCTTCCGCATCCGCATCCTGCCGGGCGACCGTGTGCGCTGCGAGCTGTCGCCGTACGACCTCGATCGCGCGCGCATCGTCTACCGCCACCGCTGATTCGCACCGCTTCTCGCGTCTCTGTCCGTTCCGCCTCCGCTGCCCGTGCGTGAGCTGGCGCTGATCGAGGCATTGGAGCGCGTGCTCGTGCACGACGACCCGCGCGTCGTGCGCTGGCTCGGCGACGACGCGGCCGTTGTGCGTGGCCGCGCTTTTGCAGTGACGTCGGTCGACACGATGGTCGAGGGCACCCACTTCCCGCCGCTCGCAGACGGGACCGCCACCCTCGCCGACGCCGGCCACCGCGCACTCGCTGGCGCGCTGTCGGACCTCGCCGCGATGGGCGCAGGCCCCGGCGAGGCCTACCTCGCGCTCGTACTGCCTGCCGGTCTCGGACACGACGACGTGCTCGAGCTGTTCGGCGCCGCGCAGGCGCTCGCCACGACGAGCGGCGTGACGATCGCGGGCGGCGACGTCGCGCGCGGCCCTGCGCTGATGCTCGCCGTCACGGTGGTCGGCTGGACCGACGATGCGGCTACGCTCGTCGGTCGCGACGGTGCCCGCCCCGGCGACCTCGTCGGCGTCACCGGCACGCTCGGCGACGCCGGCGCGGGGTTAGCGATCCTGCAGGGCCGCGCGCAGGGGATGCCGCAGCTCGTGCAGCGCTACCTGCGTCCGCTGCCACGACTCGCCGAGGGCCGGGCGCTCGCGGCCGCAGGCGCGCACGCGATGATCGACCTCTCAGACGGGATCGCGACCGACGCGCGGCACCTTGCGCAGCGCAGCGGCGTGCGTCTGGTCGTCGACCTCGAGCGGCTGCCGCTCGCTCCAGGCGTTGACGACGTGGCGCGCACGCTCGGGCTCGATCCGGCGGCGTTCGCGGCAACCGCGGGCGAGGACTACGAGCTGTGCGTGTGCGTGCCGCCCGAAGCGCGTCGCGCCGCCGAGGCTGCCGCCCCAATCACGTGGATCGGCACGGTCGAGGACGGAGAGCCAGAGCTCGACCTCGGGCCGCGAGGTGCTTCATTGCGCGGCTTCGAGCACGAGCTGTAATCGCTTTCGCCCTCCGGTCACCGCAAGCGGCGACCTGCAGGCGATGTCACACCCGCATCTCATTCAGCGCAGCGTCCCCAAGCAGGGCACGCACGTCAGCACGGCGCAGCGCACCATGCACGGCAAGCATGCGGGAGACGAAGGCTTCCGCGACCGCATCGACGTCCACGCTGTACGCGGCGCGATCGATCTGCGCTCTGAGCTCTGTGATCCTCATTGTGGTGGTGTTTTCGTCCATGCGATCCCTGCCACGACTTTCCCGGATACGCCGGATGGCACGCACCGCGGACCCGCATCCGCGCTTTCGCCGTGCCGTCGTTGCAGTCGCTATCGGGAGGACTCCCATCTGGCGTGAGAACACTTCCGCAACATCGGACGTCCGGCCACCAGGGTGCCCGTGCTCAAAGCCACGGGTGCTGACGAACGCCGTCGTTCGCTCAGCCGTGACGAGCGGCGCCGCGCGCCGCGAC
>Ga0126313_10000322_pt1 | contig 22375 bp, 27 predicted proteins | sample Plot105A_FD_89954 | JGI IMG/M metagenome (GOLD analysis project Ga0126313, IMG submission 89954) | Serpentine soil microbial communities from UC McLaughlin Reserve, CA, USA - Plot105A | ecosystem: Environmental > Terrestrial > Soil > Grasslands | place: USA: UC McLaughlin Reserve, Lake County...
CTACATCTTCAATCTCTTTATCACTCCGGTCTACATGCCGATTCATCTCAAGGTGGACGACTCTAAAGAAGAGCTTGCGACCCACCTCCTGCTGGCGTACTTTGACGACTGGCTCGAGTAACAAGAGGCGATAGAAGAAGTCGAGACGCAGGGTTTTGGCCGCTAGCCATTGAATGCCCAACCTTTTTCTATTCGCCCTATAAGTTTTTTAGAAATGTCTCCCCAGTACTGCCGTGGGCTACGGATCAGACTCGTCAGAATTTGAGAGGATCTCGACAAAGAAACTGGCGATACTGTTCGGGCTCGCATTCTTTGGCGCATTCATGCTCATCCAGATGATCCAGGGTTTTCCCCTCGTTGAACTCTTTACCAGGCAGCAGATCACAGAAGATGTGACTGTGACGATAAAGCAGGCGGACGTGTGCGTCGTCGAGCCATCCGACGACCAGCCAAGAGAGATCCATGACTGCTCGTACAGCGTGGGCGACACCCTTGTTATCACGTATACCGAAGGCGCTGCAGCGATAGATTCCCACAGGCTCAAGTAAGCTAGCGCGTGCCGCTTGCGAGCTTGAGAACGACTTGAAGGTTCTGCTCGTCCCCTCTTTTTTCATCGATCGGTGTCTCCAGAATGATTGGAAGGCTCCGGATGGCATTGTGGTTGATAAATGCCGCCATTCCCTCGCTTCCAATTGAGCCCAAGCCGATGTGCTCGTGCCTGTCGAGGCACGACTTTAGGCCGCCTTTAGAGTCATTAAAGTGCACTACCTTGAGCTCTTGCAGACCAACTGCCTTGTCAAAAGTTTCAATCGTTCCCTCGACGTCGGCCGGAGTGCGCAGGTCGTAGCCGGAGGCAAACAGGTGGCACGTGTCAAGGCACACGCCATATGCATTTGAACTGCTGCCAAGCCTGTCAAGGATCAGCCGCAGCTCTTCAAATGTGCCGCCGACATTGTTCTTCTGCCCGGTGTTATTTTCAAGGAGGACAGTTACGGGCTCTTCTTTTGTTTTCGACCTGTCGCGTGCAGTCGTGATTGCCTTTATCAGTTGGTCGACTCCATTTTTCGATCCCTTGCCCATATGGCTGCCAAGGTGAATGACAAGGTATGGTATCTCAAGTTCGCCGCATCTCTCGATTTCCCCTGCCAAGGTCTCGACAGATTTTTTGTAAAATTCCCCTGCAGGTCCCGACAGGTTTGGCAGGTACGGCATGTGCACCATCACAGAAGTCCTGTCGATGCCGCTTGCCGCCAATTTTTCTTTAAACAATTTCACGTCGTCAGGTGCAAGAGGCTTGGCCGCCCATCCGCGCGGGTTCCTGCTGAATATCTGAAACGCAGTGCAGCCTATCTTTTTTGCACTCTCCACTGAATTTGATATCCCGCCGGCTATCGACACATGGAACCCTACCCTGATGCCCATTTTGCTCTGTTCTGCTCCGCCATATATGCATGCGATAGATTGCTTACTTTAACCTGTCGTTGCAATAGGGCAATTGTATTTTTATTGTAGTTTGAGCTAAGCTAGCTAGCTATCGATTTGTCGTCAATAAGGATGGGAACGGGCGACCTTGCCAAGTACCCCTTTCTGAACGAAGCAGGCAAGTATCTGCGCGAGTCCGGCTTTGGCTGGGAGGAGCTTGACAGACCGGACATGCAAGACATTATCGAGCGGGCTGCCGAGCGAATAGAAGTAGAAGTCAGCGGCAATGTGTATGAAAAGCTCGACAGGTACGAAATCGAGATCCTGACTTTTCTGGTTACGCTGATAATGGTCAAGTCGATTGCCTTGGAACCGGTATTAAGAAAGTATGCGCTGGCGGAGGCAAGACGCGCCGAGAAATTCCTGATTGAAGACCTGAAGAGGCAGAACGATGCGCAAAAGCGCTCGCTATTTGCCAAGATCTTTGACGACCTTTTTAAACTGAAGATTGACGTGGCGGAAGACGGCAGGCTCTTCAAGGTCACGGTGACAGACTACCTGTCAAGATCCTCACACTTTCACGAGCAGGAGTGGAAGATGATCAACAGGCTCGTTGACAAGGGATATGTTTACCTTGACGCAGACGAGACTGTCCGGCTTGTAAGGCACGAGCTGTCAGTGCTGATATATGACAAGGTCAAGGCGATGACGCTCCCGACGCTCCCGCAGGCGATCAGGACAAGGGCTGACGAATTGAAAGCAAGGCTTGCCCCGCGCTACGAATACCGAGCCTATACGGTGACAGACTACCCTCCGTGCGTCAAGCACGCGCTGGAGGTGATGGGCAGGGGCGAAAACCTTCCCCACTCTGCAAGGGTGATGCTCGCCACTTACATGCTTGCTATAGGCAAGCCGATCGACGAAATTGTCATGATGTACCAGGACGCACCTGACTTTAACGAAAAGATAACCCGCTACCAAGTGGAGCACTTGGCCGGCCTCAAAGGAAGCCGCACGAAATACTCGGTGCCATCGTGTGAAAAGCTCCTCAATGAGAACCTGTGTTTTGCAACCGAGGAGTGCAGCGGCATAGTCAATCCTGTCCAGTTTGGAAGGAGGAGGAAACTGCAGCAGCGATGAACGCCAAGAGCGTGCAGACCGCCAAGAGCGCCTTCAGAGGATATTATTTCAATGCAAAGGCAGTCGTCGACACCCTAGGCAAGATAGAGCAGCGCGAGTTTGGCTACATGCAGTTTGGGCAAGCAGGCATGGTAAGGCACCTATCGTTCAGGGCCACGGGCGAGCTCACGGCGGCTCTGGTCAGGGAAGTGCCGTCCGACGTTTACTGCTCCAACGCGTACTACCGCTTCCCGACTGCGCCGATGCAGGAAAAGCAGTGGCTTGGGGCTGACTTGATATTTGACATCGACGGCAAGGACCTCGAGCTGCCTTGTATCCCATCCCACTCATATGCTGTTTGCGCAGGCTGCGGCCACGCGTCAGCTCCTGCGCCGGAGAAAGAAAAGAGCAAAGAATATTCGTGCCTTTCATGCGGCAGCAAGAAGATCGAGCGCGTTTCAATACCGTGCGGCAAGTGCATAGAAGGATCGAAGAAAGAAGTCAGGCTGCTTATGGAATTTCTGACAGGCGACCTCGGGATACAGAAAGAAAACATCAACATCTATTTCTCTGGCAACAACGGCTTTCACGTCCACATTGTAGACGACTCGTACGTTCCCCTTGACTCTTCTGCAAGATCCGATCTGGCGGGCTACATTTCAGGGACGGGCCTTATGGCAGAGAGCGTCGGCGTCCGGAAGGGCAAGGCCGAAAATCCGGCCTCCATCAAGTTCCCTGCAAGCGGCCTTGCATACGGCTGGCGAAGCAGGATTGCAGGCAAGTTAAAGATCGACAGCTCATCCGTAATCAAGCTGAAAAATATTGTGGAGCAAAAAGGCGGCTATGCGGCATTCAAGGCCGAGCTTGACACGATGGCAAGAGAAATGGGCGTGCGAATAGACCCTCAGGTAACGACTGACGTCCACAGAGTGTTCAGGATGCCCGGCACACTCAACAGCAAGAGCGGCCTTGGAAAGGTGAGATGCGACGATCTTGATTCGTTTGATCCATTTGTTGACGCGTGTATGCTTGGCGATGGCAAGGTGAGCGTCAAGATAAAGACCCCGGTAAAGCTGAAGCTAAAGAACAAGTCCTACAATATTTCAAAGGAATCTGCCGAGCTTCCGTCGCATGTGGCAGTCTACCTCATCTGCAAGGGCCTTGCTGAAGCGATCTAGGCTATCTGGTCGACCATAGATACAATGCCACTGATGTTTCCCATTACGGGCAAAACATAACTCTACTATTATCGCCCCAGTGCTTGCCCTGCCTGTTACTGCAGGCAGCCTTGTGACGGCTAACTGCTATCGTTTCGCTTTGAATGCAACACGCATTGTAGCTTGGTATTCCATTATCTTGTCGTTGCGGGCTATTACAAATCAGCTTGGGCAGAGAGAAGTGCGGATGTTGTCTTTTACTGCCTTTGCAGCCGTCATTGTCAAAGTCGGCACACACGTAATCTGCCTTGCTGTTATCGCGTCCTTCTTCATGCCGCTCGTCAGTCTGGCGAAAGCACGCCGCCGAAAAAGTCGCTCGTTTCGGCAATGTCGTCAGTGCTTGAGCTGTTCTGGTGCCAAAGCTGGTTGCCTGACGAAATAAGTTCTGACGGACCGCCAAAGATTATCTGGACCGCGCCGCCAGCGGAAACCGTAGATGGATCTTCTCCAACTATGCCTACTACCAAATCCATGTATCCGTCGCCGTCATAGTGGTCGGTTTCCACCGCGTAGCCGAATTCATCGTTAAACTCTGTGACATCAAGTATGCCGGGACTGTCCTAATGCCATATCTGGTTGCCTGCAGACGTCAGGCCAGAGGCGGAGCCATAGATTATGTTGACGCCGCCATTGTCAGCTAGTCCCACCTCAACGATTGCACCCATTGCAAGGTCGTCATAGCCGTCGCCGTTAAGGTCGACAAATGCTTCAGAAAGTGGAGTGCATAGGTCTACAGGAGGGTTGCCGTTCACAAATGAGATGAAGCTGTCTTGGCTAATGAATATGCCGCTATTGAGAACCGCGCCGTCAGTGGTCATGTTGAATACGGCGTCATTGGTGTTGTTGACGATAGCAGAATTTTCCAGAGTTGCGTCAAAGTCAAGGATTATAGTGCCGCCGGAGTTTTCCAGACCCACACCGGAGATAATGATTTCGTCGCCTTCCGGGTCGTCTCCGGAGTCTGTCGAAATTGTGCCCGTGTTGACGATTCCGCCAGAGACATCAAGCGTGCCTGAGATAAAGATGCCACCGGCATTTTCAATGTCGCCAGAGCGGTTTATTTCAGCAAAGTCGTTGACGGTGATTGTGCTGTTGTTGATGAGAGTGCCGCCGTTGTTGACGGTACCAAACTTGGTGACAGTGGCATTGGCATTGTTGTTGGTGCCGTCGTTGTCGATAATGCCCTACTTGTTGATGATCCATTCGTTCTTGAAGAGAGTGCCGGAACTAACCACAAGAGTCCCAGAGTTGGCAAGAACGTCAGAGAGTTTGAAGCCGGCGCCAAGGTGGGTGATTGTGCCTTGGCTGGTAATAGTCCTGACAAAGAGTGCACTCAGGATATTATTTGGTAGCGGATGGGAGGATTTATAATTTTACTCTAGTTAATAATTGCATAAGAGTAGTGCTGCTGCTGTAGGTAGTACTCAATAGATAGATAACACCGCACCAAAAACAGTAATCGAGGACATTATTCCCGCGCCCAATGTACACGCGCCTGCTTTACTCCTTATTATACGCGCCATTGAGATGACACATGAGCGCGAAAATAGAGCACACCAAGACAATTTTGCCCATATTGCTCTTGCTATAACTCCCGGAGTAACTCCAAGTGACTCAGAGTAACTCCAGCAGGAGTAACTCCGGAACCTCTTTTATTGCGCAGCATATTATTATTTTCGTTAAGAGTGCTGTGCTCTATATGATGGTGATGGTGCTAGTGTTAGAAAGTGTATTGCTTGGATCGATAGTAAGCGTGTCACCATTGTTAAGTGTAAAGCCGCTCATTGTACAGGTGCTTGTGCTAGGATTCCGCAAGCCGCCTATCGCCAAGCACGAGCCATCGCCGTTCAGGGTGAAATCAAGAGCAAAGGCGTTCTGCGCTTGCGGAATAGCTAACCAGATACTGGCATGTGGCTACATTTGCTGCTAGAGCCAACGAAACTGGCAAAGCTTTTACATTGATAGGATGAGGCGCTTTCAAGGCACCTCGATTGACAAATCCTGGAGTACATAGAACAGGCTTATATTGATATTCCACTTTTTAGGTGGATCACTACAAAATATTGAGGAAGGAAGGATCAGACGCTTCTGGTGTTCTGTCCATCTGCCTTGCGTTTTCCAAGTTGCCTAACGGCGTCTGCTTTGGGTTTGACACCCTGACAGGCTCTGTCGGGTCGGTCTTGTCTACTGAAAGCTCTGCCCCCTACTCGATGTTGGTCTTGCCCCTTTGGTTCTGGGTGCTCCGTTCTACCTTTAGCGATTCGCTCAGAGCAGGTACCGCCCAGCATCGATTAATAATGTTGCAAGCTTCTTTTGAGAGCCAGCAATCGCCGATAATGTAGGCGACCAAGTCTTATAAATCTTAATTCGACTTGGAATCATAAAAAGCGTCAAACCGGATCCGGTCAGAGCCTGGCTTTCGGAAAAACTCGCGTGCGCCGCTTCGCAAGCAGAGCACGCCATATCTACCCTCTCTCTGGCGCGCGGGAAAAAGAGGCAATCGGACCTCCATTTCTAATAAACACATTAAAGGGTGCGCCGCCATACTCAACATAACATTTGTGGGACACTTATAGCGAGGACAGGGCATCCCGCACAGACATCGGTAGGATAGCGCGGATTGCAGTCTTTGCAGCGCTTGGCGTCATAATATTTGCCATAGTGAGCAACCAGTCGGTGAACCTGCTCATGAACATCGCAGAATTTGGCGGCATCTTTACAAAGCCTCTCTACTATTCGACCCTTTCAGGGCTTATCCTCGCATCTATTTCGCTTGTCCGCTTGAACTTCAAGTCGCGCCACTCGATGACCTGGTACGGCGTCAGAACCGTCATCAACTTTTTGAAGAGGAGAGAGTACGAGTCCCAGCCCCGGATGACCCGCTACTCGGAATTCAGGATGGGCGGGGCCAGCTTTGCGCTGTGGCAGCTGACCAAGGTGGTGCTGTTTGTACCCCTCTTTGGCAGCCTGATCTTTGGCATGGCAGTCGAATACATGATGCAGGGAAACGACATCGGCCTTGGGTCGATAGACAACATCTTTGCGATCCCGTTTGCAGACGTGCCTGCGGACGGCAGCTACGCGCAGGAGAAGGTCATCCCGATGTTCCCGGTGCTTACGCTCCTCATCCCGGCGCTCCTGGCTGCCGTAGGGTTGCGGCTGCTGCTTTACGTCGGAGTCTCTGGCATAGTGAGCATCGTCTCGCAGTACATCATTGACGCAAGGGAGAGCAAGCCCAAGTTCCTCTCCTACATCTCCACCGTAGAGATCATAGTGGGCGCGGCCGTACTGTGGGTAGGCTTTACCATGTTCTTCAACCACGACATCGACTACAACACGCGCTATGCTATCTCGGCCGCGCTGGCGCTGGGCGCCGCCTTTATCGCGTTTGGCGTGCTTGACAGGAGGCGTGCAAGGGTGATAATCTACCCGACAAAGAGGCACATTTACTCCAGGCTCCTGACCGTTGCCGTGGTAGTGGTGATGGCCGGCTCAATAATGGTGATAAACGATAGTATCGCAGACGCCAAAAAGATAGAGTGGAGGGGGCCTTACATCGCGCAAGAGATATCGGTCAACCGCTACATGCATGAGCTGGACCAGATAAGCGTGATGAATTACGATGTCACGCAGCCGTCGGTGGCCGCTTCCAGGATACAGCAGGTGGTCAACGAAAATCGAGAAACGCTGACCAACATCCGGCTGTGGGACCAGGCAGCTGCCAACTCGAAGCTCAAGCCGGAGCTTGGGCAGAGAAACGACATCGACTACGTCGACATCGACACACTGCGCTTTGGAGACACGATGTACTGGACCGGCACCACTGCGCCCCACGTGCCAGACAACATGGCGGCAAGCGATAGGTGGTTCAGCGAGCACATGACCTACACCCACGCCAACATCGGCATGAAGATGCTAGAGGCGGACACTGGAAACTTGGCCAACGAGGGCAGATTCTTTGACCAACGCAGGATATACTACGGCGAGAGTGGAGAGAAAGGCCTCTTTGACAATGCGTGGTCAGCGTACCCGGTCGGCAGGGAGCAGAGCGACGAGGTCGACAGGTTCTTTTACAACGGGACCGGTGGCGTGGACGTCGCGCCGCCGCTCAGCTGGATGTTTGAGCCCAATTTTATGCTATCGTATCCGAGCACGCCCATCCACGTCATGAGGTACAAGGACGTACACGAGCGTATGGAATTGCTCTACCCGTATTTTGTTTACGACTTTGGCTTTGGCAGCTCGACCACCGCCCAGTTCAAGCGGGTCGACGTCTTCCCAGTCAGCGACGGCGAAAACACGTACTGGCTGATCCCGCTGGTGGTCGCGCTTGATACCCGCTATGTGCCATGGAGCTCCAGCCCTGACCTGAGCTCGAGCTTTATGCTCAAGCTCGTCGGATACGCGCTGGTCGATACGTACAACGGGAGCGTGCAGGTCATTGTCACCGGCGACGACTATTTCTCCGAGATATTCCTCAACCAGTACAGCGACATCGGCGCTACAAGGGAAATCCCCGAGTGGCTCAGCGACCAGATCAAGTACCCCGAGGAGATGTTCGTATGGACGATATCCAAGTTCAACATCTACCACGTCACCGATCCCAAGACGTTCATAGAGGCAAAGCAGTTCTATAGCATCCCCGTGGACGCGGGTAGAATGGTGCCGCCCTACTACATCATGACAAAGCCGCCGGGCTTTGAAAATCCCGAATTCGTGGGATTTCAGTCGCTCGAGCTGACAAATTCGCCAGCAAAGAACTTAGTCGGCTACATGATAGTGCAGAATGACGCCGAAGACCTTGGCAAGATGACTTTCTACTCGGTGCCACTCGACTCGCCTGTCAAGGTACTAGGCCCAACCGCCGCCAAAGAGACTCTCGAGAAGGACAGAGATTACAGGAATGTCAAGACCCTCCTGCAGGGCACGCCCACACTTGGCGAGAACATTCTGTACAGGATGGGCGACCATGAGGTCTATTTTATTCCGGTCTACACCGCTCAGACCAGCGGAGGAGTCATTTCGCAGATCGGCACCATTGCGGCAGTAGGCGGAAGCTCTGTCACCGGCACCTACTACGTGGGCCTAGGCGACACGCCAGTAGAGGCGTTTGAGAACTATTTGCTGAAATTGTCAGGCGTGGCGCCAGTGGACGAGGAGCCTGTGGCGGGTGGCGGCAACCAGACGGTAGTGGTGCTTGACAAGGAGACCAAGGTACAGAACCTCGAAAAGGTGTTCGTCGATGCAGGGCTTTCGATCGCAAAGCCAAGCGCGATATCGGTGCCGGTAGAGTTCAAAGAGACAGATGCCGTCTACAGGCTCGAGTCCGACTTCTCCGACATTGAAACGACGATAAGGAACCTTATCTCTAGGTTTGCGCCAGAGGAGGGTGGACGCATACTCGAATGGCAGGATGACACCAAGATTAACTTTGGCGTTCTGCAGCAGGTGGACGGCATAGCAGAGATCCACTACATCTCGATAGAGGTTGGATAGAATCTGCCGGTGCTGCTAGTAGTGGACAACCTGTCCCCCTTTACGCCAGACATACTGGGCTGCCTGAAGCAGCTGGGCATCGAGTGTGTTTGCCTGAAATTCTCTCAAGTGTCGGAAGGCGATCTTGCAAGGTGCGGCAAGGTGATACTATCCGGCAGGCGCAAGAACAGCAAGGAGATAAACGCGGCAAACTCAGCGATACTGAGGCACTGCCAAGAGCAGGGCAAGCCCATCCTTGGGATCTGCTACGGAGCAGAGATAATTGCGCTCACGCTTGGAGGCTCGATACGCAAGATGCCCTCCCACGTGCAGGGCCCAACCGACATATTGGTATGGGGGCCAAACCCCCTGACCGGGGGCAAAAAGTCAATTTCGGTGTACGAGAGCCACGGCTACTGTGTCGCACGCTTGCCGGCGACTTTCAGGTCGCTTGCCAGCTCGCAGCACTGCCAGCATGAGCTCTTTGCAAGCGCAGACAAAAAGATCTACGGCACGCAGTTCCACCCGGAAAAGAGCAGGAGCGACGGCCTGATGATGTTCCAGAACTTTGCCAACCTGTGATGATGATAATAACAAGAAGGATTTTATTTAGTTGGAAGCATGAGCCCGGATCATGGAGTCGCAGCCGCCTGAGCATTTCATCAGCCTGCCACTTGTCAGCAAGAGCGAAGAGAGAGCGCACCTGCCGCTGGTAGTAAATGTAGTCGCCAGGTACTGGGGCGAGGACATTGCGCTGCAGGGGACAGGCGAGGCTGCAGGTGCCAGAGGCGCGGTCATGATAGACGGCATAGAGCTAGCGGAGAGCCGCGGATTTGCTTCCTACATTTACAAAGGCTCCATCAAAGATTTGAAAAAGCGAATTGACCAGGGGATACCGCCTATAGTGGTGATGCCCGGCATCCAGGAGACCGTGCAGCATGCGATGGTCGTTTCAGGCTACAACAGCGACGAGCGCAGGATATTGACGTATGTGCCCGAGCCGGACACCATGGGCGCGATTCCAGAACAGAAATTCGAGCAGGACTGGGAGCAGGACGACATGACCGCGATTATCTTGGTGCCAGCGGACATGAAAGACTTACTCAAGGACGAAGGCTTGAAGTTTGCAAAGTCAAACAGGGCGTGCTTTAAGGCAGAAGGGCTATGGCAGCGAGGCAGGGTCAACGACGCTATTGAAATGTTGCGCAGGGCTGCTGAAATAGACCCGGACAACGCGCAGGCGTGGTGCCTGATTGCTGGTATTTATAACGAAATGAATTCTGATCAGGCTGTCCCCTGCTACGAAAGGGCTGTCAAATTAAACCCCAAATACTACCTTGCATACCGAGGCCTTGGAAACTATTACCTGAAAAAGAAGGACTATTCGCTTGCAGAAACCTACTACACCAACGCAATAGGCGTCAACCCCGCGCGCTTTGGGCCGATATACAAGAACCGCGCGGTCGCAAGGATGCAGCTTGGCAACAACGCGAGTGCAAAGGAGGACCTTGTAAAATACTTGGAACAGACGCCTGCCGCTCAAGATAGGAAAAGCATGGAAGACGCGGTAGCACAGCTGTAAAATAATCATCTTACTTCAGTGTAGGTCTTTACTTCTACCGGCGCAGCAAGCAAATGCTCGACTTTTGATCGCAGGCTCTTGATGTACGGCTTTTGGCCATGCTCCTCAAACGCTCTGTATAACTCAAATATCTCGTCAAAAACGAGCTCGTGAGGGTCTTTTGTCGAGCTGTGCAGGACATAGGCAATGTTGCCCGACTCGCTTCTCATCGGACCGATGAGCGTCAGCAGCGCTTTTTCCAGCTCCCTGCCCTTCTCCGGCTTTGCCTTGAAAAAGGCAAGCACCCTTACCGCATCAGCAGTCCGACTCTGGAACTTCCTGATGTCCGTAGTTTCCATGCAGAAATTCCAAATGCTGGCAGGCGTTTTATAGTTGCTGGCTGGTCAGCACCCTGATCGCCTGCTTGAACTCTTCTTGGCTGAGCAGAGGCGTGTCTGCGACCTTTAAGTTCTCCTCGACATGCTCGGCCTTTTTTTGGCCAATGAGAGGGGCTATGACTGACGGGCTTGACCGCACTATCTGCACCAGCTTGGCAACTTTGTCGCTTATGCCGCCGTAGTCAGGTATCTCGGCGCGCAAGAGCCTGCCCTGAAAGAGCGGAATACTGGTAAAGATGCCGACATTGAGCTTGGCTGCCGCTTCCAAGATGGTCAGGCTACTACTTGCAGGCCCGGCTGACTGGTTCTTTAGGAGGAGCGCCTCGCTGTACGCAAGGTTGTACGGCAACTGGACAAACCGAAAGCCGTGGTTTTTTCCGCCGACACTTTCTGCGACCTTGACTGCCTGCTCAAGCGACAGGTATTCGCGGCTCTCGGGCGGCACGCGGAAGCAGGTCCATGTCGCCATGCCGTAGTGCCGTATCTTGTTCTGCGATCGGTACTTTTCATAGACTTCAAACGCCCGGGCAAGCATCTCCATGAACTGCTGCCTGCTCACGTCCTCGTGCCAGCTTTCAAACGCGTTGTGGATGTAGACAAGGTCGATGGTTGAAAGGTGCATGTTCGTGAGCGACTTGTCGATGCACTTTCCAAGGTAGTTCGGGTTCATGACGTTGTAGCCGGAGCTGATGTCGTCGGCGCTCATCACTTCAGTCTGGATGTACATCCTATACATGTATTCCATCACGTCTACGTTTGGATAGTCACCGTCGTTTGTGATGTAGCCATTCTTGGTGGAAATGAAAACCTGGTCGCGCGTAATTATGCCATCCTTTACGAGGCGCAATAATGCTCTTCCGATGCTCTTCTCAGACTTCATGGCACGGTAATTAATAGCAGTGTCGATGACGTTGACCGCGCCTGACTTGACCGACTGGTAGACGGCATTCTCAACTGCAAGGTCCTCCTGCTGCGTCGGCTCGCCGAGGTACGTCCCTATGCCGATGCTTGACAAATGCAATCCGTCAAATCGCTTGAAGTGGCCTTCAGGTCTCCCCTGCGAAACAGCATACTGCATGTATCTCTTGGTGCCTGCAGGCGTGGCGTGGCCTTGCAGCCTCTCGTATGATGACAATGCCATTGAAAAACGTAGAATGAGTAATAAACGGATCGAATTTCGCTACTCCCTTAAAGGGAGCAGGTCTTATTTTGCGCGGATACGATATAATAACGATAATGGCAGTGCCGGATCCGAATGTGCTCAACCGGTTCGTTCTGTTTAATCCAGCCGTGGCTCGGGTGCTTGGAGCCGCAATTACTGCGGTTTCCGTCGGATTGTCAATGGTGATAGCGCGCTACTTCTTCAAGTCTTACTGTTCTCAGGGCTTGGCTACCTGCTCGGCCTGCCTGTAGGGTTTGCCTTCCTCGGCGCGTCGTTCCTATTCGAGATGACAAGGCTGCTGTACAGCGCCGACCTGGTATTGCATCCGGCGTTCTTTTGGATCCAGATGTCGGTCTAGGCAGAAGCGTCCGCGCTTTCCTACTATTACAAGAATTCAGACGACAGCAGTAGCAGCGAGCCCATCGGATCAAGGGACGTGTTAAGGACCACCCTGCCTTTCGTGATGGTCGCGGTCCCGTTCATGGTGCCGACTGCCGCGCTGATATCAGGGCCCTACTTTAACTACGCCGGCCTTGCGGACCTCAGCCTTTACAGAGGATATTCAGCATCGCAGCCATTGGGTACATATTCAAGAGCACCATCGTGTCACTAGTCAAGGCGGTGAATATCAAGATGCTGTACGTGCCAGCGGCGTTTGTGCTCCTATGGGTTGAGCAGTGCTCGCTGGTAATAGCATACTTTGACAACAGCGTAGTCGCGTTCATCGGATTGGCCATTGCAAGGATTGCCGGTTTGGCGCTCTTTGCGTACATCATGCACGGTATAGCATCAAGGAGGAGGATTGTGATTGAGGCAAGAAAAGCGGCATAAGCTACAATTGTTTTACGAGATATTGTGTGCGATTAAAGAGGACACCATGCACAACGAGGTTTCTAGACCGACCCGCGTCCAGCTCTTCATCATCTTGTCGTGCGACAATCTGGTGAAGCACTTTGATGAGCTGGACGAGAAGGGCATGATTCATCGGGTGAGCGGCCTTGTGTCGGTAACTGCGAAGGGCAAAAAGTTCATCGAGCAGTATGACCAGCTGATAAGCCTTATAGAAAGTGCAGGAGTTTAAAATACTGAAATACCAGGGGGAAAATAAAAGAAAAAGAGAGTCAGGTTTTTTAGATTCTGATGCAGTTACCTAGTTTGCCATTTTATTTTCTTCTGTTATTCCAAAGATATTGCCTTCAGTATCCTGACAGGTTGAGAACCAACCAACGCCCGGTATCGCTGTCGTGGGCATCAGTATCTTGCCACCTTTATTCTGAATCAAGTTGGAGAATTTGTCAACTGAAGACAGACTTATTGCATTCATGGTAGGCATCGCCGTCTCTCACCCTTTCTGGAAAGACAGCCGTTGATTCCGAGCTCTTTTTCGTCTCCTATAGTTACCATCCAGTACTTCCATAGCACCGTCCCACTTTTCGAATTTCCATCCGAAAATATCTTTGTAGAATTTCATCGCTTGTTCTGAATTGTCTACAATCATGTCAAAATGAATTGGTCGAGGCGTTTGACTGCTAAATAAGTCTAGCTGTTTATCATAATTGCTGCGTTATGTATGTGTTGGATAGGGTTAAAGTCGGCAGCCATCTTGGTACAGACTACATACTCATTCACGCACCCTCTTCAAGTTATAGGTTCGGACGAATTTGAGCTAGTTTTGATATGAAAATAGAGTTGTTTAGAATATCAGGCTCGCTGCAAGCATAAAGCCGGTTATCCTTGAATACGTTACAGTACACGACATTGCCGGCACCAGCCTTTCAGCGCTCTCCTGATCCTTTCTCAATGCCATTATTGCCTTGACAGCAAATGGTAGCGAGGCAAGGCTGACAAGCGAATAGGCTTTTGTAAACCCAAGAAAGATGCCGGCTACGATCATTGCATACGCAGCAATTATGAAAACAGGAAAAGCAGAAGCAGCAATTTTCCTGCCCATGATGATGACAAGCGTCCGGCGACCCTTTGATCTGTCTGCTTCATAGTCTGGAAATGAGTTAATAAACAATACGGTAGCCGACAATAGGCCGACGATGGCTCCAACAAATATCGCTGCCATGTCGATAGCGGCAGTCTGCACGTAAAAGGTGCCTAGCACTATCATCGCCCCCTTGATTGCCACAAAGAGCTCGCCAAGGCCAGCGTTGACGATGCTGGTAGAGTAAAAGTAGATGGCGACGACTGCGAAGCCCAGTATCACAGCGATGGCGACTCCACGTATTGCGACAAAGTACGCGCCTATCGCTGCGCCAAGTATCAGGAATATCATCCCGGCAGTATAGACTGCTTTTGGCGTGAGGATGTTCTCCGGCAGGACGCCGGTTCCGCCCGAGAACTTGGTCCTCGTCGTTGCAGAATCGATGCCTCTTTTATGATCCCAGTAGTCGTTGAGCAGGTCGACGCTTGCGTGCAAAAAGCTGACGCCAAGGTACGTCAAGACAGCGTACAGCGGGTCGATGTAGCCGAATTTCCAGTAGGCTATGGCAAGGCCGTTGCTTACCGCAATCACGGATGCGAGCAGAAACCTGATCCTGATTGCCCGTAGCCAGCTGGACAGCACTCCGGTGCGTGATACGGCAAGGGTCTTACTATGCTTTTTGAATCAATCAGTCGCCTGCGACGCACCGGTAATAGATGACGCCGTTCACCGTCACGTCTTCTATTTTGAACTTTCTCTTCCTGCCAGATATCGCTCCAGCAATATCTGATATGCTCATCTTGACCATCGCGTTATTCACGTCTGCTTCTGAAATCGCGGTCGCCTGCGCTATCTCTTTTGCTGAAAAGCCCTTGCCACGGTTCCTGCAAAGGAACTGGTTAATGATCGTAGAGAGGTCCTTGTGAGCTTCAAATTCTGCAGCGTCAATCGGTGGTGGGCACATATATACGGATGGATAAAAGCACGCATCAAATTAAATACTCTTGTTGCGAACTACAGGATAACGTGAGAGAGTCTCCTGCGCTCAGCCGCCTTGAAATGCGCATTCTCGAGTCAGTCAGAGGCGAGTCCCGGCACGAAAAGGCGATTGTAAAGGACGTCAGGCTGGCCGAGCCCATCGTCGCAGAGGTCGTAACCGACCTGATGTTCAAGGGCTACATCGAAAGGCGCACGCGGCGCTGGATGCTGTTCTTCTCCCGCGAATATTTCTCGATCACATTTGAAGGGCTTGCCGCGCTTGAAGCTGCCAGGAGTGACCTTGACAGGATAATGGAAATACTAAAGGAAAGGGGCCAGCAGATGGTGGATGCAATTTTGGAAGAGATGCCGCCGCTCGCATCGGGGGCCATAAAGGCTACTTATAGAGCGGCAAAATTTATCCTCAAGTAGCTAGCTGGTTCAATGCAGCCGCTCCAAACGCCAGCTTTTCTATAATGTGATTCTGGTTAATTGATTTCATCTTCTTGTAATAGTCAAGATTTTACCTATCAGATGTCATAATCAAGATCGCCAAGAGTTAAAGCGGATCTGGAAATAGATTGCTTGATGCAACACACGAACAATGCAACTTCAAAAAGTGTGTCTCTAACAATAGCAGCTGTTGCTGCTGTCGCAATATTGCTAACGATAGCCATTTTCCCTGCTGCTGGCATGGCAGGGATAACACAATATCCACATCGGAGTATCGGGTATGCCCAGCAACAGCAGCCGTCGCGTCAGGCGACAAATGCTTCTGCAAGTGCCAGCAATACTGCTACAAACGCCATCACCGTAGTCATATCCTCGGGTGCCTCAGTCAATCAAACCAATCAATACTATGTTCCAAACTCAATTCAAGTCCCAAGTGGATCAAATGTTACATGGATCAACAATGACACCGCAGCGCATACGGCAACAGCCGGCAATCCTCAGCAAGGCCCTTCGGGACAATTTGATACGGGATTATTCAACCCAGGGGCAAATGCTTCGGTAACAATACAGGATCAACCGGGAGCTACGATACCATACTATTGCACCGTGCACCCGTGGATGACTGCAACGGTAACTGTAGTAGCACCAGGTCAAAATATGGCAGCCGCATCGCCTGCGGCGAATACTACTGCTCCCCAATAGCAGATTACTTGAGCCGTTCGAGTTCACTTGGGTCTATGCCGTTTTCGCCAGCTGGAAAACCGCTGGTCACGAGTGGCTTGCGGCCCATGAATCCCTCGTCCTTGGCATGCCAGAACTTTATTTCGTCCTCTCCTACTTTCCAGCACAGCCAGACCTCCTCGTTGAACCTCTTTGACGGAAAGTCAAGCAGCCCCTCATCCACGCTCTTTATGACCACCCCGGTGCCCTCGAGCTGGTCTATCGCGTTGTAGAGGTTTGAAACGGCGGCGTTTAGCTCTTGCTTTTTCTTGATAAACTGTTGGAACTCGCTGCCCGAATCGATTATCATCTGTAGCTGCTCCTGTATGGCGACCACCTGGTTCTTTTGGGCGATAATGTTTGCAAACATGCGCTTTACCTCTGGCAGCGCCTTGTTTGCGGTCTGTGGCGTGTAGAACGTGAACATGTTGCTATCTTGACAAGATTGTCCGGACTCGCAAGATAATTTATGCCTTTAGCACGGCAGAACACAATCTCTCCCGCAGATGATGATCATCATCTCATCATATCTTTGTAATGTGCTTGAACACGTCGCTCCTCATGACGCCCCGAGCACCTGCTGCTCGTCGTCTGAGACGACTGCCACCAGGTCCAGGTCGTGCAGCGCCATGTATTCCACCACTTCATAGAGCGGTTCGTCCATCTTGACGGCCCCGATCTGCTGTATCGAAATGTCGTTTCCAATGACGCGGTCCCAACCCTACCTCCTTATCTTACGCATCTGGGAAGGCGTCAATATGCCCAAGTATGACCTACCGTCTTTCATCATTGCGACATATTCAGGATTGTACCCGTCCTTATGCTTGTCGTCAAGCTGTCTGACGGTCATTTCGCCATACACAGTCGGCGGCTCTGCGATGTAGACATCGCGGACGCACAGGTGGCCGAGCATCGTACTCGTGTACCTGGAGTCAGCGTGTCTATCGCCACCTCGATCGTTATCTTTTTGACGACCTGGCCTGCGGCAGAAGAGGCAAGCAGATTCCCCTCTTCAGGGTTGCCAAAGTCACAAGTATATCATTATCATTATGCCAAAGACGACAAGCGAAAACAGGTCTGGCTGCACCATCCCGGCTGACAGGGGCGACAGCATTTTCGCAAGGTCGACTGCGCCCTTGGCCATCACGCCGGTGCCAATAGTGAGGACTGGCTTGAGCTTGGCGACCGCTGCGGCCAGTATTGCTCCGCCAAACTTGCCAAATGTAATGATTGCCAGAACTACCGCTACCAGGTAGTACGGCACGCTCAGGCAGCCATAGCTAAAATGGATGCCGATGCTCGCAAAAAATATCGGTATGAAAACCCCGTGCGCGATGCTGTGCAAGCCCTTTATCGACTTTTCATAGTCCTTCTTTGGCATCTGGGAAAAAGAGCACGCCAAGCAAGAGTGCGCCCACCACCCGGTGGACGCCGCTGGCTTCAGCAAAGTAGGACATGAGCAAGATCAGGCCGATGAACATGCCAAAGTAGATCTCCCTGACCTTGAAGTGCGACCGGACGTACCGCATCACATGCGGAAGAACCTTGAGCCTAAAGAGCGTGACTGCAGAGAAAAATATCACCATGCATACAAACAGCCACGCAAACGAAAGCTGCTCAAATGTCAGCGACAGATCCTCCTGCCCCGGGACCAATGCGGTTACCGTGGTGGCCCTGGGTAGGCCGGATATTGCCAGCGTGGCATTCAGGCCGGGCGCAAACGCCGCGACAAAGGCGTTGACCGTCTCCTGAAAGCTAGACGGGTTTGCTAACTGAATAAAGGCGCTTGCTACTACTAGGCCGATGAATTCCGGCACGGCAGTGAACCTAAAAATTTCAAGCCCGAGCGGCTCCTTCAGCTTGCCATAATCCATGAGGATTTTCGCAACGACCCCGAGGCTCGAGATGCTAATGACGCTTGCAACCGCAAGAAGTGGCGTTGGTCCAAGGTCGGTAGAGCGCGGCATTGCAAGCGCAAATGGCACGACAAACCTCACGGTGACGCCGGCAAAGAGCCTCATTCTGAGCACTGAGAAAATACTCAGAATGTCGATTTCTTCCAGCCCTATCAGGAAGAAAAAGAAGAAGATGCCTGTCTGTATAACTATCTCTATAAAAAGCATGAGTTCGTCGGCAGGCTGCAACTAACGCAAGAACGGCTAGGCCCACAACTATGCCGGCAATGATGTAGCCGACTATGGGCGGCTGCCTCAGCCTGACTGCTATTTCTTCAAAGAGCTTAGCACAGAGCACGAAGAGCGCGATGTGGAGTATGCCCTTAAAGCCTGCCAAAATGCCGATATGGAAACTGAGCCTATATTAATTTCTAGTAAGTATCTTGAGTAATATTATTCATACGAGACGCTCAGGCCGTACGAATTGCTAAAGATCTCTGGCCTTTTACTTGTTGTTCCTTTGAGCGCGACGAGTATCTTTTCGTTCTGCGGATCGACTGTGACCCGCATTCGCGCAAAAGAATCGACAGAGTGCTGGAACTCTATTGGAACAGCAGAGCCCTTGAGCGACTCTGGGATGCTGGGCTCAAACTGGATCCTGTTGACTACCATGTTTGCCTTCATGCCAAGCATCATCTCTCGCAGCGCATAGACGTACATGCCGACTGACCATGCCTGCAGTATGCACGAGTTGAACGGCTCCGGCCTGTCTCCCCTGTACGTTTCGGCAAACATACCGTTTTCCATGATTATCCTTTCTGCCATCGACTCTAGGTAGCCAAGCGACTGCTCCTTCCGGCCGAACTCGATCTCGCATGCGGCAGCCCACCCCGTGACAAGCGGCCATACCGCCCCGTCATGGTACAGCGCAGGGTTGTACCGTGAGTCTAAGCTGCTGAGCGTCCTGACGCCCCAAGGCGTCGTCATGTCCTGCATCTCGATCCTTTCAAGCACTGACTCGGCCTTGTCTCTGTCCCTAACTGCGCCGGTGAGAAGCAACACGAGCGCGTTAGGTCGGATGCTTGGGTCCTTTGAGCCGTCCTTTCTTATCGTGTCGTAGTAAAACCCCAGCGCAGGGTTCCAGTACTCATAATCGATTTTTTCCCTGAGCTGCTTGGCTCTATCGCTCCACTTGTCTTGATTTGCACTGTCGCCAACGATTGCAGCAAGCTCGCTTCCGATCTTTAGGCTTTCATAGAAAAGCGCCTGGATGTCGTTTGCGCTCTTGCGCCTGTCAATGTGATCCATCCAAGTGGAATCCTGTATCGGCAGCTTCTCTGCGACGCCGGTGAACCCGTGCTCGACCAGCCCGTCGCCGTCCACGTCCTTGTGCATGCCCCAGTCGACTAGGTCCACGATTGACTCCCAGCGCTTCTTAAGGTACGCGACATCTCCTGTGGCAAGCACGTACTCCTTGAGCGCCCACGGAAAGAGAAACGTCGAGTCGGCTGACCCATAGGTCGCGGCATGAAGGAATGCCTTGCCGCTGATTATCATAGGAAGCTCGCCCTTGACCGTGCCGCCCACTGATTTCTTTGCCTGGTGCTTTAGGAAATTGTCAATCGTAGCAGCCGCAAAGCGGTAGTCGCCAATGGCAAGGTAGCCGCGCAGCGTCCAGCCCGTGTCCCTTGCCCAGTAGTTTGGAAAGCGCGGGAGCCCGGCGCATATTCCCTCTCCAAGCCCATCGTACTCTGTCTGAAGATACCGCATGCACGCCTTTGCCTTTTCGTACGCGGCGACTAGCTTTGTTATGGCAGAGTTTTGCTTCTGGGAGGACGACGACGACCTTATGTTAAGAGCGGAAGACGAAAATTCTTTGAACCCGTTCTCAGTCTCTTCGACAAGCTGCCCGTAGCTGTCCCTCATCTCCAGGTACTCCTTTAGGCAGTTCTCCTGATCGGTAAAGCTGCCGGTCCCGACCAGTGCAAGCTTGACTGTCTTGCCTGTCTCGATTTCAACGTCGTATGACAATTCCAGATCGTTGTCAAACGAGTCCGTCAGCACCTTGCCCGGCTTCAGGCTCTTTGGGGCGACTCCTATCGTGCCGAAATACTGCACGCCGCCTGATCGGGTGCTTACCTGCAGGCAGTTGTGCCTTGTGTTGAACCGGGAAGTGATGCTCTGCGACACGGCTGCCAGGCCGTAGCTGGTGATATTGCCGTTTATTATGAAGTGTATGCGGATCTTGCGCCTTGACGGCTTGGCCTTTCGTCCAGCAAGGCTCCGGAATCCGTTCAGCAGGCTCAGGTCGAGGGCCATTATGAACCCCCTGTGCTCAAAGGGGACGAGCAGCTTTCTCTTTACTTGAAGTCCAGCCAGCTCGTGCTTTGTCTGGAGGATGCCGTTTTCGTGCCTTGACGAGACTACAAAGTTTGGCAGCCTCTTGCGCACACCATCATCCATCGATATCTCTACTGTTATGCGGCCAAACGCCCTTGCAGGCGGGACGTACAGTCCTCCGTTGTCGTACCTTACGCCCATCCAAGTCCAGTTGGCCGAAAGGGCGCCATTTGACGAGCAGACGATGTATGCCTTCTTGCCCGAGAGCACCAGCGGAGTGGTAAAGTTCTTGAAGATAGTGGCGTTCTCGCCTGATTCCTTGGTTGACTCGTCGTCCGACGGCAGCTCGGGGACAAACACCTCGCCGCTCTGGCGGCCCGCGTAATCCTTGAATTTGAACGGGATCATTATCTGCTCGAAGCCTTCCATCTTACTCACGATCACGATCTTGTGCCTCTTTTTGTCCAATCCGCCGTCCTTTATCACTAGAAACCGCACGCATTGAAAGGGCTTGAACGGGATCGGCCTGTTCTCTGACAGCGTGGCCGCGTTCACAACATCTTCTGATGTTGCGATGAAAACCGACGTCTTTGGGACAGGGAATTCGTCAACGTAGACGTCAAGGGAGATTATGTTTCCCCCAAGCGGCACCGGCGGGTTCAGTAGCGAGAAAATGAACCCTTGGTACTTTTTCCCGCCTTTTACCACGGTCACGTTCTGCAGGCTGCCCTTGACGTATGAAAGAACAGTATGGATGCTGTCGAGCGTTCTGGTTATTTCATATGCACCTTTTAGTGTACTAGTCCGCTGCAAATGCGCGGAATTTGACAGTGATATCTTTAGCCCTTCCATTTTAAAGACTTTTGTAGGTCGTTCCTAATGACCTACTTATCAAAATATTTTATATAATCAGCATTTACTACCCACATGAAACTCGATTTTCCAAGGTATAAGGTGCGCCTCGGCGCTGTCAGCCCCATGCTGTGCAGCGGATTTATGAACTCGACTCTGGAAAATCAAAAGTGTTCCTTACTTTCCATCAGACGATAAAAAAGTTCGACTATGACGAAATTTCAAACATCCTTCACGACCTTGCCATCATGATTCCGATCAAGAACGAAAAGCTGAAGCTGTTGGAAGGGGTGCTCAGCGGCATATCAAATTAGTGCCTCGTGATAACACTGTCCAACAGCTCGCGGGTCCCGATCCACAGGTTTGCGATGAAGGTCGAGGCTGTCAGGCAGCTTGGCAGATTCATGGACAAGCGCATGATCATAGTGCACCAGCAGGACTCAGGGTTTGCAGAGGTCTTCAAAAAAAGTTGGCTACAACTGATCCTCGACTCTGAGGAAGGCATCACGGCCGGCAAGGCAGAAGGCATGGTTACGGGCCTCCTAATAGCCAAGGTGTACCACAAGGACCATCTTGCCTTTATAGACGGTGACAATTACGTGCCAGGCGCGGCGAACGAGTACGTCAAGATATTTGCAGCTGGCTTTGGCATGTCAAACACACACGCTACTGCAACGTGAGGGTGTCGTGGGTCCAAGCCCAAGGTCAGGAACAAGTCGCTCCAGTTCTCAAAGTTGGGAAGGGTGTCAGAGACAGCAAACAAGAACCTGAATTCGCTGCTGTCAAGCATTACCGGTTTTGAAACAGAAGTCATCAAGACCGGGTGCGCCGGCGAACACGTGCTGTCGACGCC
>Ga0126313_10000323_pt1 | contig 22319 bp, 18 predicted proteins | sample Plot105A_FD_89954 | JGI IMG/M metagenome (GOLD analysis project Ga0126313, IMG submission 89954) | Serpentine soil microbial communities from UC McLaughlin Reserve, CA, USA - Plot105A | ecosystem: Environmental > Terrestrial > Soil > Grasslands | place: USA: UC McLaughlin Reserve, Lake County...
CAACACCGACGAGCTCGTGCGCGATCCCGATACGGGTGAGACCCTCCGTGACGTCGCCAAGAACGAGTCCAACCACGAGATCGATCTGATCCAGATCTACGGGCTCAACGACGAGGTCACCAGGGAGCTGCGCGCGGGCGAGGGTGGGCTCCTCCAGTACCAGGTCATCGACGGAGAGGAGTATCCCCCTTACCTCTACGAGGGCGGGCACAAGAAGTTCGACAAGGTCAGCGTCGTACGCGATGACCAGATCACCGGCGATCAGCGCCGTCAGCTCTTCGCCGTGGGCAGCCGACTCGCGGTCATCGATCCAGGCGCCCTCTGAGAGCGCGGCGATCGTGGCCTGGGGGACCTTCGGGTTGTCCTCGAAGCGGAAGTCCTCGAGCGCCCCGGGCTTGAACCGCAGCAGCTCCAGGTAATGGTCGAGCTGCGCCGAGACCCCGAAGCGCCCGTCGAGGCGGGGATGGCGAGCGACCTCGCGGCCGCCGTGGAGGAGCCGGACCTCGCGGGCCGCGCGCCTGGGCCGAGCCCTGCTTCGAGTCCCCCCGTGGCGCGCCGCCCGCTCGCGGACCGGCGCAGCTTGGGGTCGAGCCCGACCTAGCCGACCAGCGGCCGCCCCGACCTTGCGATGACACCTGGCGCATAGCCGCAGACCTTCGTCCGCGTCCACGTGGTGCGCCTCGACCTGCTCGGTGCTGCCGCAGGTGATGCAGGCGCTTCCCCACTGGCGCAGCACCTTCTTGCGGAAACGGGCTTGCGGGCCGCTGGAGCGCTGGCTCGCCGGGTAGCGGGGCTGGTGGGCGCGGCAGTAGGAGCCACTCGGGATCAGGCGTCCGCAGCGGAGGCAGGGCCTACGCGGCATGACTCCCTTTACTTGCGTGTCCCGGGCACTCCGTGGGTGACGGGGAGAGGGGTCCCCCACCCCAGTTGAAATCGCGGGAAACGTGCAGCACCAATGCACTCTTCTACGCTCGCGTGGCCCCGCCGACGGGCGCAGACTTAAGGATCTAGCGCCGCTGTCGCTCCGTCCGAGCGACCGGGTCAAGGGGGAGACATGAAGCGGGTCGCGAATCGGGTCTTCAAGGTCATCGCGGTTCTGCTCTCGCTCTATCTCGCAGTCGTGATCGCCGTCTTCGTCGTTGCGGCTGTGACAGGTGTGATAGATGCAGTCTCTGGATCGAACGACGACTCTGGACAGCCTGCCATTCATACGACGACGCCTCCCTCGAAGCCAAAACGGGAGTGCGACCCGAACTACGAGGGTGCGTGTCTCAAGCCGGATGTCCTGGATTACGACTGCGGAACGGGCGAGGGAGATGGGCCGTACTACGTCGATCCGGGTACGGTCGTCACGGTCGTGGGCGAGGACATCTATGGGCTGGACCCCGTGATGGCGACGGCTACGGCTGCGAGTACTAGGTTTGTCCACAATTCTGGGAAGCCGGACCCGCTCGGCACCAGCCGCCCGCAGCGGAGGCAGGGCCGGGACGGACTCACGATTGGTACCCGCTTGGTACCCGCTCTGCCCCGTGGCCCCGGAGCCTGAACGACGGAACCTCCGCGTTAGCAGGGGTTCTGTGAGCGCGCCCGGCAGGATTCGAACCTGCGACCTTCGGTTCCGTAGACCGACGCTCTTGGCTAACCGGCTTCCTGCGACGGTATTCGCGCGACCTTGACTGCTGCCGAGCGACACGCGGCGGGGTGGGCGCATGGGGTTCTACGAGACGGTCGTCCGCACTGGTGCTCGTACAAGGAGAACTCAGGCCATTGACGCCGGCGTTGGTGAGGGCGCGAGGTAAGGCCGCAGCCGCGGGATGGTTGCCGCATCGAGCCTCTAGCCGCCGTCAGCGCGGTAGCGAGGGGGCGATGATCCGGTAGGCCTTCAGCCCAAGGCCCAGCCGCTCGCGGTCCTCATTCCTCAGGGGATCGAGCCCGGTGAGGTCCTTCACGCGCTCCAGGCGGCAGGCGACGGTGTGGCGGTGCGCGTGGATCGCCTGGGCGCTGGCGTTCATGTTGCAGTCATTGCCCAGGCAGTTGGAGAGGGTTCCGATCAGGTCGGTCGAGTACTGCTCGTCGTAGCGGACGAGCGGGGCGATGGTGTCGTCGTAGAAGCTGCGCACCTCCTCGGGGTGGGAGGCGAGGACGCGAAAGAGGAGGCGGTAGGTGCCGTCACCGATCTCCTCGCCCGGCGGACCACCACCGGCGGCGCGGACGCCCAGGACGAGCTCGGCCTCCTCCAACGCGCGCCGGGCGTCTGAGGGATCCGCGTAGAACGATGAGACGCCGACCGCGGCGGTACGGCCCAGCCGGGCGCCGACCCCCCGGGCGTCCACAACGCTCCCGGGCACGAGTGCGTAGACGCGGCCATCGACGAACTGGGCGAGCGCCCCGGGGCGCTCGGCGGCTATCGCTGCGATGAGCCGTCCCGGGGCCCGGTCGCCGGGGTCGGCGCAGAGCGCGGCGCATCCCCGGGAGAGGTCGCAACCCAACCGCGAGGCGCGGCGCACCATATCGTCGGCCTCCAGACCCTCCCGGGTGAGCAGCTCCTCGAGGAACGAGCCACGCAGGCTCTGCTCGGTCTCGTCGCGGGCTTCTGCCACCGCCACCTCGGTCAGCGCTGCGATGGAGGCGACGTGCAGGTACTCCCCGGCCTCGGGCTTGCCGGGGCCGAGCAGGAGCACGGCGCCAAGCTCGTCGTCGCCCGAGACGATCGGAACCTCGGCCGTGACCTCGGGCGGCCGCCTGGGACTGCCGCCCGCCAACCGCGTGGCGACGTAGCGCTCGTACGCCGCCCAGGCCTCCACCGGGGCGCCAAGGCGCGGAACGACCACAGCGACCGGCGCTCCGGCGTGGGGGGCGGCGATCTCCGCCACCCGCTCGAGGCCGTCGCCTGCCACCACCGCGCCCACCATCTCGAGATGCACCCGGCGAGGCGTGGAGGGCAGGGCGTCGCGCTCTACGTCACGGAGAGGTACTGGTCGATCTCCCACGGCGTCACCTGAACCCGGTAGTCCAGCCACTCCTCCCGCTTCAGCTCCACGTAGCGCGAGAAGATGTGCGTGCCAAGCGCTCGCTCCACGAGCCCGGAGCCGGCCATCTCGTCGATGGCCTCACCGAGCGACTCCGGCAGGTGGTGCACACCCATGCCCTGGCGTTCCTCCTCCGTGAGGCCGCAGAGGTTGCGCTCGATCGGCTCGGGCAGCTCGTAGCCCCGCTCAATTCCCTCGAGTCCCGCCTGGAGCAGCGCCGCGAACGTGAGATACGGGTTGCACGACGGATCGGGGCAGCGGAGCTCCATTCGCGTCGACTTCTCCTTGCCGGGGTGGTAGACGGGCACTCGCACGAGCGCCGAGCGGTTGCGCCGCGACCAGCCGATGCATACGGGCGCCTCGTAGCCCGGCACCAGCCGCTTGTACGAGTTCACCGACGGGGCGAACAGTGCGGACAGCTCGCGGGCATGCGCGAGCTGCCCGGCGATGAACCCCTTCGCCATGTCCGACAGGAAGTACTCGTCGTCGGGATCGAAGAAGGCGTTCTCCTCGCCCCGGAACAGCGACTGGTGGGTGTGCATGCCCGAGCCGTTCTCGCCGAACAGTGGCTTGGGCATGAAGGTTGCGTAGAACCCGTGCTGCAGGGCCACCTCCTTGACGGCGATCCGGTAGGTCATGGCGGCGTCCGCCATGTCCAAGCCGTCCGCGAAGCGCATGTCGATCTCGTGTTGCGAGGGACCCACCTCGTGGTGGGTGTACTCCACCGGGATTCCGAGCTCCCGCAGCGTGAAGACGACGTCGCGGCGGAAGTCCGAGGCCACGTCGAGAGTGGTCAGATCGAAGTACCCGCCCCTGTCCAGCACCTCGGTGTCCCGTCCGACTTGAACGGGAAGAACTCGAGCTCCGGCCCCAGGTAGTAGTGGTCGAAGCCCATCTCCTTCGCCCGGGCGAGCGCCCTGCGCATCTGGAAGCGGGGGTCGCCCTCGTAGGGCTCGCCGCCGGGCTTCAGCACGTCACAGAACAGCCGCCCGACCTTGTGGGTCTCACCGGTCCGCCAGGGAAGGATCCGGAACGTGCCCGAATCGGGCATGGCGACCATGTCCGACTCCTCGATCCGGTTGAAGCCGGTGATCGACGAGCCGTCGAAGCCCACGCCCTCGTCGAGCGCGTGCGGCAGCTCCTCACGCCCGATCGCGAACGATTTCAGCTGCCCGAATATGTCCGTGAACCAGAGCCGAACGAACTCGACGTTCTGCTCCTCGACCACAGCCAGCACGTCGCCCGCCCGGCTCGCCTTCTCCTCGACTGTTGCCATGTGCCGCGCTTCTCCTTGAGGTTGCGGTCCGGCGGGGGGCGATTCCGTCCCCCGCCGGAACATTTGTTTCGATGCCCTGGCGACCTCGGCGACCTCGGCGACTAAGCCCTCGCCGGGATCTCCTCGGTCTCATGGGCCTGGAGCACGTCCTCGCCCTCCTCGCTGGTGCGGAGGCGGACCGCCTCCTCCACCGGGAGGACGAACAGCTTCCCGTCCCCCACCGAGCCGGTGCGAGCGTGCCGGAGGATCGTCTCCTTGATCAGCCCGACGTCCTTCGACTCCACCACGCACTCGAGCTTCAGCTTGGGTCGCAGGTGGACGGCGAGCTCCGAGCCCCTGTAGTGCTCGGTGATCGCCTTCTGCCTGCCCGAGCCCTTCACCTCGGTGATCGAGAGACTCGGGAAGCCGGCCTCGAGCAGTTCCTGCCGGATCGGCTCGAAGGCCTCGTGCCGGATATAGGCGACGACCATCTTCATGCCGTCGCCTCCCCGGGACGAACGCTCGCCGCAGCGGGCGCCGCGGAGGGGCCGGGGCCCCGGGCAGCCCGCCCATCTCAGGCGCGGGAATGAACTGCTCCGGATAGCCGTACATCCCGGTCTCGGATATGTCGAGCCCGGCCTCTTCCTCCTCCTCGGTGACCCGCAGCCCGATGGTGGCCTTGATGGCCCAGAACGTCGCGTACGAGACCACGAACACACAGCCGAACGCAGTGGCCACTCCCAACGCCTGCGCGCCGGGCTGGTGGAGGCTGCCGCTGTACCACACGCCGGGATCGCCGATGGCGTTGAGGTCCGCCAGCCGCGGCGACGTGAAGATGCCGCAGGAGAGCGTCCCCCAGATACCGGCGAGGCCGTGTGCCGACAGCGCGCCGACCGGGTCGTCGAGCTTCTTCTCGATCAGCACGACGCCGTAGACCACGATCACACCGGCCACCGCGCCGATGATCGGCGCCGCCCAGAACTCGACGTAGCCCGACGGCGCGGTGATCGCCACCAGTGCCGCGATGGCGCCGTTGCCCGCCATGCCAACGTCGTACGTCTTCGTCCGGAGCCACATCACCGCGAGCGCCGAGATCACCCCCGCCGCAGCCGCGAGGTTGGTCACGAGGGCCACCTCGGCGAAGCGGTTGCCGATCGCGCCGCCGGTCGATCCGGGATTGAATCCGAACCAGCCGAGCCACAGGATCAGCACGCCCAGGCCGACCAGCGGCATCGAGTGCCCCGGGATGGCGCGCGGTTTGCCGTCGGGGCCGTACTTGCCCCTCCGCGGGCCGATCAGCAGGAGGGCCGCCAAGCCGCCGGTGGCGCCGATCAGGTGGACCACCGTCGAACCGGCGAAGTCCTGCATGCCGATGTTCGAGGCGAGCCAACCGCCGCCGAAGATCCAGTGCGAGAGGACTGGATAGATCAGCGCCGAGAAGATCACCGCGTAGATCACGTAGGCGCTGAAATTGATTCGCTCCAGCGTCGTTCCCCAGACGATCGCCAGCGAGACGGCGCAGAACACGAACTGGAAGAACAGATACGACGCCGGGCTGATCCCGAGCGTCTCGACGAGCGGTATCCCGGACCCTGACGGATCGGAGCCGACGTTCAGGAACCATCCGTGCGTGCCCGCGATCGCTCCCGCGCCGCCGAACGCAAGCGCGAACCCGACCGCCCAGTACGCGAGCGCACATATGGAGTAGTTGGTCAGGATCTTCGCGACCCCGAGGCCAGCGTTCTTGGAACGCGAGAAGCCAATCTCGAGGAAGGCGAAGCCCGCCTGCATGAACATCACGAGGACGCCGGCGACCAACACCCACATCGTGTTGATGCTGGAGACCGAGTCGTCGAGCGTCGGCCCGTCGGCTGCGAACGCGGCGGCGGGAAGGGCCAAGAGCATCACGAGCGCTACCGGCCCGGCTCTCAGGAGCCTGGATCCCATGGTTGCGAGTTCCCCTTTCTTCCCGGCGGTGGGCCACCGCCGGGTCGCGGAGTTCGAGTCCTCCCGCACGGTAGGACCGGGGGTTCAGCGGGTCTCTATCCACGTGTCGGAGATTCCGGAGGCGCGTTTCGCCACCCGGTCGAGCCGCTAGGGATGGTGGAGGTTGCTACATCAGCTTCCACACGACCGCTTTCCTGCGCTTCGCGGGCGTCGATCCCGCAAGCGGCGGCAGTGACGCCGAGCTATCTCCCGTCGTTGGCGGGCACCGGCCATGCTCACTGCGCCGGCGTCCTACGAGCGTCCGCTCGTCCGCGATCCGTCTCGCGCCGCGAGCGCGTCCGCGAGTCGGCGCAGCGACTTGGCATTCGCGCGGCGCACCACTGCTCGCGTCAGCGGCGCGGCGAGCCGCTCCACCAACGGCACCTTCAGCCAGGCGAACTCGAAGCTGACCTTGGTCCCGCCCGCCGGCAGCTCATCGAGGCGATAGGTGCCCCGCGTGCGCCGGCGCCCTCGCGCGCCAATCGACTCCTCGGCCGTCGTCCGAGGGGGGTCCGCCGCGACTACCTCCATCTCGATCCAATCCTCGCGCCCCGGGTTCTTCGCGCGCATTCGCGCCCGCGCGCCGACCCCGGCTCGAGGCCCGGAGAGCCTCCAGTCCAAGAGGAAATGGTCCGTAAAGAACTCGTGGTTTCCGAGCACGTTGAGAAAGTCGAAGACCTCCTCGCGTCCCTGCGGGACCGTGACCGAGACGGTGACCGGCTTCATCTCGTTGCTCCTTCCGCCGCGCTGTAGCGAGCGGGACGCGAGTTCTCCTCCCGTGCGGGGGCCACCGCGCTCGGCGCCCGCCACCAGACGAACGCGGCCACGGCGGCGATGCTGGCGGCGGCGATCATCATCGCCAGCCCGAGTCCGTCGACGAAGGCCGCTTGGGCCTGGGCGGCGAGTCCCCTGCCCTGCGGACCGAGGCGCTCGGCCAGCGCCAGCGCGGCCGGAAGGGCCTCGTGGGCACGGTCCGCCAGCTCCGGAGGGGCATTCGCGACGACGTCCGGCACACCCGCCTGATATCGGTCGGTGAGCGCGCTCCCCAGCACGGCGATGCCGAGCGCCCCGCCGACCTCGCGCGCCAGATCGTTGACCGCGGAGGCGACCCCCTGCTTGGACGCTGGCAGCGAGGAGACGATCGCCGTTGTCGCCGGAGTGGTCGCCAGGGCCGCGCCCACCCCCAGGAGCACGAGGCCCGCGAGCAACAGCAGATACCCGGAGTCGAGGCCGGCGGTCGAGAAGACCGCAAAGCCGCCGGCCATCGACAGCAGCCCCACGGGCGCGATTCGCCCCGGTCCGAACCGCTCGAGCAGCCGCGGCACGCGCGGTGAGAGCCCCATCATCAGCACCGCCATGGGAGCCAGCGCCAACCCGGCCTCCAGGGGCGAATAACCGAGAACGAACTGGACGTACTGCAGGACCACGAAGACGAATCCGAAAAAGGCGAAGAACTGCACGGTGATCGAGGCCGTGCCGGCGCCGAATCCGTGCAGCCGAAACAGGCGGGGGTCGAGCAGCGGCGCCTCGCGACGCAGCTCCCAGGCGACGAACACGACGATGAGGACGAGCGCGACACCGAAGGCGCTCACGGTGCGCGGGTCGACCCAGCCGCGCTCCGGTCCTTCGATGATCCCGTAGACGAGTGCCGAGAGCCCGAGCGCCGAAATCGCCCCGCCGGTCAGGTCGAGACCGGCGCGGTCAAGCGTCGAGTTGGGCGCGAGGCGAGCCGCTGTCAGCAAGGCGAGGAGGCCGAGAGCGCTGCTGAAGGCAAAGATCGAATCCCACGCGAAGAGCTCGAGCAAGACCCCGGAGACGAGCAGGCCGAGAAGGGCGCTCGCTCCGGCAACGCCCGCCCAAATCGATACCGCGCGATCGCGCTCGCCCTCGGGAAAGACATCTGTGATGATCGAGAGCGTCGCGGGCATGATCGCGGCGGCGCCGAGACCCATCGCCGCCCGAACGGCGATCAGCGCTCCCGGGGAATCGACCAGCAGGCCGCACCCTGCCGCAGCCGCGAAGATCGCCAAGCCGGCCAGCAGCAGGTGGCGCCGCCCCAGCCGGTCGCCGAGCGCTCCAGCCAGAAGGAGCAGCCCGGCGAAGACGACCGCATATGCATCGATGATCCATTGCAGCTGCGTCTGCGTGGCGTGAAGCTCGCGGGCAATGTCGGGCAGCGCCACGTTGAGCGACGAGACGGCGCTTACCACCGTCGCGAGGGCCACGCACATCGTCGCCAGGACGAGATATCGCTGCCGTCCGTTCGCTTTAGCTGTCTGATTTGCCTTCATCGGTTGTCCTTTCTCGGCTTCGCCAGAACCGGAGAACCGCAGGCGCGAGATGCGGCCCGGGTGTTGTTGACGACGCCGCCGTCGATCGGACGTGGCTTCCCCAGGCTGCCGGCGGTGGTTTGGGCGTTCATCGTCTCCGTCGATGGCGGGTCGTTCAGGCCGCTTCCCGAAGTCTGGGCTCGTAATGGCCCGGCTCTACGCGGGCCGTGATCATGAGTCGGTTCCAGGCGTTGATCGCCCGCCAGCCGTCGAGGGAGTAGAGCCGCCCCTCCCTCTCGCCCGCGGCGCGTGCGTCCTTCCAATGCGTGTCGATCCAAAAGGCGCAGCCATTCACTTGCGAGGCACGCAGCTTGACCAGGTCGCACAGGGTCTGATCGAGCTCGATCGATGCCTCGAGCCTGTACAGGGCCGCCGATGGCTTTGGCGCGTGCTCGAGAAGCTGCATCCTTCCGGCGGGGATGGCCTTGCTCATCGCGATCTCCCTTCTCTCGTCCATCCCTGTGGTAGCTGGGCTGCTTGGGCTTGCCCACAGTCTTTTTTTCTGTGCTCGTTGAATTAGTGTAGCAAGGAATTCTACGGCGAATGAATTCGGGGACGGGTGTTCAGCCGCGTGCCGCCGATCGTGGCCGCGTTCAAGCTCGATCGTTCCGGCGCCGGCAAGCCAGCGCTGAGCGGACGAGCTGACTAGCGAGTCGTTCCGAGCGAACCTGTTAGGTACCGCTGCAGGTTTGGCGCGATCGCCCCAACCACCTCCTGGGCCGGCAGCGATGCGAGCGGCTCGAGCGCGACTATGTAGCGGGCCATGATCAGACCCACCATCTGCGAGTTGATCAGGCTGGCGCGAAGCGCGGGCCGATCGGCCTCGATCCGCTCGGCGATGGGAACCACGACACGGGCGGTGACCAGTTCGCGGGCGGCCTGCACCGCTTCCGGTTCAGAAGCCGCCGCCCGGACAATGCTCGTGATCGCCTTGCGGCTCTCCGGATCCTCGAGCACGTCGAGTAGGAATTCAGCGAGGCGTTGGCCAAGCCGCGATCGTGGGCCCTCGACGATCTGCGGCATCGCCTGCTCGAGCTCGAACGGAAGCGTTGTGACGGAAGCAAACAGCTCTCGCTTGGAGCCGAAGAAGTGGCTGACGAGAGCCGGGTCCACGTCCGCCTCGGCGGCGATCCCGCGAATCGTCGCACGGTCATAACCCAGCTCTGAGAACTGGCGGCGGGCGGCGGCCAAGATCGCCTCGCGGGTGCCGCTCTGTCCGGGCCGTCGTCCTGCTCTTCGCGTGGAACGTGCCACATCGTCAGCTTAACTCAACGTGCGTAGATTTTTCTCGGGCTGACTCGGACGAAGCCGGGTAGGCGTCGCCCGCGGGGTAGCCTCAATGAACGGCTCGACCTCGATGCGGGATCGCGCGTAACGGTCGGGTGTTGACGACGTGAGCGGCCGTCGCCCAGCCGCGACGCGCGGTCGCGACCGAGAGCGTCATGTTCCCGAGTCCGCGCACTGAGTGTGCGTCCGTCGAGCAGACGATCTGGACGCCCGCTCGCAGCGCGTCGCGGACGTGCTCGCCACGAAGATCGAGGCGGTCGGGGAGGCCGTTGACCTCGAGCGCCACTCCTTCCTCGAGCGCGACGTCAAACACGCGCTCCAGGTCGAGGGCGTTCTCCGCGCGCCGGTTGATGTAGCGGCCCTTCGGGTGACTGAGGCAACGCACGTACGGGTTGCGCAGCGCCTCCTCGACGCGCTCGGTCTGCTCCCGCCGCGGCATCCGCTGCCCGCCGTGCACGCTTGCCTGTACCCACTCGAGCTCCGCGAGCACGTCGTCGGGAAGATCGAGCCGCCCGTCGGCGAGGATGTCGCACTCGATCCCGCGCAGGACGCGAAACGGCGCGAGCAGCTCGTTCGCGGCAGCGATCTCCTCGGCCTGGCGGCGGACGTCGTCGGGGGTGAGCCCGGGGACGGCGCCCACGGCGGGCGTGTGATCGCAGATCGCGAGGTAGTCGTAGCCGCGCTCCCGGGCGGCGCGGGCCATCTCCTCGACGCTCGCCTTTCCGTCCGACCAGGTCGTGTGACAGTGCAGGTCGCCGCGGATGTCTTCCGGCTCGACGAGCGCCGGCGGCTCGCCGCGGAACGGTTCCTCGCGCAGCTCCGGCGGACACCATGGGAGGTCGAGCGCGCGGTAGACCGCCTCCTCGTCGGCCGCGTCCGGTAGCGGCTCGAGCGCCGCGACGTGCGCGGGCGAGCCCGTCGCCCGGACGAGGGCGGTCCCGAACCGCTCGGGCTCGGCGATGACGAGCTCGACCGGCACACCCTCGACTGTCACCCCAACCGCGCGCCGCTCGCCCTGCTCGACCAGCGCGACGATCTGAGGCAGCGCGGCGAAGTGCGCCAGCAGGGGGCGCGGATCCGGCGCGGCGCAGACGACCGCCAGAAGCTCGCAGGAATCGCGCCACCGGCGCACATCGCCTGCCGGCTCGCCGCCGAGGGCGGCCGCGACGCCTCCGACCAACTCCAGGGCGCGGTTGAGCAGAAGTCCCTGCCGCGGTCGCGGCTCGGCCTCACGGGCGAGCGCTTCGAGGAGCCGCGCCTCGGTCTTCGGCCCGATTCCCGGCACGGTGCGGAGCCGGCCCGCGGCCGCGGCCTCGCGAAGCTCGTCGGCGGTGCGGATTCCGAGCGCCCGCGCGAGCTCGACCGAGCGCTTCGCCCCGAGCCCGAGATAGCGGCCGAGCCCGACGAGATCGGGGGCTAGCTCGCGCTCGAGCTCCGCCAGTTCGGCGATCTCGCCCGTCTCCACGAGCTCGCGCAGCCGCGCCTCGATCCCCGGGCCGATCCCGCGCAGCTCGCGCACCCGCCCAGACCGCGCGAGCTCGCCGACGGGGAGGGCCGCGCCGCGGATGGTCTCGGCGGCGCGGCGATAGGCGCGGGCCGTGTAGGGATTCGCGTCGGCGAGCTCGAGCAACGACGCGAACGCCTCCAGGCGGTCGGCGATCTGCGCATTGTCCACGGCGGTAGTGTCCCTGCAACGGTCATCGCCGAGGGCGGATCGGGGGTCCGCTCCTGCCGAAGCGGTGGGCGACCGCGCGTCCCCAGGTCTCCAGGTAGGCCTCGGCCGAGCGGAACAGCGGCCGGAGGGCCCTCTTGCCGCCCCTGCGCCGCTCCATCGCGGCTAGGAGGTCCGGGAACAGGCCGTAATGCGCGACGCCGTCCGCGTTCAGGTCGTAGCGGCGCTCGCCCGTTCTCTGGCGCACGAACCTCACCTTCCGGTCGTGAGACCTGAACGGGTAGCGAAGGGGACTTGCGCCGGGGTTGGGGCCTGGCATGGCGGCCAGGCCGCCCGTGTCGCTTCCGAGTCCCACCCCGAAGTAGCGCCGGCGGTTCCGGTAGCGCCGTAGCCGCAGGATCGCGCCGGCCAGCGCGGCCGGGTCGTCCGGCCGGGCAGCGGCGAAGCCGCCGAGGCGATAGAGCCGCCTCAAGTCCGACGGAGTCCAGTGTCCGCCGGTGCCCGTGTGGCTCGAGACGAGCGGATAGTGGTGCCGCTCCGCGATCGCGAGCACCTGCAGCCTGGCCTCCTCGCTCAGGTGGTCTGCCTCGATCAGCATGTGGTTGGCGATCAACCGCCTGATCAGGTATGCGCCAAGGCGCGTGAGCCCCTTGGCGTTGCACTGACGGCCGGGTGGATACAGCGGGACAGCTCCCTGGGTGAGCAGCGGGGCGAGCGCCGGGAAGAATCGGGTGAGCACCGCCACTACCGGCAGGTTGAAAGTCACCTCCTCGCCCTGACCGGCCTCCGGGCAAGGACCGGTCCGGAAGTAGCGTCCCGTATGCAGCGCGTTCAGCCCGTTTATGAAGAACCCCTGGGCCCCGCCCTCCAGGGCGGCGCCGGCGAAGGCGTTGTTCAGCAAGTGGGCCACGAACAGCGAGCGCACTCCCCAGCGGCGGAACCGCCGTATGCCGCGATCTACGTCGGCTCGTGTGCACCGCGGCTTGCCCATGTACTCGCTGCAGCCGAAGAGGTTCGAGGACTCCACCCCGATCAGCACCGCCAGCTTGCCCCGCTTGATCGCTCGGCGCGCCTGCTTGGGGCCGTAGACGATGCGAAACCAGCCCCGGCGGGGGCCGCCGCTCTGCGCATCGACGTAGGCCTGCAGAGCGCGAAGGCGGCGGATCTCGAGCCTGATCGTCTCGGTCTCGTCGCAGGAATGGGACCTCAGCGGCTCCACGCGGCACAGCGGCTCGTCCTCGACCGTCTGCGCCACCACGAGGCGCTCGCCGGCCGCCCGGGCGCGCCTGAGCCACATGTAATAGGCCTGCTGATGGGTGTAGGTGTCGTGCACCGGCCAGCCGGCGAAGGTCGGCCAGCCGTGCGTGTCGTGGGTGCCGACTGGTGAGCCGGCGCGGAGCAGGTTGCCGGTCACGTCGAGCGCGCCCTCCGGCCCGTGGTCCTCCTCGTCCCGGCCGAGCGCCCTGGTGATGCCGAAGCGGTCGAAGGCCTTGCCGTGGATCACCCGCCCACCGGCTCGCATGTCGGCGGTGATGTGCAGATGCGGGTCGGCGAACCCGAAGAGCCTGCCACGCCGGCTCGGTCCCTTGAACGGCCGCCCGGATGCCCCCACTGTGGCTTCCGGATAGCGCCTGCAGCCGCGATCTCTCAGAAAGGCAAAGGCTCGCGCCCGTCCGCGCGTCCGCGCGCCTGTCAAGACCAGGTCGCCGCCAGCCGCCACGGCAAGCTGCCGGCGGTTCGCGGTGGAACGGATCGAGAAGGCTCGCCCGGAGATCCGCCTCGGCGCCCACTCGGTGAGCTCTCCGGGCTCGTCTGCCCGGCCGACTCGGCCGCGATCCGTCACGCTCACAAGCTTGCGACGGCGGTCGTAGAGAAGGTACTTCCCGAGTCCGGTTGGTTTCGCATAGAACGCCATCGCCCGTCGCTTCGGCCGCCGATCGGCGCGATAGCCATCGGCCGTGCCCGCCGCGACGAACCTGCGGCGCGGGACGGATTCGATCGCCAGGCAATGGTTCGCGAGACCGAACCTGGACCGGATCGCGCCGGTCGGGCTCGAACCCCTTGCATCCCCGGCGAGCGCGCACGCCGCTATCCCCAGTCCCACTGCCAGGGCAGCGCCAGCCGGCGTGTAGCGGCTGGGTGCAGGCCTTGGGCGCCTCCGCTGCCGCGTGTGACGCCGCTCCGCCGCGCTTGTGATCGGCGCTGCGATGCGTGGAGCTTAGATCCCGGCTGGAGAGGGTCGCCCGGGATGCCCTCGCGCCTGGGTGCTTGGCCGCCTGGTCCAGGGGTGGCCCGTGAGCCCTGACCCAGGGGCCAATGCCAGCGCACCGCAAGGGGAGCGGCTCAGGCTTCCGCGATCTCTCAGACGTCCCCGAAGCCGCGGTGGATGAATGTCGCGTCCATCCCAACAGCGAGGAGCGCCGCAAGCCCGATGTACACCCCTGCCACGATTGCCCGGGTCGTCGGCGTCACCCGGTGGAACTCGCGCGAAGCGGGCGAGCCACGCTCCTTCCAGCGCCGATAGGTCTCCAGGCCCCCCAGCAGCAGAATTAGCAACATGATCGGGTTGGGGAACGCGATCGTCGCGGCGACCAGCAGCCCGTAGCCGACCAGCCACATCCAGGGACTCAACGCCGCCATCGCGCGGCCCCCGTCGAGCGGCAAGACGGGCAGGAGGTTGAAGAGGTTGAGGAAAAACCCCACGAACGCGAGGGCCCTGAAAAGCTCGTCGCTCGTCGCTGCGTAGAGTCCCAGCGGGACCAGCGCGCCAAGCGAGCCGAGGACCGGCCCTGCGAGGCCCACCCGTGCTTCCGCCGCGGCGTTCCTTGGCAGTTCCTTCATCGCCACGAGGGCCCCCATGAAGGGGATGAACATCGGCGCGCTCGCCCTGATGCCCTCGCGCCTCAGCTGGATCACGTGGCCCAGCTCGTGAATCAGCAGCAGCAGCACGAAGCCGAGCCCGAACCTCCAGCCCCAGACGAGCGCATAGGCGCCCACCGACACGAGCATCGACGCCGATGTCGTGAACAGCTTCAGCTTCGGAAGAAGGATGAGAAGCGCCTTCAGCTTCGTCCCGAGCTTGACGAGCAGCACGCCGAGCGCCGCGAGCAGGCTGCCCAGGCGCCTCCAAGGCGACCGGCGATCAGTGCGCTCGGGCGAGTAGGTCGATGGGTAGTAGACCGGCGTCTCGGCGGGGGTTCCCATGACTCAATTGTGGCAGCGGACCTCTCCGATCCGGCCTCGACCAGCAGCGCCCTCCTGCTCAGTCGTGGTCTGAACCAGCTTCAGGTCGCGGAGCGGTCCTTCGAGCGCTGACGGCCATTCCAGGGGCTCGCGGAGTTCCCGTGACGAGCTGGGGTGAAGCGGTGCGGCTGCGACTCTCAGGCTTGGCCGTAGTCGCCGCGCCTCACTCGGCGGAAGCGCCCCTCTGCCACGCCCGCCCTGAGTGCGCGTCTGGCCCGACTCCGGATAGTCGTAGCCCGCCTCTGCATAGGGCAGAGGACGAACGTCGTAGAACCCGTTGAGGTAGGTTCCCGGCCGGCCGGCTCCCCATCCTCGAGCGTGCCGAGCCCGATGTGCCCGTTGGAGAGCGCGAAGATCGACTCGCTCTGTGGGAGCAGGTCCGGATGCAGCTTGCGCTCGGGCACGGCCCATGGCTCGACGGCGAAGACGTCCTGGCTGATCACCTGGGCTCCAGCAGCTCGGCGAGGTCCTGCACGACCACGTCGGCGCCGCGGCGACGCAGCGCCTCGGCCTGGCCCGTGCGGTGGACCCCCACGACCCAGCCGAAGCCTCCCGCGCGCCCCGCCTCCACGCCGGCCAGCGCGTCTTCGAAGACCGCCGCGTCGGACGGCTCGGAGCCGAGCTTCCTGGCGCCGGCCAGGAAGGTATCGGGCGCAGGTTTTCCCGTGAGGCTCTCGCGCTCGGCGACGACGCCGTCGACTATCACTTCGAAGAGGTGATCGATGCCGGCGGTGACGAGCACGTCGCGGCAGTTCGTGCTCGACGAGACCACCCCGCGGTGCAGCCCTTGGTCTTGCGCCGCCTCCACGAAGCGGACGGAGCCCTCGTAGGGCTCCACTCCCTGGTGGCGAATGAGCTCGAGCACCAGGTCGTTCTTGCGAGTGCCCAGCGCATGTATGGTCTCCGCCTCCGGCGGGTCGCGGGGCGAGCCCATGGGCAATTGGATCCCTCGCGATTCGAGGAATGAGCGCACGCCGTCCAGGCGAGGCTTGCCGTCCACGTACTCGTCATAGTCCGTGGGACGGTCGAACTCATGGAATGGCTCGCCCGTCCGCTCGGCCCAATCGCGCAGGAAGTCGTCGAACATCCCCTTCCACGCCTGGGCGTGGATCTTCGCGGTCTGGGTGAGAACGCCGTCCAGGTCGAAGAGGCAGGTCGAGATGCCGTCTGGCAGGTTGAGCGTCACCGCATCTTCCATCGAGTCGCACTCCGCTCACTGGTTCGAATCCAGCCCGGAGCCATCGCCGCCGGCGACGCCCGCTTAGGACCTAGTTCTCGACGAAGTAGGGCCCGCTGCCCTGCTCGGTCGAGAAGTAGCGGCTCGTGACCGTCTTCTTCCGGGTAAAGAATTCCACGGCGTCGGGGCCATGCGCGTGCAGGTCGCCGAGGAAGGAGTCCTTCCAGCCCGAGAAGGGGAAGAACGCCACGGGCGCGGCCACGCCGATGTTCACGCCGACCATGCCGGCCTGAACGTCGTGACGGTAGCGCCGTACCTCGGCCCCCGACTCGGTGAAGATCGAGGCGCCGTTGCCGAACCGGCTGCGATTGACCACCTCGATCGCCTGGTCGAGCGTGTCCACCCGCACGATCGAGAGCACCGGGCCAAACACCTCCTCGCGCCCCACCTCCATCTCCGGAGTCACGTCGTCGAGGATCGTCGGTCCCAGCCAAGCTCCGTCGCCGCCCGCGAGGACGTCGCGCCCGTCCACCACGAGCGTGGCGCCCTCGTCGACACCGCGCTCGATCGCGTCGCGGATGCGGTCGCGGGCGGCGTACGACACCAAGGGACCGACGTCCACGTTCTCGTCGCGGCCGTCGCCCACGCGCAGCGCCTCGGCGGCCTCCCGTAGCGGTGGGAGCAGCCGCTCATGGGCCTCGCCGACGGTCACCGCGACGGAGCCGGCCATGCAGCGCTGGCCGGCCGCCCCGAAGGCGGAACCGATGATGCCCGCCACGGCCTTGTCCATGACCGCGTCGGGCATGACGACCATGTGGTTCTTGGCGCCGCCGAGCGCCTGTACGCGTTTCCCGGCCTTTGCCGCGCGTTCGTAGACGATCCTCGCCACCGGGGCCGAGCCCACGAACGAGACCGCATCGATGCCTGGATGCTCCAGGATCCCCTCCACCACCTCCCGCCCCCCGTTCACGAGGTTGACCACCCCCGGAGGAAGCTCGAGAGAGTCGAGCACCTCGAACGCGATCTGCTGGGTCAGCGGAACCTGCTCCGAGGGCTTGAGGACGAACGTATTCCCGCAGGCGATCGCGAACGGTAGGAACCAGAAGGGCACCATCGCCGGGAAGTTGAACGGCACGATCGCCGCGCAGACCCCGACGGGCTGGCGCACCGTCTCGCAATCGACGTCGCGCGAGACGTCCTCGAGGATCCGCCCCTGCATGGTGGTGGGCACCCCACACGCGCACTCGACCATCTCGATCATCCGTGCCACCTCGGCCCGGGCATCCACGAGCGTCTTGCCCATCTCTGTCGTCACCGAGCGGGCGAGCTCCTCGCGGCGGGCGACGAGCCGCTCGCGCACAGCGAACAGGCGGCGCCCGCGCTCGATCACGCTCACCGCCCGCCAGGCGGGAAGCGCCTGGCGGGCGGCTCGCACCGCTGCGTCGAGGTCTTCCGCGGACGAGAGGGGAACGCGCGCAAGGACCTCGCCCGTGGCGGGGTTCGTCACGTCGAGCGCCTCCGAGGAGGCGGAGGGCGTCCAGCGGCCGCCGACGTAGTTGTCCAGCAGGCGGGTTGTGGTCGTGGTCGTGGTCATGGCGCGATGTGGGCCCGCGCCAGGCCTAGGCGGACTAGGGCTTGCCGGGCGCTCCATTGAAATGGTCGCACCTCGGCGGTCTCGGCTCTCGCCGACTACCCCACGCGCAGTTCCGGCGAAAGTCGGAGCGTCAGTGGCAGGCCCCGGTGCCCGAGTCGACCACTCCACCGGCGAGCGCGGAGCGGGCGGTCCAGTCGTAGGCGCCCTCCCGCAGCGTCAGCTCGAGGATTCCGGCGAAGGCTCGGCGGACCTCGCTGTTCGGCTGGATGTCCGGGAACCCGAACCGGCTCTTGCCGCCCATTCCGGCGACGAACTGGCGGATCCCGCGTCCCGGGTCGAAAGCCCCGGTGGGGGTCTGCGGGGCGAACCGCTCGTAGGTGTGATCGTGTCCGCTGAGGATCAGGTCGGCGTTCGATTGGTAGAGCAGGTTCCAGGCCGGCCGCATGTCTCCGCTGTCGCTGTGCCCGCCGGAGGTGAAGGTGGGGCGGTGCCAGAGCGCAACCGTGCAGGCGGCAGCCGGGTGGGCGGCCAGGTCCGTCGCCAGCCAGCGAATTTGCCGCGAGCGCACCCCACAGCCGCCGATGTGGCGACATTCCGAGTTGAGGGCGATCACGTGCCAGGTGCCGATGTCGAAGCTGTAATAGCCGGCGCTGCGGTCGGCCGCGGGGCCGGTCTGACGGCCACGGCCGTTGAAGTAGTCGAAGTAGCCGGCGGCGTCCGCGTCACCGTACTCGTGGTTACCCGGGATTGGCCGAATCAGCGGCTTGAGCCTTCCCCATGAGCGATCGAAGGATCGTTGGAACTTCCACAGCTGCCCGTCCTCGTACTGGAGGTCCCCCAGGGCGAGGATGTCTGAGAAGTCCGCCCGCAGGAGCAGGTCCGAGGTCAGCTTCTGCCGGCAGGCGCCGGGCACCCCGAGACCGCCGTTGAAGTAGACGTGCTCGGGGTCGCAGGCGATGTCGCCCGCGGCTGCGACCAGGGGGTCGAGCCCCGCGGGCTGCCAGCTTGGGAAGCCGGCCCGGGAGCCGCTCGTCGTCAGCCGGCGCACCCGACTGCTGCGAGAAGGAAGGCGCGGGATCGCCCCGCCCCTGATCTTCATCACGTAGACGCGCCTCTTTCCGCCTCGACGGTAGGTGAAGACGATCCGCGTCGCGTCCGGGGACCAGGCGGCCTCGGTCTCGTCGCCCGGCACGCTGGTCAGGCGCCGGGCACCGGAGCCGTCTGCTCGCACCCGGTACAGATTGCGCTCACCCGGCCTGCCGCGCGAGAGGACCAAGGTCCTTCCGGTGGGAGACCACGCCGGAGCCACCTCGTCGGCCTTGCCGCGGGTGAGCCGCCGCGGCCTCCCCCCGCTGGCCGGAAGCACGTAGACGTGGCTGCCCTTGCGCGTGGCACGCACGAAGGCGATCCGGTTCTTTGCCGACCAGCTCGGAGAGTGGTCGTCGCGGGGGCTGAAGGTGAGCCTGCGCGGCCCCGTCCCGTCCGCGAGGACGACGTAGACGTCGCGCCTGCCGCGCCGGCCGCGCGCGAATACGACGGCGTCGCCGCTGGGCGACCACTGTGCCATTCCATCCGCCGGTCCGCGAGTGAGCGCCCGCATCCCGGTCCCGTCCAAATATGTGATCCACAGCTGGGCGCCCAGGCTCCCGTAGCGGGTGAACAGCAGCCGCTTGCCCCGGGCGGAGAAGGCGGGGTGGTCGGAGCGCCCCCCGGTGCGAACCAAGCGCAACCCCGAGCCGTTGCGCTCGCGCGTGTAGATGACACGGGTGCCCGCGCGTTGCGCCGAGAAGGCGATCGAGCCGTTCTTGGGCCGCTCCTGCGCCCAGGCGTCCGCCGCCGGCAGCGCTGCCAGCAGGCACGCTACCGCCAGGGCACGGGACGCTTTCCGCCGACGCGGCACCGAACGGTCCAAACCCGGCCGAAGGCCAGACGTTGCGGTTCTACTTCATAAAGTAAAGTAACGGGTCGATGAGGACGTTCTGGCGGCTGCTCGGATTTCTCCGTCCATACCGGGGCGGGGTGCTGGCGTCGTTCGCCCTCGCGGCCGCCGCAATGGGGACGGGCGTGCTCATCCCGTACCTCGTCGGCCGCACAGTCGACGAGATTCGTCAGGGGGGCGCGAACCTCTGGCCCCTGGCCCTCGCGGTCGTGGCCGCCGCGCTCCTGCGGCTCGCCTTCAGCGTCGTGCGCAGACTCGTCGCCGGAAGGGTGTCACTCGGGGTCGAGTACGACCTCCGGAACCGGATCTATGGACACCTGCACTCGCTCGAGCTCGCCTTCTTCGACGCGCAGCAGACCGGCCAGCTCATGTCCCGGTCGACCGTCGACCTCCAGTCCGTCCGCTTCTTCCTCGGCTACGGACTCATCTTCATGCTCCAGTCGGCTCTCACGATCCTGATCGCCGCGGGAGTGATGGTCGCCGTGAACGCCCAGCTGGCCGCGGTCGCGCTCGCGCCGATGCCGTTCGTGATCTGGATCGCGGCGCGCTATGGACGGCGCAACCGGCCGGCGTCCCAGGAGGTACAGCAGAGAATTGCCGAGCTCACCGCCGAGGCAGAAGAGAACGTCTCGGGCGTCCGGGTGGTCAAGGCGTTCGCCCAGGAGCGACGACAGCTGCGGCTATTCGAGGACGCGGTCAGACGCCTCTTCAGCCAATCGATGGTCTCCGCGCGGTTGCGCGCCTTCTACAGCCCGCTGATTGGCTTCCTCCCGCAGCTCGGTCTCGCGGGCCTGCTGCTCGTGGGCGGTCGTCAGGCCATCGACGGCTCGATCAGCATCGGCGACTTCGTTGCCTTCTACGGCTACGTCCTGATACTCACCTCGCCGATGCGGATGCTTGGCATCGCGCTCGGGATGGCACAACGCGCTGTGGCGTCCGGGGCCAGAGTCTTCGAGATCCTCGACCGCGAGCCTCGGCTCGTGGCCCCGCCCGACGCCGCCCCGCTGCCGGCCGGCGCAGGGCGCGTGGAGCTACGCGACGTGACATTCGCATACGACGGCGGCGAGCCGGTCCTGCGGGACGTGAGCCTCGACGTGGAGGCCGGTCAGACGGTGGCCCTCGTCGGCCCGACCGGATCCGGCAAGAGCACGCTCGTGCTGCTGATCCCTCGCCTCTACGACGTTCCTGAGGGAAGCGTGCGGGTGGAGGGCGTGGACGTGCGCTCACTGGATCCGGCGTCGCTGCGGAAGCAGGTCGCAGTGGTGTCGGAGGACGCCTTCCTGTTCTCGGCCTCGCTCCGGGAGAACATCGCCTACGCGCGCCCGGAGGCCGCAGACGAGGAGGTGCTCGATGCCGCGGAGCGCGCCGGCCTCAGCGAGCTGCTCGAATCGCTGCCCGACGGGCTCGAGACGCTCGTCGGCGAGCGAGGACTGACGCTCTCGGGCGGTCAGCGCCAGCGGGTTGCGATCGCCCGGGCGCTCCTCTCCCAGCCGCGAATACTGATTCTCGACGACGCCACCTCGAGCGTCGACGCCACCACCGAGAGCCGCATCAAGGGGGCGCTGCGAGAGGTGATGCATGGCCGCACCACGTTCGTGATCGCCCACCGACTGTCCACGATCGCGCTTGCCGACGAGATCGTGGTCCTGGAGAGCGGCCGCATCGTCGCGCGCGGCAGCCACGAGGAGCTACTCGAGGGCTCGGCCCTCTATCGCGAGATCGCGGAGAAGGGACTGCCCGATCAGGTCTTCCTGAACCGCAAGCCAGCCGAGCAGGAGGCGGCCCGAGTGTGACCGCCCGCCTGCACGGCTTCTGGCTGCTGCTTCGCGGCGAGGACCGCCGCGGCCGCAAGCTGCGCAAGCTCCTGGCGCTGCTTCGGCCCTATCGGCGCCGGGTGGTGCTTGGGCTGATCTCCCTCGTCCTGGCAACCGGCGCCTCCCTCGTCCCCCCCTACCTGGCCGGGCGCGCCATCGACGACGGCATCCGTCGCGGCGACAAGGGCGCGCTCACGGTGATCCTCCTCCTGTTCGTTGCAGCCGCGCTCGTGAACTGGGGCGCCACCTACGCCCAGACCTACCTGGTCAGCTGGGTGGGGCAACGGGCGCTGCAGGACCTCCGCTCGACGCTGTTCGAACACCTGCAGCGCCTGTCGGTGGGCTTTTACGAGCGAAACAAGGCGGGGGTCGTGATCTCGCGGATCACGAACGACGTTCAGGCGCTCGACCAGCTCGTAACAGACGGCGTTGTCACGCTTTTCTCCTCTTCGCTCACGCTGATCGGCACGGCGGCGATCCTGGTCGCGCTGGACCCAGCACTGGCGCTGGTGACCTTCCTCAGCTTCCCCGTGCTGCTCGCGGGCAGCGTGGCCTTCCGGATCGCGTCGGCCAGCGCCTATCGGCTGACGCGGGAGAAGATCGCGCTCGTCACCGCATACCTGCAGGAGACGCTGTCCGGCGTGCGCGTGGTGCGGGCCTTCGGGCAGGAGCATCGCCACGAGGAGCGCTTCGCGGACTTGAACGACGAGAACCGCGACGCCAACATGCGCACGGTCTACCTGAACGCCGCCTACTTCCCGGCGGTGGAGCTGCTGTCTGCGGTCGCGACCGCGGCGATCCTGATCTACGGCGGCAACCAGGTCGTGGACGGCAACGTGACGATCGGCGTGCTCGCGTCGTTCGTCTTCTATCTGACGACCTTCTTCGACCCGATCCAGCAGCTCTCGCAGCTGTACACCACCTACCAGGCGGGGATGGCGGCGCTGGACAAGATCTTCGACCTGCTGGACGAGGAGCCCCAGATCACGGACC
>Ga0126313_10000324_pt1 | contig 22258 bp, 18 predicted proteins | sample Plot105A_FD_89954 | JGI IMG/M metagenome (GOLD analysis project Ga0126313, IMG submission 89954) | Serpentine soil microbial communities from UC McLaughlin Reserve, CA, USA - Plot105A | ecosystem: Environmental > Terrestrial > Soil > Grasslands | place: USA: UC McLaughlin Reserve, Lake County...
ACGCGGATGATCAGGCAGTCGCGGCGCCGGCGCAGGAGATCGGACTCATAGGCGAGCACCTGGTCGGACTCTGCCGCCCGCTCGAGCCGCTTCGCGTCGATGCCGAGCGGATATGCGCGCACCCACGTCTCGCGCCCCTCATGCAGGACGGCGCCTCGCTCGTGGTCCACCTCGAGCTCCATCAGCTCGCGGCAGCAGTGCAGGAAGTTGCGGCAGTAGGCCGTGGTATGGAAGCCGATGATGTCGTTGGCGAGCAGCCCCCTGTAGATCGCCTCGCGCATCCGCACGGGGAGGATCCGCCACGAGTCCGGCTGCGACCACGGGATGTGGACGAAGTGCTGCAGGAACGCGTCGGGCCGCTGGGCACGGACGACGGCCGGGCACGTGTAGAGGTGGTAGTCGTGGAACAGGACGAGGGGCGCGTCCTGGTCGGCGATCGTCCGGACGACGACCTCGGCGATGTCCTGGTTCACGACCGTGTAGCCGCGATCCCACGCGTCGATCTCCTCCCGGCGGATGTCCGGCGCGTTCGAGAGGTCCCATAGGTAGTGCTGGATGAACCACAGGATCGGGTTCGCGATCACGTTGTAGAAGCTGTCGTAGGCGTCGGCCGCCGACTCGACCATCAGCACGTCGTAGTCGACCCCGTCGAGCTCGACCGCAGTCGGTCGCCCCCCGGCCTCGCGCGCCACCGCGAGGTCCTCGTCGGTCATCGCCGAGGCGATCCAGAGCGCGCCATGGTGGGCGACGAGGCCCTGAAGCGCCGTCACCAGACCGCCGCCGCCGCGGCGCACGGTCCGCTCTCCCTGAGCCTCCCGCTCGAACTGCGCGGGCCCGCGGTTCGAGACGATCACCAGCGGCTCGTCGCTCAAACGCTGGTCGTCCATACACCAGCTTGTATCGGATTCAGGGCTGAAGCTCGCTGAGAAGGTCGAGCCAGTCGCGCAAAAGGCGCGGCGTGAGGAAGTGCTCGCGGGCGTGCTCCTTGCCCGCGCGCCCGATCTGCTTCGCGAGCTCCGGGTCCTCGAGGATCTCGATCGTTCGCCCCGCGGCCTCCTCGGCGGTCGAGACGAGAAACCCGGAGACGCCGTTCTCGATCTGCAGCGGGATCCCTCCCACATCCCCACCCACCATCGGGCGCCCCTTCCACTGCGCCTCGGTGACGGTGAGGCCGAATCCCTCACGGATCGACTTCTGCATGCAGACGTCCGCCTGAGACTGGAACGCGTTCACCTCGATCGCGCCGACGTTGTTCAGGTTGTTGAGGATCTTGATGTCGGGGTCGCCGTCGGCATGGCTGAAGGTCTGGTGAAAGAACTCCCACCCCTCGGGGTCGTCGGTCGCCATCGAGCCGACCAGGGCCAGCTGCGCGTCCGGAACGCGCTCGCGCACGATCCGGTACGCGTCGATCACCCCGATCGGGTCCTTCCAGGGATCGAACCGCGACACCTGGCAGACCAGCGGCCGGTCCGTGTCGATCCCGAACTGCTCGCAGACGAACGCCGCGTCCTCCGGCGAGAGCGCCATGTTCTTCGGCGACAGCGGATCGATCGCCGGCGGGCAGATCTTGCGGATCCCGCCGTCGAGGCCGGCGGGCACGTACTCCTCGCGGTGCCAGACGGTCGCGTCGTACTCGGAGATCAGCGGCAGCATGCGCTCGATCGTCGAGGGATTCGGCGTCGAGAGGTCGATGTGACAGCGCCAGACCCAGCGCCGGCCGCGGTCGGGGGCGACGCGCTTCAGCGCCGTGGGCTGCGGGTCGTGGATGATGATTACGTCCCACTCGCCCTCGAGGCTCTGCGCGTTCATCACGTTGTAGGCCTCGAACACCTCCCACTGCTGGTCGGAGATCTCCTGCGCGTCTCCCTGGAGGGAGTTGTGCATGAGCTTGGTGACGTTGAAGAAGTCCTCGCGCCCGAGGATCACCTGCCAGTGGGCGTCGAGGCCCACGTCGCGCATCAGCGGCACCAGGGTGTAGAGGATCTCCGAGACCCCGCCGCCGAACGCCGTCGCGCTCACGTGCAGGATCGACTTCCCCCTGAGAGGCCCCGCGAGCTCGTGGATCCGGTCGATCACGCCCCGGCCGGCTATGTGGCGATAGTCCGCGAGCGACTTCTGGCCTAGGCCGACCTCCTGAAGCACGACGCGGAAAGCTAGCGCGCCTCCGCTTTTCGCCGCTACGCCCGCGCGGCGAGCCGCTCGATCCCGCGCTCGAGCTCGCCGAGGATGAGCTCGTGAAGCGGGCGGTTCGCGGCGCACACGCATGAGATCTGGAAGTCCGCTCCCGAGCCGAGCAGCGGCCGGTCACGAATCGGCGCCCCGTAGGCATCGGTGACGACCGCGCCGGCCTCCTCGAGGCAGAGGGCGGCCGCGGCGAGGTCGTACGGGCTGTTGTTGAGCACGGCGCCGCCGCCGACGAGCTCGAACCGCTCCCGCATCCCCGGGACATCGGCGACGATCCGCGGGCCCGGCTCGACGTAGGCGTCGAGCTGGCCGGTGACGATCCTGGTCATGTCGTAGCTCGCCGAGCCGAGGTCGAAGGTGCCGCCGCCGACCGACGCGCCGTCGATCAGCTCGCCGAGGACCTCCGCCATCGTGCGCATCGGGCGGCCGCGCAGCCCGTAGGCGAGGAAGAGGCGCCGCAGGTCCTCGTTCCGAGACAGCGAGGGCGCCGGCTCGATCCCCGCGCCGCGCTCGGCGACGAAGCCGCGGCCTGACTTGATCTCGACGACCGCCCCCGCGACGACGTCGCCCATCGTCGGCTCACCGCGGTCGAGCGACGCGACCGCGACCGAGACGCAGGCCGACTCGAACCCCGCCATCGCCGGGCGGGTGCCGTCGATCGGGTCGACGACGAGCACCCAGCGCGCGCCGCCGTCCGGTTCGACCAGCCCCCGGTCCTCCGAATAGAACGCGACCCGGGGGGACCGGGCGGCGAGGAACTCCTCGAGGAACGACTCGGCCTCCGCGTCGATCGCGAAGGTGACGTCGCCGCCGGGGCCCACCCCGGAGTGGGCGCGGCCCGCGTGGCTACCGAGCTCCGGGACGATCCGCTCGCGCAGCGCGAGCGCCGGCTCGCGCGCCAGCGCGCGCACGTCCTTCGCCATCAGCGCTGGACTTGGTCCGGGCGCTCGCCGAGCTCGATGTCGATCTGCTGTTCGTCGCCGTCGCGGACGATGTCGAGCGTGACCACGTCGCCCGGGTCGAGCAGGGAGATGATGCGCGGCAGGTCTGAGTTCGAGACGAGGGGCTCGCCGTTCACGGCGGTGATCACGTCGCCGCCGACGCGGATGTTGCGGCCCTGGAAGCTGATCGTCGAATCGCTGCCGCGCAGGCCGGCCTCGTCGGCGGGGCCCCCGTCGACCACCTGGGTGACGATGGCGCCGGTCTCGGCGTCGATATCGAGCCGGTCGGCGAGCTGCGGGTAGAGCGGCTCCGTGGTGACGCCGGCGTAGGCGTAGCTCACGTCCCCGTGGTCGCGAAGCTGGTTCACGGCCCGCTCGGCGAGATCGATCGGGACCGCGAAGCCGACGCCCTCGTTGCCGCCCGAGGTCGAGTTGATCTGCTGGTCGATCCCGATCACGTGCCCGTCCGAGTCGAGCAGCGGCCCGCCGGAGTTGCCGGGGTTGATCGAGGCGTCGGTCTGCAGCGCGCCGTCGATCTGGAAGTCGGTGAGCGACTGAATTGAGCGATCGGTTGCGGAGACGACGCCGACCGAGAGCGACTGGTTCTGGCCGAACGGGCTCCCGATCGCGGCCACCGGCTCGCCGACCGCGACGTCCTTTTCGGAACCGAGCGTGAGTGGGTGCAGGTCGAGCCCGTCGGGCTCGACCTTGAGCAGGGCGACGTCGGCGAACGGGTCGAAGCCGACGATCTCCGCCTCGACCTGGTTCTGGTCCGCGAACTGCACGAAGATCTGCTTCGCCTCGTGGAGCGGGGCCGTCTGGCGCCCCGTGGTCGCGGCGTCGGTGACCACGTGCGCGTTGGTCATGATCTCGCCGTCGTCGGAGATCACGAACCCCGAGCCCTGGCCCTCGCCGCCGCCCCCGCCGAAGACCGACGGCGTCGAGCCGTCCAGATAGGAGATCACGGTGACGACCCCCGGCGCCGCGCGCTCGTAGATCGCGCGGGCGTCGAAGGCCCCGCCACCGGCCTCGGCGGCGAGCTGCCTCGAGTCGCCCGCGGAGCTGGTCGTCGCGGTCGTCGTCGTGCCGGGTCCGACCACCGTCGTGGTCGCGTCGTCGTCGTCGGCGCAGGCGCCCAGCACGAGGGCGCCGAGCACGAGGAGAAGGGCGCTCGCCCGAGCGGCCATGGCGCTCATCGCTCGTTGGCCGCGGCCGGCGGGAGCTGGAGCTCGAACTCCGTTCGCCCGCGCCGCGAGCGCAACTCGAGGGCGCCGTCCATGCGCAACGCGAGCTCGCGGGCGATCGCGAGGCCGAGCCCCGACCCGCTCACCTCGTCGCCGGTGTAGAAGCGCTCGAAGACGCGATCGCGGGAGCGATGTTCGATCCCAGGCCCGTCGTCGGCGACGACCAGCCGCGCGGATCCATTGGACAGTGCGGCCCCTACCTTGATCGCGGTTCCCTTCGGCGTGTGCGTGAGCGCGTTGTCGATCAGGATACGCATGATCTGCGCCACCCTGTCCGGATCGGCGCGAGCGGCCGCGGCCGCGCCGTCCTCGACCGTGATCGGCGAGGAGTGGCGCTCCGCGACCGGGGCGAACTCCTCCGCCACTCGCCGCGCGAGCTCGTCCAGCGCCACCGGCTCGCGCCGAATCTCGAGCGCGTCGGCGTCGAGCTTGGAGAGGTCGAGCAGGTCGACCGTGAGCTTCGTCAGCCGCTCCACCTGGGCCCGCATCGTGCGCAGGAACTCCGCCCTCGCCTCGGGGTCGGGATCGTCGTCGTCGAGCAGCTCCACGAACCCCGAGAGCGAGAAGATCGGCGTCCGCAGCTCGTGCGAGGCGTTGGCGATGAACTCCTTCCTGGCGCTATCGAGGCGCTCGAGCCGCTTCTGCATCTCGTTGAAGGTGATCGCGAGCTGACCCACCTCGTCGTTCGAGTCGACCGGGATTCGGGTCGAGAAGTCGCCGTCGGCGACCTTCTCCGCGGCGTCCTCGAGCCGGCGCAGGCGGCGCGCGTGCGCGCGGGCGACCAGCCACCCGGCGCAGAGCGCCGCGAGGAGCGCGATCGCGCCGGCGATCAGGATCTGGCGGCGGATCAGCGCGACGTTGTCCTGGACATCGCCGAGGTCGGTCGAGAACACCGCGACCCATCGCGGTCTTCCCTCGCGCGGCAGCGCCACCGCGGTCTCCCCGAGCCGCTCGCCGTCGACCGACTCGATCGCGCTCGCCGTCGGCCCGATCAGCGCGGCGCCGGCCGCCGCCGGATAGTCGGCCAGCACGGCGGTTCGCTCGAGCTCCGAGTCGGCGACCACGAACGCAGGCTCCGGCCCCGTCGGCCCCTCGCGCAGCGCGAGCAGCGTCACGCGCGAGCCGGTGCGCTGGTCGACCTCGGAGACCAGCCGCCTGAGCTCGGCCTGCGAGGCGCCGGAGCGCATCGCGGCCTCGAGGCGCGCGCTCTGGCCGGCCGCGGTCTGCTCGAGCCGGCGCACCTTCTCCGCGGTGAGGCTCGAGTTGAGCTGCGGCACGACGTACAGGTAGATGAAGCCGACCGCCGCCAGCGTGATCGCGAAGAAGAGCAGCGCGAGCCGGTTGCGAACGGAGTTCATCGGCTCACTCCTGGTCGCGGAACCTGTAGCCCACGCCGCGGACCGTGAGCAGGTACTCCGGCCGCCGCGGGTCGCGCTCGAGCTTCTCCCGCAGGTGGCGGATGTGGACGTCGATCGTCCTCGGGTCGCGGTAGGCGGAATCGCCCCAGACCTGCTCGAGCAGCGTCTCCCGGGTCATCACCTGACCGGGTGTCGAGCCGAGCGTGGTGAGGATCTCGAACTCGACGTAGGTCAGCCGGACCTCCTCGCCGCGGACGGTGACGGTGCGGCGGCCCGGGTCGACCTCGAGCTCGCCCGAGACGATCGGCTCGCCTGTCGTGCGGCGGCCCTGGAGCATCTCCGAGCGGCGGAGCGCCGCCTTCACGCGGCTGCGGAACTCGCGGACCGAGAACGGCTTCGTGATGTAGTCGTCCGCGCCCATCTCGAGGCCGAGGACCTTGTCGATCTCGTCGTCCTTCGCGGTCAGCATGATGATCGGCACCTGGCTGCGGCTGCGCAGCCGGCGGCAGACCTCGATCCCGTCGAGGCGCGGCAGCATGATGTCGAGTACGACGAGGTCGAAGCGCTGCTCGGCGAACCGGTCGAGGGCCTCGCGTCCATCGATCGCTGCCACGACCTGGTAGCCGTCCTTGCGAAGCGGATACGCGAGCAGCGTCTGAACTGAGTCCTCGTCGTCGACGAGCAGGATTCGAGCCGATCCATCGGCCGTGGCCGGGGCCATGCACGGAAGCGTAGACCGGTCATGGCCCGGCGACCGGTCGGCAGTATGCAGAGCCCGCCCCGCGAGAGACCCGTGATCGACTTCCGCCTCTACCGCCTCGCCTTCCTGCCGGCCGCGCTGGCGTTCGTCGCCGTGATGTTCTCGCTCGAGGGCGCGCCGCGCGCGATCGAGCCCGGGCCGCTCGTCGGCAGCTTCGAGGGCGACCGCGCGACGTCGCTGGCGCGCGAGATCGTCGCCCTGGCGCCGGAGCCCGACGCGGGCAGCGACGACGACGCGCGCATCGCCGACCTGGTTGGCCAGCGCTTCGGCGAGATCGGCGCCGGCGCCACCACCGAGCAGAGCTTCGAGGCCGAGGTCGACGGCGACACGACGGACCTGCGCAACGTCATCCTGACGCTCCCGGGCGTCAGCGATCGCACGGTGGTGGTGCTCGCCGGGCGCGACTCGCCCGAGGGTCCCGGCGCGGCCTCGAGCGCCGCCGCGACGGGCGTGCTGCTCGAGCTCGCCGACACGCTCGGCGAGCGTGACCACGACCGCACGTACGTGCTCGCCTCGACGAGCGGCGATGCTTGGGGGGCGGCCGGCGCGAGCGCGCTGATCGAGGCGCTGCCCCAGCGGGGGTCGATCGAGGCGGTGGTCGTGATCTCACAGCCCGGCCCCGTCGCGCCGCGACCGCCATACGTCGTGGCGACGGCGACCGGCGAGGCGAGCGCGCCGGTCCAGCTCGTGCGCACCGCGGAGCTCGCCGTGAGGAGCCAGGCGCTTCGCTCCGACGGCTCGGAGTCGCCGTTCACCCAGCTCTCGCGACTCGCCCTGCCATCGGGGATCGGCGCCCAGGCGCCGCTGATCGCCGACGGACTCGACGCGGTCGCGATCTCCGCGGCCGGCGAGCGGCCGCTCCCGCCCGCCGACGACAGCGCCGACTCGCTCTCCGGCGAATCCATCGACGCGTTCGGCCGCGCGGTACAGTCGACGATCAGCGCCATCGACCTGCACCCCGAGGCGCTCGAGGAGGACCCCGGCGCCCACATCGAGATCTCCGGGAACCTGATCCCGGGCTGGGCGGTGGCGGCCCTGGCATTGGCGCTCATCCTGCCGGCGGCGCTGGCGGCCGTCGACGCGTGCGCCCGCGCCGCGCGCGGCGGCGCAGGTCCGCTCAGCGGGATCGGTTGGGCGGCGGCGCGCTCGCTGCCGTTCGTCGGCGCCCTCGGGATGCTCTACGCGCTCGCCCTCGTCGGCCTCGTGCCGCGGCCGCCGTTTCCGTTCGATCCCCGGCTCTTCGAGCTCGGCGGGCGGGGGCTCGCGGTGCTCGCGCTGATCCTGCTCGGCGCCGGCGCGAGCGCCTGGGCCCTGCGCGCGCAGCGGGTGACGGGCGCCGCCGCGCCGGCCGCGGCCCTGGCGGGGCTCGGCGTCGTCGCCGCCCTGGGCTGTCTGCTCGCCTGGCTTGCCAACCCCTACCTGGCGCTGCTGCTCGCTCCGACCGCTCACGCGTGGCTGCTCGGCGCGGGTGATCCGAGCCCGGGCCGCGCGGCGGCCGTCGCGGCGGGCGCGGTGCTCGCCTGCCTGCCGCTCGCCGCGGCCGTCGTCGCCGTGACGCGGGCGCTCGGGCTCGGCGCGGACGCCCCATGGACGTTCACGCTCATGGTCGCCGACGGGCAGATCGGGCTCGCCGTCAGCCTCGCCGCCTGCTTCATCGGCGGGGCGCTGCTCGGAAGCGTCGCGCGCGCGACCGCCGCCGCCCGCCATCGCCCTGCTGCCGACTAGGCGTTTCGCAGCTACTCGGAGCTGCGACGAACCCTGCGGCGCATCTGATCAAAGCCGGCCGGCGGGCGAACCCCCTCGGCGGACCTGAGCTCGGCGCCGGCGCCCGCGTCGGCGGCGCCGATCACCGTCAGCTCGAGGCCGAGCCGCTCCACCGCGGCCCGCGCCTGCTCCTCGCGCTCGGGCGGCAGGGCGACGAGCAGCTCGTAATCCTCGCCCCCCGCCGCCGCGAGGTCGACCGGGTCGAGGCCCGCGGCGGCCGCGACCTCCCGCACGCCGTCCTGGAGCGGCAGCGCCTCGAGCTCGATCCGCACGGCGACGGAGCTAGCGGCGGCCAGATGCGCCGCATCGGCACCGAGCCCGTCGCTCAGGTCGATCATCGCGCGCGCGCCGGTGCGCTGGAGCGCGAGCGCCGCCTCGAGTCGGGGCTGGGGGTCGAGCTGGCGGCGACGCAGGCGCTCGGCGACGACCGGGTCGAGCGCGCGCACGAGCTCCGGGCGCTCGAGCGTCAAGAGCGCTGCCGCAGCACCGCCGAGCTCGCCGGTGACGGCGACGAGATCGCCGGCGCGGGCGCCGGCGCGGCGCACGAGCGAGTCCGCCGAGGCGGCCTCGCCGACGACGGTCACGGCCAGGAAGAGCTGCGCGGCGCGGCTCACGTCGCCGCCGGCGACCGCGATCCCGCAGGCGCCGGCGAGCGCCCCGACGCCGTCCGCGACCTCGAGCACGCCCTCGTCCGGAAGGTCCTCCGGCACGCCGAGCTGCACGTAGGCCTCCCGCGGCTCGGCGGCCATCGCGGCGAGGTCGGAGAGCGCCACGGCGAGCGCCTTGTGGCCGACGTCGCGCGGCTCGAACGGCGGCATCCGGAAGTGCACCCCCTCGACGAGCGCGTCGACGCTCACAACCGTGGCGCCGGCGCGGTCGCTTGCTGCAGCGTCGTCGCCGGAGCCGATGATGAGGCCGGGCACCACCCTGGGCGCCCCGGCCAGCGCGAGCCGCTCGCGTATCGCCGCGATCAGCTCGAACTCCGAGAGCACCAGCCGGCCGCTAGTTGGTGTCGACGCCGCCCGCGTTCCCCGGTGGTGCGGCGGGCGGTCCTTGCCCGTTCCCGCCGCCTGCGGCCGGCAGCGGCTCCTGTCCCGCGCCGGGCGCGTAGAGATCCGGGTCGTAGTTGCCGTCGTCCGCAGTGCCGTCGGTCGGCGCGTCGTAGGTGGTGGTCGTCGGCGTCGTCGTGGTGGTGTCGTAGGAGGAGTCGTAGTCGCTCGAGTCGGAGCTCGACGAGGAGGAGGAGGTGTGCTCGCTGTAGTACGGCGAGAGCTCCGCCGGGTTCTCCGGCTCCGGGAACTCGTCGCAGGGTTGGCTTGCCGCGACCATCATGTAGTCGTGCCAGATCGGCGCCGCGAGGTCGGCGCCGTAGCCGGGCAGCGCCACCCGCTCGTCGGGATTGCCGACCCACACGGCGGTCGCGACGTGCGGCGTGTAGCCCACGAACCAGGCGTCGGACTGCTCCTCGGTCGTCCCTGTCTTGCCCGCCGCCGGACAGGGGATGTCGCAGCAGGCGGCGGTGCCGTAGTCAAGCGTCCCCTTCATCACGTCGACGACCGTGTAGGCAACACCGTCGGTGACCACGCGGTCGCCCTCCGCGTCCTCGGGCTCGTCGACGTCGCCGTTCGGAAGCACGACCTTGGCAATCGCGGTCGGATCGTGGTGGACGCCGCCGTTGGCAAGCGTCGCGAAGCCGTCGGCCTGGTCGAGCACCGTGACGTCGCTCGCCCCGAGCACGTCGGCGGGGACGCCGGCGAGCGGGCTTGAGATGCCCATCCTCTTCGCCATCTCATCCATGGTGTCCGGGCCGATGTCGGCGACGACTTGCGCGTAGACGGTGTTGACCGAGTTCGCGGTCGCGTCCCGGAGGCTGATCGAGGCGCCGGCGCCACCGCTGACCGTCCACGGCTCCGAGTACGGGCTGGTGATCGTGATCGTGCTCGGGGCCGGGTAGTAGGTGGAGTCCGGGTCGACCCCCTGGTCGACCGCAGCGGTCAGCGCGTAGGGCTTGAACGACGAGCCCGGCTGGCGCCGGCCCTGCGCGGCGAGGTTGAACTGGCTGTCCTCATACGACTCCGAGGAGGCCATCGCCTTGATCTCGCCGGTGCCGGCGTCGACGGAGACCAACGCCGCGGCCGCTCCCGTGATCGGGTGGGCGGCGATCGCCTGCTCGGCGACCGCCTGGAGGTGCGGGTCGAGCGTCGTATAGACCCTGAGGCCGCCGTCGCGGACGGTCGCGACGCCGTACTTGTCGATCAGCTCCTGCTGGACGAAGTCGAAGAAGTACTGCTGCGTTCGCGACTCATATAGGTAGCCGCGTTCGAGTCCGAGCCCGTCGTTGCGGTTGCTCTGGTAGGTGGCCTGGCTGATGTAGCCCTGATCGACCATCGCCCTCAACACCTCGTTGCGCCGCTTCGTCGCGGCGTGCGGGTTGATGAACGGGTTGTAGTCGGTGGGCGCCTGCGGCAACCCGGCGAGCAGCGCCGCCTCGTTCAGGTTGAGATCGGAGACGTCCTTGTTGAAGAACACCTGCGAAGCAGCCTGCACCCCGACAGCGGTGCGGCCGTCGTTGGTGCCGTACGGGGCGCTGTTCAGGTACTGGTCGAGGATCTCGTCCTTGGAGTACTTCTCCTCGTACTCCTGGGCGAGCTTCGCCTCGACGATCTTTCGCTCGATCGTGTCCTCTGGGTCGGTGATGTAAATGTTGCGGACGAGCTGCTGGGTAATCGTCGACCCGCCCTGCTTGACCTCGCCTGCCTCGACGTTCTTGATCGCGGCCCGGACGATCGCGCCGTAGTCGACCCCCGAGTGCTCGTAGAAGTTCTCGTCCTCGATCGCGATCGTCGCCTTCTGCATCCGCTCCGGGATCTTCTTCAGCGGCACCGGCGTGCGCAGGACGTCGCTCTGCACGTAGCCGAGGCTGGACCCGTCGGCCGCGAACACCTGCGAGCTCGCGCCGCTCTCCTGTGGCTTCAGGCTGTCGATGTCGGGCGCGTCGGCGGCGACATCGAGGACCCAGAGGCCCACGCTCGCGGCTCCGATGCCGATCGCGACGATCAGCACTGTGAAGGCGAGCAGGATCTTCTTGCCCACCGATCCCTGCGCGCGCCGGTGACGTCTGCGTTGGCGCGGACTCATGGTGAACTCAGCAGGGTACCGACAGCTTCCGAGCGCCCCGCCGGCAGTGGTGGATCGGTTGCAGCGAGCGGCTACTCGGTGGCGAGCACGCCGGCCTCGCGAAGCGCCCGCTGGGCTCGCTCGCGCAGCGCCGCTTCCTCGCCGGCCGCGCGCGTGCCGCCGGGACGCCGCGGGCCGTGGACCTCGAGCCGGATCCCGTCCGGGGTCATCTCCGCGACGTCGATCTGCGACGGCTCGAGCCGCGAGAGCGCCTCGCGGGCCTGCGCCAGATCGGCGTCCGCCGGCACCCAAACCTCTGCCATCGCCGGCGCCGTGAGATCGCCGGTCGAGCGGTTGACCACGACGCCGGTGACGACGGTCTCGTTGGGGACGATCACCAGCCGGCCGTCGCCGGTGTCGAGGAAGGTGTGCGACAGGGTCAGGTCGTCCACCCTGCCCGTCTCCTCGCCGATCGTCACGGTGTCGCCGATCCGGATCGGCTGGGTGATCGCGAGCAATAGCCCGGCGAGCGGGTTGGCGAGGATCTGCCGGGCGGCGAGCCCGAGGACGAGCCCGAGCACGGCGCTCGAGGCGAGGATGCCGGCGGCGAGCTTGTTCAGCTTGTTGAACTGGCTCAGCGCGATCGCGATCCCGATCACGATGATCGTCGCGAACACGAGGCGGCGGATCAGCCGCAGCCGGGTCATCGCCGCGCGCGAGACGGGGGCGTCGCTCACCCTGGAGGCGACCCGCGCCGCGCGCGTGATCGCGAACCGGTCGATGAGCAGGGCGATCGCAAAGGCGACGGCAAGCGTGATCGCCGCCGAGATCCAATCGCCGTGCGACTCCCAGAAGCTCTCGTCCGCGGCCGCGGTGATCAGCATCGCCCGATCCTGCCACGCTTGCCGCCGACGTGTTCCGTGCGACCAAGGCCGTGCTCCTCGATGCGCTCGGGACCCTGATCGAGCTCGAGCCGCCGTGGCCGCACCTCACCCGTGACCTCGGCGTCAATCCCGCCGCGGCCGAACGGGCGATGCGCGCCGAGATGTCCTACTACCGCGACCACGCCCACGAGGCGGTCGATGCGGCGTCGCTCCGCGACCTGCGCGAGCGCTGTGCAGCGCTGATCTCGGCCGAGCTCGGGTGCGAGGTCCCCGTCGAGCGCATGATGGCGGCGATCCGCTTCCGCGCCGCTGCGGACGCCGCCCCGGCTCTCGACGAGCTTCGCCGTCGCGGCCTGCGGCTCGTCTGCGTCTCGAACTGGGACTACGCGCTGCCCGCCGTCATCGAGCGCTGCGGGCTCGGCGGCAAGCTCGACGCCGTCGTCACCTCGGCCGGCGCCGGAGCCCGGAAGCCCGACCCGGCGATCTTCCGGCTCGCGCTCGAGCTCGCGGACTGCGAGCCGGCCGAGGCCTTGCACGTGGGAGACACGGCGCAGGAGGACGTCGACGGCGCCCGCGGCGCCGGGATCCCGGCGCTCCTCCTCGACCGCGCGGGCGGTGCCGACATCAGCTCGCTCGGCGAGGTCGCCGAGCACCTGCGGTGAGACGGGCCACGTCGCGTCCGTAGCATCTGCGCGCGTGAGCGACACGCCCGTGAGTCAGCCCCCTCCCCCAGCGGGTCCGCCGCTCAGCACCGCGCCGCCAGGCGCACTGCCCCCGCCCGCGTCCGCGGCGGGCCCGGGCGCCGCCGGCTGGTCGCCGCGAGACGTCGTGCTCGGGATCGTGATGCTGCTCGCGATCGCGTTCGTCGGTGGGATCATCGTGTTCGCGATCGCCGGCGACTCCGGCCTCGACGCGACGATCGGGGCCCAGCTCGTGCTCGAGGCGGGCTTCCTCGGCAGCGCCGTCTACTTCGCCCGGCGCCACCACGGCACCCGAGGCGGGCTGCTGGCGCTTGGCCTCGGTGCGCCCCGCCGCCCCTGGGCCGGGGCAACGGCGCTCGCCTTCTTCGGCTACCTCGCCTTCGCGCTCGTCTACACGCAGCTCGTCGCCCAGCCGGAGCAGACCAACGTCGCGGAGGACCTCGGCTTCGACTCGAGCACCGCCGGGGCGATCTCGGCGGCGATCCTGATCGTCCTCCTCGCGCCGCTTGCCGAGGAGACCTTCTTCCGGGGCTTCGTGTTCGGCGGCCTGCGCGGCGCGATGCCGTCGGCCGCGGCGATCGCGATCTCGGGCGCCATCTTCGGCTCCGTCCACCTGACGACCGGCAACGTCGCGTCGGCGGTGCAGCTCGCCGTGCTCGGGGCGATCCTCGCGTGGCTCTATGAGCACACGGGCTCGATCCGGCCGACGATCCTCGTCCACGTCATCAACAACGGCATCGCCTTCGCCGTCCTGGTCGGCGGCTGAGCCGAAAATTTCGGCATCCGTGGGAGGCGCCTGCTTTTATTCCCGGGCGATGAAGCACCTCCACCTGGCCGCAGGGATGCTCGCGGCGACCGCCATGCTCGTGTTCCCCGCTCTCGCGCCGGCGCAGGACGCGCCGGGGGGCGGCGGAGGCCAGGGCGGCGAGGGCGGCGGCCAGACGCAGGCGCCCGCGCGGATCAAGCTCAAGATCAAGGGCCTGAAGAACGGCCGCGCCAAGGTCGGCGACAGAGTGCAGGCGATCGCCACCGTGAGCCCGTTCGTCGGCGGGCAGCGAGTCGAGATCCGGCTCGGCAACGGTGGCGACACCGTGGTCAAGAGGACGCCGTTCGTGCGCGGCGTCAAGGGTCGCGACTTCGGCCGCGTGAAGCTGCGCTCGAAGCCGCTGGTCGACCCGGGCCGCTACCGCGTCCGCCTGACGAAGCCTCCCACCGCCGCGCAGGCGGGGGGCGCCGCCAAGTCGAAGAAGTTCAAGCTCAAGTACGTCGACCTCGACCCGGGCGACCGCGGCCCAGCCGTCGAGCTCTTCAACGACCTGCTGCGCAGGCAGGACTACTACGACACCGACAAGCATCGCTACGGCTCCCACACCGAGCGCGCGGTGATGGCCTTCCGCAAGGTGAACGGGATGGCGCGGACGTGGAACGCGACGCCGGGGATCTTCAAGACGCTCGCCGAGGGCAAGGGCGGGTTCAAGATCAAGTACCCGAACGCCGGCAAGCACGTCGAGGTCGACATCTCCAAGCAGGTGATGGCGCTGTCCGCCCACGGCAAGGCGCAGTACGTCTTCCACATCGCGACCGGCGCCGCCGCGACGCCGTCGGACCAGGGCGCCTTCACCTTCTACCGCAAGGATCCCGGCTTCAACTCGATCGGGATGTACTACTCGATCTATTACAACCGCGGCGAGGCGACCCACGGCTACCACTCGGTGCCGCCCTATCCCGCGAGTCACGGCTGCATCCGCAACCCGATCCCCGACTCGATCTTCATCTACAACTGGATCGACCTCGGGGACAAGATGTTTGTCTACAACTAGCTCGTCGTCCGACGCCCGCCAGGTCCTGATCCGGGAACTGCGCGAGCACGCGCTCGTCCTCGGCGAGGTGACGCTCTCGAGCGGCGCGACGGCCTCCTACTACGTGGACGCGCGCCGCGCGCTCCTGCGCCCCGCAGGCTTCCGGGCCGCGGGCGAGCTGATCGCAGACGCGGCACACCGCCACGGCGCGGACGCCGTCGGCGGCCCGGTGATGGCGGCGATCCCGCTCGCCTGCGCGGCGATCGCCGTGCCCGGCGGCGACGGCCTCGTGGGCTTCTTCGTCCGCAAGGAGCGAAAGGAGCACGGGCTCCAGCGCTGGGTGGAGGGGCCGGTCGAGGCCGGGACGAGATGCCTCGTGGTCGAGGACACGGTCACCACCGGCGGCTCGACCGTGCAGGCGATCGAGCTCATGCGCGAACAGGGGCTCGACATCGTCGGCGGCCTCTGCGTGGTCGATCGGCTCGCCGGCGGCGCCGACGCGATCGCCGCCGCGATCGGCGGCCCGTTCGAGGCGCTCACGACGATCGACGACGTCTACCCCGAGCGCCCGGACCGCTAGCGGCGGCAGGGCGCCGGGCGAGCGCCGACTCGCACGTTGCCCGGCTCGGGACCGGTCAATCGTCGACTCGACGCTTGTGGCGGTGCTCGCGAGCTGCGCGATGAGCGAGAGGCGGGCGGCTGCGCAGGGTGTGGAGGACCTTCAGCGCGAGGTTCTCGGCCGGCTCGGAGTGGCGCTTCGCGTTCGCGGCGACGATCGCCGTGAAGGTGACGAGGTCCTTGCGCCGCAGGACGATGACCCGCAGTCGCTCGCGGACGTCCGACTTCCGCTCGGTCGCCTTCGCGCGGACCTGCACAGCCGGGTAGCGGTGCTCGTACGGATGCGGGCGGCCCGGCCGCACCGGCTCGCGGAAGCCCTTGAGCGCGCTCGCGGTACGGCTCGCGAAGTCATCGAGCGGCACTTCCTGGGCGCGGCGTGAGCGGTTCGGGGTGATCGAGAGGGCGACGAGGCGGTCGTAGGAGCGGATCAGCGCGTTGGGGCCGTGGCGTTCTGCCGTCCACCCGCGCGGGACCCCGAGCGCGAAGCCGCCGCGGACCTCCTCGAAGCGCCTGAAGCCCGGCGGCAGCTCGTCGAGCGGGTCGACGGTCTCGCGCGACGGCTCCGGCGCAGCCGCGGCGGTCGTGGAGGTGGTCGTCGAGGCAATCGTCGTGCTCTGCGGCGCCTCACGCTCCCCGGGCGCGTCGCAGCCGGCGACGCCGACGCCGAGCGCGACCACGATGGTCAGCGCCCGGCGAGCGCTCACGAGCCGTCGCTGCGCCGGCGAGTGCGCTCGCCGAGCCTTCGCAGGGGGTGCGCCACGCGCGTGACGTCCTCGAGGTGCGGCTCGACGCGCGCGATCCCGCGCTGGACCTCGCCCACATCGCCGCCCATCGACTCGACCGCGGCGCGCATGTCGCGCACCTCCTGGTCCAGCGACTCGACCCGATCTTGGATCGAGTTCAGGCTGACGAGCAACTTGGGGAGCACCGCCATCCCCTCCGCGATCGTGCGGATGTCTGAGAGAGCACCGCCGATCATCCGCGGGATCTGCATCACGTCGACGACCGGACGATCGACGGCCCGCTCGTCGTCGGCGATCGCCGCCTCGTCGAGGATCTCCGGCTCCGGGTTGCTCATCTCCAGCTCCTCAGGATGTAGACGTTGACATCGTCGGGCACGCCCTTGGCGCGGAAGCGGAGCTTCCGTCGCGCGGAGACCCGCTCGGGGTCGAGCGCGTCGAGTGCCGTCCCCGAGAGCAGCAGCTCGTCGCCGCTCGCGCTGTCCGCGACCCGTGCGGCGACGTTGACGTCGACGCCCAGGTAGTCGTCGGCGAGCCGGCGGGGCGAGCCGACGTGCATCCCGGCGCGCATACGCGGACCGTACCCGGCCACCTCGACGCCACCGAGGCGCTCGCGCGCCTCCAGCACGGCCTCGACCGCCGGCTCGGCAGCGTCGAACACGGCCATCATCCCGTCGCCGAGCCTCTTTACGACCTCGCCGCCATGCCCGGCGACCGGCGGTTCGATCGCCTGCGCAACCTCGCGCAGGAGCTCGAGCGAGAGGTCATCCCCCGCCTCGAGCGCCCAATCCGAGAACCCGACGAGGTCGGTGAAGACGATCGCGCAGCGGCTGTCCTCGCGCCCGCCCGACCCGGCCTCCGAGGCCGCCTCCCAAACCTGGAGCGCGCTCAGCCCGACCTCCTTGAGGATCCCCGGCCGCTCCTCGGCGAGCTCGCCCAGCCGCCGGGCGAGGACCGCGCGAGGCTGCGAGCCGATCGTCGACAGAGGGTCGCCGTAGCGGCTGTCGCCGGGGAGCAGCTCGCGCGCGATCTTCAGCGCGCGAATCAGCTTCGGACCCAGGTTCGCGCCGCCATCGGCGGCCGCTTGGTCGGCGGGATCGTCCATTCGGCCTCCCCGGATTACACCAGCTGTGCCGTGACCGTTACACCAGTCGATGTAACAATCGCGTTGCCCGCGCCGCGGAGCGCGAATAGAGTCCGCCGTTCCTTGGCCTCGGTCCGCGAAGCGTCATTCGAGCTCTTCCGCGCCCGCGGGATGACGACGGTGTTCGGCAATCCCGGCTCGACGGAGCTGCCGATGCTGAAGGAGTTCCCGGAGGACTTCACGTACGTCCTCGGGCTCCAGGAGGCGGTCGTCGTGGGAATGGCCGATGGCTACGCGCAGGCGAGCGGCGGGCCGGCGCTCGTCAACCTCCATACGGCGCCCGGTGTCGGAAACGCGATGGGCGCGATCTTCAATGCCCAGGCGAACCACTCGCCCCTGGTGATCACGGCCGGAAACCAGGCGCGATCGCTGATCACGCTTCAGGCGAACCTCACGAACCGGGATGCCACGCGGATGCCGCATCCGCTCGTCAAGTGGAGCTACGAGCCGGCGCGCGCGGCCGACGTCCCGTTGGCGCTGGCGCGGGCCACGCACCTGGCGGCGCTGGCGCCGAGGGGGCCGACCTTCGTCTCGATCCCCTTCGACGACTGGGACGCCGAGGTCGATGACGGCGACGCAGCCGCGGCGGTCGCGCGCCGCACGAGCGGGCGCGCCGCTCCCGACCCGGAGGCGGTTGCGGAGCTCGCCCGGCGCCTCGAGAGCGCGACGAACCCGGTGATGGTCGCGGGCCCGGACATCGATGCGAGCGGCGCCTGGGAGATCGCCGTCGCCCTCGCCGAGCGCCAACGGCTGCCGGTGTTCGCGACTCCCGCCCCGGGTGGCGGGCGGCTCGGCTTCCCCGAAGGGCACCCGAACTTCCGGGGCGTGCTGCCGCCGGCAATCGGGCCGCTCTCCGAGACGCTCGTGGGCCACGACCTGATCCTCGTCGTCGGCTCGTCGGTGTTCCCGTACTACCCGAACATCGCCGGGCCGCTGCTTCCGGAGGGCGCCACCCTGGTCGAGATCACGTCCGATCCCGACGAGGCGGCCCGGGCCCCGATGGGCGAGGCGATCGTCGCGGACGTGCGGCTCGCGCTCGAACGCCTCGTCGAGCTCGTCGGCGAGTCGAGCCGCGACCCCGGCGAACCGCTGCCCGATGCCGTGCCCGGGCCCGAGCAGGACCCGATCACGGGCACGGCGGCGATGCACGCGCTCGGCGCGGCGTTTCCGGCCGACGGGATCGTCGTGCTCGAGTCGCCGTCCTCGACGCTCGCGCTTCGCAACCAGCTCCGAATCTCGAAGCCCGGCAGCTACTACTTCGGCGCCGGCGGCGGGCTCGGCTTCGGGCTCGCGGCGGCGGTCGGCGTGCAGCTCGCCCAACCCGACCGCCCAGTCGTGTGCGTGGTGGGCGAGGGGTCGGTTCAGTACGCGGTGACGGCGTTCTGGAGCGCCGTCGCCTACGGAGCGCCGGTCACTTTCCTGGTGCTGCGGAACAGCGAGTACGCGATCCTCAAGTGGTTCGCCGAGATCGAGGGGGTGACGGGCGCGCCGGGCCTCGACCTACCGGCGCTCGACACCGCTGCGGTCGCGAGCGGCTACGGCGTCAGCGCACGCCGGGTCGAGGACGCCGCGGAGCTCCGGGAGGCGCTCGGAGAGGCGATCGCGTCCGAGCGCCCGGAATTGGTCGAGGTCGGCGTGGCGCCGGGGATGTGGCTCTTCTAGCCCCGAGGATCCCGCCGCTCGCGCCCGAGACGCTCGGCCCGGCAGAGGACGCAGCGCCGGACTGGGTCGCCGCCGGTACGCCGGAGCCGCTTCGCCGCGAGCTCGAGGCGCTGCTCGGCGCCGACCGGCTGCTGACCCGCGCCAGCGATCTCGTTCGCTACGCCTCCGATGCGAGTCCCTACCGCCGGTTTCCGCGGGCGGTGGTGGCGGCACGCGATGCAGGCGACGTCGCCAAGGTCCTCGCCTTCGGACGCCGCGCGCGCATCCCGGTGACCTTCCGCGCCGGCGGCACCAGCCTCAACGGCCAGGCGCAGTCCGACGGGATCCTCCTCGACGTCCGCCGGCATTTCCGCGGCGTCGCGGTCGAGGACGGCGGCCGACTGGCGCGGGTGAAACCGGGCACCGTGCTCGGTCATGTGAACCGCGTGCTCGCCCCGCTCGGCTACAGGCTCGGCCCCGACCCGGCCTCCACCGACATCGCCTGCGTCGGCGGCGTCGTCGCCAACAACTCCGGCGGAATGCGCTGCGGGGTGACCCACGACAGCTACCGCACCGTGCGCTCCATGAGCCTCGTCCTCCCTTCGGGAACGCTGATCGATACGGCGGAGCCCGGTGCCGAGGAGCACTTCGCGGAGGCGGAGCCGGAGCTCGCTCAGGGCCTCGCCCGGATCCGCGGCGAGGTCGTCGCCGACGAGGAGCTCACGGCGCGGATCCGGAGCAAGTTCGAGATCAAGAACACGACCGGCTACCGGCTCTGCGCCTTCCTCGACGCGGAGACGCCGCTCGAGATCTTCCAGCGGCTCGTGATCGGCTCGGAGGGGACGCTCGCGTTCGTCGCCGAGGTCGTCTTCGAGACCGTGGCGCAGCCGGCGAGGACGACCTGCTCGTGGCTTCACTTCCCGACCGTCGACGCAGCGGTCGAGCCGGTCCGGGAGCTGGTCGCGGCGGGCGCCCGCGCGGTCGAGTTGATGGTCGCCCCGGCGTTGATCGTCGCCGCCCACAACATCCGGGGCACACCCGAGAGCTGGAAGGGGCTCGACCCGGGCTCCGCCGCCCTCCTGGTGGAGTTCGGCGGTGCCGACGACGAGGAGCTCGACGCCGCCGAGGAGCAGGCCGAACGGGTCCTGGCCGACCGGGAGCTGATCCGAGCGCCCGAGTTCCATCGCGATCCCGAGACGGTCCACATGTACTGGACCGTGCGCGAGGGGATGCACGGGCTGGTCGGAAAGATGCGGCCGCCGGGCACCGCGCTGATCGTCGAGGACGTCTGCGTGCGCCCGGAGCGGATTGCGGAGATGGCCGCCGACCTCCAGGCGCTGCTCGGAGAACACGGCTTCCTCCCCGGGGTCGCGGGCCACGCGTCCGCCGGAAACCTCCACTTCATGCTCACGCCGGACTTCTCCAGGCGCGAGGACCTCGAGCGCTACGACGCGTTCATGGAGGGGCTGATCGCGCTCGTGATCGACAAGTACGACGGCTCGCTCAAGGCCGAGCACGGCACGGGAGTCAACATGGCGCCCTTCGTCGAGCGCGAGTGGGGCGCCAAGGCCGTGGAGCTGATGCGCCACGTGAAGCGGCTCGCCGACCCGGACGGCGTGCTCGCGCCCGGCGTCATCCTCAACGACGACCCCGGCGTTCACCTCAAGGACCTGAAGACGACGCCGCCGATCGAGGAGGAGGCGACGACCTGCGTGGAGTGTGGGTTCTGCGAACCGGTGTGCCCGAGCCGTCACCTGACGACGACGCCCCGCCAGCGGATCGTCCTGCGGCGCGAGATGGCGAGGCAGGCGCCCGGTTCGCCGGTGCTCGAGACGCTCCTCGCCGAGTACGAGTACGACGCGGTCGAGACGTGCGCGGCGGACGGCACATGCCAGCTCTCCTGTCCCGTCGGGATCGATACCGGCAAGCTCGTCAAGGCCCTGCGCGCACGCCAGCGGACCGACCGCGCGCAGCGCGTGGCGCGGCGGCTCGCGGACCGCTGGGCAGCGGCCGAGGCGGTGGCGCGGCGCGGCCTCGAGCTGGGGGAGCGCTTGCCGCGCGCTGGAGCCCCGGCGCTTCGCGGCGCCAGCCGCGTGGCGCGACGCGCGCTCAGCGACGAGCTCGTTCCCGAGTGGCCCGAGAACATGCCGCGCCCGGCACCGGCCGAGCTCCCGGAGACCCGCAGGGAGGGCGCCGCGGCCGTCTACCTGCCCGCCTGCGTGAACCGCATCTTCGGCCGCGCCCGCGGCGCGCCCGGCGGGTCGGGGCTCGGCCTGCCGCAGGCGCTCGTGAGCGTCGCGGAGCGCGCGCGCCTGCCGCTCTGGATCCCACCCGACGTTGCCGGCCACTGCTGCGCCGTCCCGTGGAGCTCGAAGGGCTACGGCGATGGCGCGCGACGGATGGCAAACCACACCGTGGACGCGCTCTGGCGGTGGACGGACGCCGGAGCGCTCGCGGTGGTCTGCGACGCGAGCTCCTGCTCGCTCGGACTCGCCTCCGAGATGGCCGCGTTGCTGAGCGATGAGAACGCCGAGCGCCACGCGAGGCTCGAGATCCTCGACTCGGCCCGGTGGGCGCGTGGGCGCCTCCTGCCGCGCCTCGAGCGGAAGCGAAGGCTCCGCTCGGCGGTCGTGCACCCGCCCTGTGCGAGCCGCCACCTGGGCACGGACGCGGACCTGGTCGCCCTTGCCCATGAGCTCGCCGAGGAGGTCGTGGTCCCCGTGAGCTCCACGTGCTGCGGCTTCGCCGGCGATCGGGGCATGCTCCATCCAGAGCTGCCAGCCGCCGCCACCGCCGACGCGGCAGCCGAGATCGAGGGCCGCGAGTTCGAGGCCGCGCTCTGCTCGAATCGGACCTGCGAGATCGGGCTCCAGCAGGGCACCGGCAAGGCGTACGAGTCGTTCGCCTTCGCGCTCGAGGAGCTCACGCGGCCGTAGGATCGGTTCGGGCTCTCGCTACCCTGCGCGGCTCATGCCGACCGAGAGAAACTCGATCACCCCCGAGGGCAAGGCGAAGGCGGAGGCCGAGCTCAGGCACCTGCGCGAGGTGCGCCGAGCGGAGATCGTGCAGTCGATCAAGACGGCGCGCGAGTTCGGCGACCTCAAGGAGAACGCCGAGTACCACGCGGCGCGCGAGGCGCAGAGCATGAACGAGGCGCGGATCCGCCTCCTCGAACACCACCTCGCGAGCGCCGTGGTCGAGGAGGGCGCGGGCGGCAACGGCGCGATCGCTGTGGGCACGCGCGTGAGCTACCGCGACATGGCCAGCGAAGAGACCAAGGCGGTCACGCTCGTCCACCCGCTCGAGGCGTCGGTCGCCGAGGGCAAGGTCTCGGTCGAGAGCCCGATCGGACGGGCGCTCCTC
>Ga0126313_10000325_pt1 | contig 22254 bp, 22 predicted proteins | sample Plot105A_FD_89954 | JGI IMG/M metagenome (GOLD analysis project Ga0126313, IMG submission 89954) | Serpentine soil microbial communities from UC McLaughlin Reserve, CA, USA - Plot105A | ecosystem: Environmental > Terrestrial > Soil > Grasslands | place: USA: UC McLaughlin Reserve, Lake County...
ATGGAGTTGTGGTCCGCGTCGCAGGTGTCAGCTGCGACGCACTCACCCCCACGCTTCGTGGCGGGGGTGCCGGCACACAACTACCCGTCGGGCCGGACGCCCACAGGGCCATACGGTCTAGCTAGGGGACGTCGACAATGTGGACGCGCAACCGGCGGTGCTCGTATCGTCGGCCTTGAAGTCGACGAGGGTGCCCTTCACCACGAAGCCCCTGTTGATGAGGCACCCGGAGTGGTGGCCCTTACCCGCTCCCTTGTGATTGCCGTGGTCCGCCTGCGATACCGCAGGCAGTGCGGCAAGCGCGAGGACCGCCTCCCTGGGGTTAGTTCTCACCGTGGACAACGCTTGCCCCGTCGAAGGTTGCGGGGTTTGGTGCTCAGGCGGCGGCTTCGTCGGCCGCTGGGCGGCCCGCGAGCTTGCGCGACACGACCCGTGACACGCCGTCCGCGCCCATGCTGACGCCGTACAGCGTGTCGGCCGCGTCCATCGTGCGCTTCTGATGAGTGACCACGATGAACTGGGCCCTACCCGAGTAGCGGCGGACCAGCTCGAGGAAGCGGTCGATGTTGACGTCGTCGAGCGCGGCCTCGACCTCGTCGAGGATGTAGAAGGGGCACGGCCGGGCCAGGAAGACGGCGAACATGAAGGCCAGCGCCACGAGCGACTTCTCGCCGCCGGACAAAAGCGACAGGCGCTTGGTGGCCTTGCCGGCAGGGGTCACCTCCACCTCGACGCCGGCCTCGAGCTGGTCGCTGTCGCGGGGCCCGGCGGCGTCCTCCAGCTCGGCGCGGACGGCGTCCCGCTCGAGCGTCTCCTCACCGCCCACGACGGGCCGCGGACCCATCTCGGCCCGCACCAGCCGCAGTGAGCCGCGGCCGCCCGGGAACAGGTGCTGGACGACGTCCTCGAAGTTGCGGGCCGCCGCCTCGAAGGTCTGCTCGAAGCTCTGGCGGATCTGCCGGTCGGTCTCGCGGATGAGTCCCTCCAGCTCGGCCAGGGCGGCCTCGAGGTCCTGGCGCTGGGACTCGAGCTCCTCCACGTGCGCCACGGCCTCGTCGTATTCCTTCGCCGCGAGGGGGTTGACCGGCCCCAGCTGCTCGCGGCGGCGGGCCAGCCGCTCAAGGCGGCTGTGAAGCGCCTCCCGCTCCTCCTCGCCGAGCGCCTCCTCGTCGAGGGGCTCGGGATCGAGCCCCAGCCGCTCGGCGATCTCGCTCAGCTCCCGCTCGGACTCCGCGGCCGAGTCGCGCACCTGCTGCGCGGCGACCTCGGCGGCGGTAACCCTCTCACTCGCCTTGCGGAGGCGGTCTTGGAGCCCGGCCTCCTCGTGCGCGCATGCCCGCAGCTCGGCGGCCGTCTCGTCTCCGGCCGCGGCCCCCGCCTTCAGCTCGGCATCGAGTGCGTCCTGGCGGCTGCTCACGGACTCGCGGGCCGTCTCCAGTGCAACGGCTGCGCGCTCGGCGGTCACCTTCAGTCGTTCGTCTGCCGCGAGTCCGGCCCGAAGGGCCTCGAGCGCGTGCTGCCTCTCGTGGAGCTCTCGCTGAGCGCGCTCGGCCAGCCGGCGCTCGGCGCGCAAGTCCGCCCCCAGCTCGGCACGCCGGACCGCCTCGGGACCCTCGTCGGGCGCCTCGCGCCTGCGCTCGATCAGCCATGCGGCGCGGCCGGCCTCCTCGGCAGCCTCGTCCGACTCGCGCAGCGCGCGCCGCAGCGCCACCTCGGCCTCCTCGCGGGCGGCGTCGGCTGTGGCCACCGACTGCGAGGCGGCTTCCGCGGCGCGGCGGGCGTCGGCATCCTCCCGGGCCGCTCGCTCGGAGTCGGCGGCGAGCTGGTCCCGGCGCCCCCGCTCAGCCAGCAGGCCCTCAGCCCCGCCCGCGGGGACTTGGCTCAGCTCACCGCGGGTGGCGTCGAGCACGCGTCCAGTACGCGTAACCGCCACGCCGTCGAAGTACTCCGAAACCGCCTCGAGGGAGTCGACGATCCAGACGTCGGCTAGCAGGCGCTCGGCCAGCCTAGAGAGCTCCGGCCGGGGGCTCACATGCGCGAGCAGGCGCTGCGCTCCGGGCGCCGGGGCGCGGCCGGCCGTCCTCCCGCGCGCCCGCGCGCGGACCAAGGCGGTGCCGCCGGAGTCCCCGGCGGCATCCAGCAGCCGCTCCCCGGCGGGTACGTCGTCGACGATTCCCGCCACCAGGCGCGGGCCGAGCGCGGCGGCCAGCGCGACCTCGTAGCCGGCCGCCACCTCCAGGCCATCTGCGAGCGCCTGGGAGCCCTCCCTCGTCGGCGCGGCAGCGCGGAGAAGCCGCTCGAGCGCCGCCAGGTCGGCGCCCGCCCTGGCCGCCCGGTCGCGCGCGGCCTCCGCGGCCCGCTCCGCCTGGCGGCGGACGGCGCGGGCCGCCTCCGCCGCCCGCTCCGCATCGTCCAGGTCGCGGCGTCGCGCTGCGGCGGCTTCCGTCAGCTGGTCATGCCGTCGCTCGGCCTCGCGCCGCCGCGACTCGAGCTCCGCCAGCCGGTCGCTCAGACGGCGCTCACGGCCTTCCTCAAGCCGCGCGAGCTCCTGTTCCAGGGCGTGGATCCGACCCGCCGGATCCGTCTGCCCGTCGCCCGAGCGCAGCTGCCCCTCGAGCAGCGCCAGCTGGGCGCCGCGTCGCTCCCGACGCTCCGCCGCGGCCTGCGCCTGATCGCGCGCCCGCTCCAATCGGATCCCGATCCGCTCCGCGGCGGAGCGGGCCTCGAAGAGCCGCCCCTGCAGCTCCTCCCGAAGCCGCGACTGGGAGGCGAACGCCTCCTCGGCCGCCTCGCGGCGCTCCGCCACGGCGGAGAGCAGCAGCTCGGCATCGTCGCGCTCGCTGCGCGCCGCCGACGCCTCGCCTTCGGCTGCGGCCAGCTCCAAACGGGCGTCGCGGACGTCGTCGCGGGCAAGCCGCAGGCGCGCCTCGAGCGACTGCCGCTCGATCCGCTCGTGGAGCTCGGCAGCCTCCGCCTGGCGCTTCAGCGGGCGCAGATGCGAGCGTGCCTCCCGCTCCACGTCGAGCGAGCGGGAGAGGTTGTCCTCGGTTCGCTCGAGCTTGAGCTGCGCACGTCGACGGCGTTTGCGGTGCTTGCCGAGGCCGGCGGCCTCCTCGATAAGGAGCCGCCGCTCACGTGGGCGCGAGAGCACGATCGCCTCGACCTTCCCCTGCGATACGACCGAGTGCATCTCCTTGCCGAGGCCAGAGTCCGAGAGGACCTCAAGGATGTCGACGAGGCGGCAGCGGGCCCCGTTCAGGCGGTACTCGCCCTCGCCGTCGCCGGAAAGCCTGCGCACGATCGAGATCTCGGAGAAGTCGCTGTGGAGTGCGTGGTCGGCGTTGTCGATCATCACCTCGACCTCGGCGGCGCTCGAACCCTTGATGCCGTGGCCGCCGGCGAAGATCACGTCCTTCATCACCTGGCCGCGGACGGCCAGCGGGCTCTGCTCTCCGAGAGCCCAGAGCACGGCGTCGGTGATGTTGGACTTGCCCGAGCCGTTCGGGCCTACGACGACCGACACCCCGGGGGCGAACTCCAGCTTCGTCCGCTGGGGGAAGGACTTGAAGCCCTTCATCGATATGGAGCGAAGGTGCATCAGCCCCGAGGTTTTCCCCCGCGGGACGCGGCGCCTCGCGTTCTGACCCGGTAACCCGCCATCACGTCTCGTCGATCGACTCGAGTGCCTGCAGGGCGGCCTCCTGCTCGGCGCTCTTCTTTGTCTTTCCCTCCCCGCGGCCCAGCTCCTGCCCGCCCACCTCGGCGACCGCCCGGAAGCTTCGGTCGTGCGGCGGGCCCTCCTCCGCCTCGATCCGGTACTCCACCGCCTCCGCCCGGCGCGCCAGGCGCTCCTGGAGCACCGACTTGTAATCCACCGGGTGCTCGAGGGCGTCGTCGATCTCCTCGGCGAACGAGCGCACCACCGCGGGGGCCGTGAGCTCCAGGCCGAAGTTGAGGTACGCGGCCCCGATCACCGCCTCGCAGACGGACGCGAGCACCCGCACCGACTCCACGAGCATCGCCGCGCTGCGGCCGGCGCCCTGGGGGGCGGCCTCGCGCAGTCGCTCGGGCAGGGCGAAGTCGCGCGCCACCCGCGCGCAGGAGGGACCGCTGACCGCCTGCGCCCGGACCTTGGTGAGCCGGCCGGCGCCGTAACGCTCGAAGCGCGGAAAGAGGTGATCGGAGACGGCGAGGCTCAGCACGACGTCCCCGAGGAAGGCCAGTCGCTCGTAGGACTCCGAGCGGTGCTCAACCCACGACGCATGGGTGAAGGCCTGCCGCCTGAGGCCCTCCGGCAGCCCTTCGATGAGCTCCGCCAAGTTGTCAGGTTGCTTCGATCTCCGCAGCATGGGCGGCAACGAAGTCCGCGGCCTGGCCGACCGTCAGGATCTTGGCCGCCTCCTCGTCGGGGATGCGGATTCCGTAGCTGTCTTCAAGCTCGACGACGAGCTCCACCAGGTCGAGCGAGTCCGCTTCGAGGTCCTCCTTGAACCTGGTGCCCTCCTCGATACGCGCGGAGTCCACTTCGAGCTCCGTGGCGAGGTGCTCGCGGATGCGCTCGAGGACCTCTTCCCGGGTCATGGCGCTTCGACGCTAGCAGCGCTCGCGGACCTCAAGGCGCCCGCCCGCTCCAGCGCGTCGCGGGTGCGCTCGACCATCCGTTCGTCGCTCGCGCGGCGGGCCAGCCGGATCGCGCTGGCGACCCCTTTCGGGCCGAAGCTGCCGTGCGCTACGACCACCGGCCTGCGCAGTCCCAGCAGAATCCCACCGCCAACGCCCTCGGGGTCGATCTCCTCCCGCAGGCGCTCCACCTTGCGCCTGATCAGCAGGCCGCCGAGCGTCGAGACCGGGCCGGAGCGGATCCGCTCCCGGATGGCGTTGCGCACTGTGCCCGAAGTGCCCTCCAGCACTTTCAGCGCCACGTTGCCGGTGAAGCCGTCGCTGACGATCACTTCGGAGCCGCCGGCCGGCAGGTCGAAGCCCTCTAGGTTGCCCACGAAGTTGAGCTCGGCATCCGCCAGCCGCGCACCGGCCTCGAGCACCTCGGTGGTGCCCTTGCCCTGCTCCTCGCCCACCGACAGCAGGCCCACGCGCGGGCTGGGGATGCCCTGCACGGCCTCCATGAAGCCGGCTCCCATGTAGGCGAACTGCACTAGGTGCTCGGGCCGTACCCCCACGTTCGCGCCACAGTCGAGAAGCAGCACCGGGCCGGTCGGGAGCGGCAGCAGCACCGCGAGGGCGGGCCGGTGGACACCCTTGATCCGCTTGATGCTCAAGGTGGCCGCGGCCAGGGTGGGACCGGTGCTGCCGGCGGAGACCAGCGCGTCGGCGCGCCCCTCCGCGACCGCGCGCGCCGCCCGCGAGATCGAGGCATCGGGCCGCCCCCGTACGGCGCGCACCGGCTCCGGCCCGCTCTCGATCGCCTCGGGAGCGTCGACGACCTCGGTCCTGTCGCCGGCGGCTTGCAGCTCGGCCGCCGGGCCGAAGAGCAGCACGTCGGTGGCGGAGCGGCGCGCGCCTTCGGCGACCGCGGCGGCACCCCGGTCCGCTCCGTTCGCGTCGACCGCGATCACGGGGCGGTCTTACTCTTCGTCTGTCTGGGCCGGCCCCTGGACGATCACCTCGCGGCCCGCATAGGTGCCGCACTCTGGGCACACACGATGCGGGCGCTTGGGCGCGTGGCAACGAGGGCACTCGTGGAGCGGCGGCGGCGCCACCTTGTGCCGAGAGCGGCGCTTGTGCGTCCTGGAATGGGACTGTCTCTGCTTGGGGACGGCCATTTCGCGGCCGCTCAGTCTAGCTTCAGCTCACGCAGCGCAGCCCAGCGCGGGTCCGGCTCGCGCTCGTGCCGGTGCTCGGGGCCCGCCTCGTTCAGGTTCTCGCCGCAGACCGCGCAGAGGCCGAGGCAGTCGTCGCGACAGATGATCTGCGACGGCAGCGCGAGCACGAGCGCGTCCCGCGCCCACGCACGCAGGTCCAGCTGCTCCTCCTCGAGGTAAGGCGAGTCGAGCTCCTCGCCGCCGCCGGGCTGGTCGACCTCTCGTGCGTCGATCGCCACGGCCCGGCCCGCCTCCTCCAGGCAGCGCATGCAGGGACCAGACAGCTGAGCTTCGTAGCGAAGCCGAAGCGAGTAGCCGCCGGTCGTGTGGGCGACATCGAGCGTCGCCGGCACGCGGCGGCCCTCCACGGCGTACTCCTGACCCCCGAACTTGAACGGCTCGACAGCCACGTCCAGATCGAGGCGGCGACCCTCGCCGGAGCTCAGCCCGAGCCGGCCGATGTCGAAGAAGTCTGTGGGCTGACCCATGCGTCCGAGGGTAGCGCCGGCGCTGCCGCCGGCTCGGAGGGGGCGAATCTCGGCTTGGGCGCGTTGACCACAATATGTGTGGCAAAGGCGCCCAGATCTCCGCGGACGTACTCATAGCGTCGCTGGCGGAGAAGCAGCACGGAGTCTTAGGAGTGGCTCAGCTGCTTGCCGCCGGTCTCACTCGACGCCAGGTCGAGCAGAGGGTGCCCCGCCGTCGGTTGCATCCCTTGCACCGCGGCGTCTACGCGGTCGGTCATGCGGTCGAAAGCCGCGAGGGGCGCTGGATGGCCGCGGTCCTGGCGTGCGGCGAGGGGGCGGCCCTCCGCCACGGCGACGCGGCGGCGCTCTGGGGAATCCGGCACTCGGCCGCGGCGGTCGTTAGACGTGACGGTTCCCACGCGTAGCGGGCGCGGTCGGATCCGAGCCGGGGAAAGGCCCTCCAAACCGCGGACGGGGCGGCCTGAACGTCCAGAGTCGCGGGCGTCGCTACTCGCGCTCGATCAGCTCGACCCGGTAGCCGTCCGGGTCGCGAACGAAGCAGATCATGGGCCCTTCGGTCCTCCCGCCGGGGCGGTAGGGCGGCTTCTCGGGGTCGATCCCAGCCGCGGCCAGGCGCTCGAGCGTGCCCTCGAGGTCGTCCACGCTCAGCGCGATGTGGTTGTAGCCGGTCCCGAGGTCGTACGAGTCGACGCCGTGGTTGTAGGTCAGCTCGAGCCTCGGGTCATCGCCGGGCAGGCCCATGAACACGTTGATGGCCTCGTCGCCGATGTTCATGCGCCCGCGCTCCTCGAAGCCGAGCCTCTCGTAGAACGCGACGGACCGGTCGATGTCGCCGATCCGGTAGCAAGTGTGGAGGTACTCAGCCATTGCGGCGCAGGCTATCGGTGTAGAGCGAGAACGTCGAACCGGTCCACGAGGGCGACACGGCCTGGAGCCGCGGCGCCGCAACCGCCAGGGTGAGCCGGCCCCTGGTAGCGAGCCGCCGGCCCGAGCTAGCCGACCTCGGCCTCTTCGCGGCCCTGTAGCCGGTCGCGGCCGCGCTGAACGGCGGCGATGAACTTCGTGAGGTTGACCTCGAGCGTGTTGAGGATGTCGTCGGCGTAGTCCTCGGCGCCGAGCCGGATCTCGCGCTCCCGGGCGCGAGCGTCCTCGACGATGTCCTCGGCCTGGCGCTCCGCCTGCTTCACGACCTCCTCCTCGGAGATCAGGCGGGTCTGCTCGTCACGGGCCTCCTTGACGATCCGCTCGGACTCCCGCTTGGCCTCGGCCAGCATCTCCTGGCGCTCCTTGACGATCCATCGCGCCTGCTTGATCTCCTCGGGAATCGTCGCGCGCATCTGGTCGAGGGTGTCGTAGATCTCCTCCTTGTCGACGCGCACCTGATCCGTGAGTGGAACGGGCTTGGCGTTGTGAATCGTGTCGTCGAGCTTGTCAATGAGGACCAGGACGTCCATTAAGGGTTACCTCCGCGTGACATCCAGTCCCGCGTTCTGATTGGAACTCTCGACATCACGTCTCGCGATTGCATCAGTTTCGTCAGTGCTTGAGCTCTTCCTCCAACCGACTGGCCACCGGGTCGGGTACGAGCCCGCTGATATCGCCGCCGAACATTGCCAGCTCCTTGATCCCGCTCGAGCTCAGAAAGCTGAACTGTGGAGCGGCCATCAGGTAGATGCTCTCGATCTCAGGGGCCATCTTGCGATTGAGCTGATTCATCTCGAACTCGTACTCGAAGTCCGAGATCGCCCGCAACCCCTTGACGATGGCCGTTGCCCCGTGCTCACGGGCGAAATCGACGAGCAGCGTATCAAAGGGTTTTACCTGCACATTCCCGAGTTCCGCGACCTCGGCCTCGATGAAAGCGACCCTGTCCCGGGCGTCGAAGAGAGTGCTCTGCTTGCGAACAGGCTGGTCGACCACACCGACCACCACGTTGTCGAAGACCTTCGCGGCGCGGCCGATGATGTCGATGTGCCCGTAGGTGACCGGATCGTACGAGCCCGGACAGATCGCTGTTCCCCCGTTGCGCTCAGGCACTGTGGACAGCGATGCGCGTGTCGCCGTACTCCCGCTCGAGCTCGAGCGGCAAAGACAACTCGAGCGGCGCGCGCTTGTCGGATTCGGTCACGATTCGTGCCTCGTCGGTGAGGACCGCCGGCAGCCTCTCCGATAGCGGCTCTGCCAGGCGAACGGCGGAATCATATGGCGGGTCGATGAAGACAAGGTCGAAGGTGCCCGCCACCGAGGCCAGGTAACGGAGCACGTCCTGCCGCCGCACCTCCGCCTCCGACCCCACCGCATCGAGGTTGCGGCGCAGCGAAGCGAGCGCCCGGGCGTCCCGTTCGACGAAGGTCGCCGAGGCCGCCCCGCGGGAGAGCGCCTCGATCCCGAGTGCACCCGACCCCGCGTACAGGTCGAGCACACGGGCGCCCGACACGTCGCCGAGCACCGAGAAGAGCGCCTCCCGCACCCGGTCGGCGGTCGGGCGCGTACGGGAGCCGCGCGGGGTCTGGAGCCGGCGGCCCTTGAAGGCACCGGCGACCACCCTCATCCGAGCAGGGGGCAGCAGACGCTGGCGGCGTCGAGGTGGCAGCAGTCGCCGGCGGGATCGCGGTCGCTCAGTTCGATCGAGACGTGGTCGAGCATGCGAAGACCCTACGCGGGAATGGGCTCGAGCTCCGAGCCGAAGCGCGCGTCGACCGCGTCGCGCAGCATGGGATCGTCGGATTCCGGGAGGCGCTCGGCCCACGAGCGGGCCCGCTCGAGCAGCTCGATGTCCTCGGGAAGGCGGGCGACGTGAAACTCGGGAAGGCCGTGCTGGCGAGTGCCTAGGATCTCGCCGGCGCCGCGCAGCGCGAGGTCCATCTCGGCCAGCCGGAAACCGTCCGACTCGCCGGCGATGGCGGCAAGCCGCGGCAGATCGGGATCGCCGAAGAGGATGCAGAGCGAGGGATGCGGGCCGCGGCCCACGCGTCCGCGGAGCTGGTGGAGTTGCGAGAGCCCGTAGCGCTCGGCCGCCTCTATCAGCATCACCGACGCGTTCGGGACGTCGATGCCCACCTCGATGACGCTCGTCGCGACGAGCACGTCCGCCTCGCCCGACGCGAAAGCCTCCATGGCCGCCTGCTTCTCCGCATGGGGCAGCTGACCGTGGATCAGCGCCACTCGCTGGTCCCGAAACTCCGTCTTGCGCAAGCGCTCGTACTCAGCCGTCGCGGCCTTGGCCTGGAGCGCGTCGGCTCCGGGGGTTGCGCCGGAGGGGTCATCCTGCAGGCCCTCGACCAGGGGGCAGACAACGAAGCACTGCCTCCCCTTGGCGATCTCCTCGCGGATCCGCTCATAGGCGCGGGCGCGCGCCCGAGCCCCGTCGACCACGTGGGTCTCCACCGGGCGCCGGCCCACGGGCAACTCCCGCAGCAGCGTGGCATCCAGGTCGCCGTAGGCCGTAAGCGCGAGAGTCCGGGGTATCGGGGTGGCGGTCATGTGGAGCGCGTGGGGGGCGAGCCCCGCGGGAGCTTTGGCATCGAGCGCCGCGCGCTGCCTCACCCCGAACCGATGCTGCTCATCCACGACGCAGAGGGCGAGGTCGCGGAACTCGACCGCCTCCTCGATCAGGGCATGGGTCCCGACCACCAGGGAGAGCTCGCCGCTCGCGAGCCGCGCCAGCAGCTCGCGGCGGCGGGCCGGCGGCGTCGAGCCGGTGAGCGGCTCGATCGGGACGAGGCCCCCGAGGAGCCGGTCGAGCGTGGCGAGGTGCTGCTCGGCGAGCGTCTCCGTGGGCGCCATCAGCGCGGCCTGGCAGTCGTTCTCGGCGGCGCGCAGCATTGCGGCCAGGGCGACGACGGTCTTGCCACTGCCCACCTCACCCATCAGAAGCCGCTGCATCGGGCGCTCCCCCTGAAGGTCGCGGTCGACTTCCGCGAGCGCCGCTCGCTGGTCGGCCGTGAGCTCGAACGGAAGCGAGTGAAGCCAGGGGTCGACGAGGTCCCCGCGCCGCTCGAGCGGTGCGGCACTGCGGCCCTCTCGGCGGGCCCGGCGCCGTCCTGCGACCGCCAGCTGGAGGAGAAGCAGCTCCTCGAACGCAAGCCGCTCCCGGGCGCTGCGCTCCTCGGCCTCGTCGTCGGGGAAGTGGGCGCCGGCCACGGCGGCGGGGCGGTCGGCGAGCCGCTCGGCGACCCGCACGGCCGCCGGGAGCGGCTCGGTCACGTGCCGGATGCGACCGTAGGCCTCCCAGACGAGCTTGCGCACCGCGGGCGGGCTGATTCCTGCGGTGGCTGCGTAGAGAGGCACGCGTCCCGTCCCCGGAGTCGGGGCCTCGGCACCGGACAGCAGCTCGTGCTCCTTGACCCAGAACACGTTGCGCTCCTTCCGCTGGCCGTACAGGAGCAGCTGCGTTCCGGGAGCGAGCTCCCTGGCGAGCCACGGTTGTCCCCACCAGACGGCAAGCATCGGCCCGCTTTCGTCCGCGACGTGCGCCTCGACGCGCTTGCGGCGGCGGTCGCGCATCGGCCGCACCGAAACGCTCCGCACCGAAACCGCCACCGCCGCCTCGTCACCGGGACGCAGTTCGGCCACGGCACGCGCGTCGCGCTCGCGGTGCTCACGCGGGAAGTGCTCGAGCAGGTCGGCGTAGGTTTCGATGCCAAGCGCGGCGAGTGCCCTTCCCTGACGCCCACGCCGCTGGATCGGCTCGGCGAGGAGGCTGGGCCGCGGGATCGAGCGCAGGGTAGCGGCGCGGAGCGCGTCGGGACTCAGCTCGTCACCGCTTGCGAACGAGGTCGCGATGCCGTGGTGATAGTCGGTTGACCGGACGGTGGCGGCCCTACTCGGCACACAGAAGCCACCACCAGGCCGGCTGGCCGCCCTCGTGGTAGTCGAGCTCGACGCCCTCGGGAATGGCCCGCTCGACAACCTCTCGCGGCTCCGGCGGGTGATCGCCGGCGATGCACGTGAGCAGCTCGGACCTCGCGGCGAGCCGCGCGATGGTGGCCGCCAGTGTCTTCGCCGGGTCGCCCCAGGCCGCGAGCTCGCCGTTCGCGTAGCCCACGGCCTCGCCGGCACGGAACCGGCCCTGGGGGTCGTCCCGCGCAGCAGGCGCGACGCCGCCCAGCCGCAGGGAGGCGGCCTCCTCGGCGACCGTGGCGGCGTTCTGCTCGCCCGTGCGGCCCGGATCGAAGCCCAGCAGCGCGGCCAGGCCTTCCTGGGGCGCCGTTGTATGGACGACCCTCGCTGGGCGCTCGGAGAGCCCGGCGGCGCGCTCGGCGGCGAGGATCACGTTCGGGCTATTGGGGAGAACGAGCACCTCGGCCGCGTGGACGTCGTGGATCCCGGCCAGCAGCTCGAAGGTGGAGGGATTCATCGTCGGACCGCCGTCCACCACCAGCACCCCCAGCTCCTCGTAGAGCCGGCGGAGGCCCTCTCCGCTGGCGACGGCGACCACCCCGCAGGCGGCTTCAGCGTCTCGACCCGGCTCGCCCGCGAGCCGGCTCGAACGGGCGGCTACCTGCTCGCGCATGTCGGCCACGTCGAGCCGGGAGACCTCCCCCACCGCCTCGAACAGCCCAACGGCCTGCGCGGGCTCGTCGGTATGCACGTGGACACGCAGCGTCTGGTGGTCGCCCACCACCAACACGGAGTCCCCCATCTCCTCGAGTAGCGGGATGAACGAGCCCCCCTCGAGCTCCCGGCCGGTGACCGCGAAGTTCGTGCAGTAGCGGTAGCTCGACGACTCGTGCTCCGGGAGATGCAGCGATCCGGCCGGCACCGGCTGGTGCTCGAGCTCTGGCCGCTCCTTGCCGCGCAACGCGGCCACGCAGCCCGCCAGTATCACGGTGAGCCCATACGCCCCCGCGTCGACCACGCCCGCTTCGCGGAGCACGGCGAGCTGCTCCGGGCCGCTCTCGACGGCCTCCTTACCCGCCTCCAGCGCGTTCTCGAGCACCTCAGCCAGCAGCTGGTCCTGCTGGTTGGAGGTCGCCTCGGGCTGGAGCCGTTCCGTGCCCATGTGCGCGAGATCGTGGGCGACCCGGCGCGCCATGGCGCGCACGGCCGAGAGCATGGTCCCCTCGGCGGGGTCGCGCACCGAGGCGTAGGCGGCGTCGGCGGCCCGGGCGAAGGCGGCCGACACCAGCACCGGGTCGACCAGCTCACCGCGGCGCGACGCCAGCTCCTCGGCGGCGCCGCGCACGATCTGGGAAAGGATCACGCCGCTGTTGCCGCGAGCGCCGAGCAGCGCCGCCCTGGCGACACCGGCGACGAGCTCGTCGCGGCCGATGTCGTCGATCGGTTGGCCGTTCATGCGGTCGAGCTCGTCCAGCACCGCTCGCATGGTCATTGCCATGTTGTCGCCGGTGTCGCCGTCGGCAACGGGGAACACGTTGAGGTCGTTGACCTCGGAGCGGCGGCGCTCCATCTCGTCGAGGGCTACGGCGACAACCCTGCGGAAGCGAACCAGACTGTCGTCGGGCACAGAGCTCTTCTACACCTTCGATCCGTCGACGTTGCGCGCGGCTACGCGGCCTTCATGACCTTGCCGCTCTTCAGGCAGCGGGTACAGACGTACTCGCGACGCGGGGCGGCGTTCACCTCGATGCGGACCTTCTGCAGGTTCGGGTTGAAACGCCGCTTGGTGGCGACCATCGAGTGGCTGCGGCTATGACCGAACGCCGGGCCCTTTCCGCACACGTAGCAGACCTTGGCCATCGATCGAAGAGGCTAGCGGAGGGCCTCCCCGAAAGCAGCGAGCGCGCGCTCGATCGCCGTGCGGTCCACGTCGAGGTGGGTCACGCAGCGGATTCGGTCCGGGCCCAGCGGAGTGACCTGGACACCGGCGTCCCAGAGCCTGCCCACCAACGCGGGAGCCTCTGGCACCCGCGCGATGACGATGTTCGTATCGGGAGAGGTCACGTCGAGGCCGACCTCCGACAGGCCGTCGGCGAGGACGCGGGCGTTCTCGTGGTCGTCGGCCAGACGCTCGACGTGGTTGTCGAGCGCGTAGAGGCAAGCGGCGGCGAGCACGCCCGACTGCCTAAGCGCACCGCCCAGCATCTGCTTCCAGCGCCAGGCCTCTTCGATCAGCTCGCGCGCGCCGCACAGCACGGCCCCCACGGGCGCGCCGAGCCCCTTCGTGAAATCCAACCACGCGGTGTCAAAGCCGGAGGCCCAGTCCGAGGCGGGCACGCCGCTCGCCACCGCGGCGTTCATCAGCCGGGCGCCGTCGAGGTGAGCGCGAAGCTCGTGGTGGCGCGCGACCTCGAGCACGCCGCGCACCGTCTCAAGCGGCCAGACCCGGCCGCCGCCGACGTTGGTCGTCTGCTCGACCGACACCAGCCGGCTGCGCGGCCCGTAGCGGTCGCCGGCCGGCCGGACCGCCTCCTCGACCTGCTCGGGAGTGAACATGCCGCCCTCTCCGTCGAGCTGGCGCGTCATCGCGTGCGAGATCGCGGCCGGGCTGCCCGCCTCATAGTTCACTGGGTGGGAGGTGCGGTGGAGGATGGCCTCGTCACCGCCGGGCCGCAGGTGCAGGCGGAAGCCGATCAGGTTGCACATCGTGCCGCTCGGGAGGAACAGGCCCGCCTCGTGGCCGAGCAGCTCGGCGACGCGCTCCTGCAGAGCGATCACGGTCGGGTCGAGGAAGCGCTGCTCATCCCCGACCTCGGCCTCCGCCATCGCCAGGCGCATGGCGGCGGTTGGCCGCGTCTGGGTATCGCTGAAGAGGTTGACGGCTTCTGACATCGAGAACGGCAGGCTAGTGGCCAGGGCACGGATGGCCGTGACCGTCATCTTCTTCCTGAACGGCGCCGTGTTCAGCTCCTGGTACGCCCGCCTGCCCTCGATCCAGGATCGGCTCGACCTCGACCCGGGCGCCCTCGGAGTAGCGCTGGTCGGCGCTCCCGTCGGCCTGCTCGTGGCCCAGCCCCTGGTGGGCGCCATCATCGCCCGGCGCGGCTCCCGGCCGCTTATGGCAGCGGCGCCGATCTGCACGGCCGCGGTCGTCCTGCCGGCCCTGGCCGTCGACGCCTTCACGCTGCTGCTGGCGGTCACTGCCGTGGGAGCCTTGAACGGGTCGCTCGACATCGCCATGAACGCCCAGGGCCTGACCGTCGAGCGTGTGGCGCGGCGACCGCTCTTCAATTCGCTCCACGCGGCGTTCTCGTTCGGCGCGCTGTTCGGAGCCGGCTCCGCGGGCGTGATCGCCGGCGCCGGCGTGGCGCCGCTGCCGCACCTGGCCGCCGCCGCATGCCTCGGCGCCGTCGCCGCCGCCGTGGCCGCGCGCGGTCTCCTTCCCGCGGAGCTGGATGCTCGCCCGCAGGCGCCGCGGCTAGGCCGGCCGTCGTGGCGCTTGGCCAGCCTAGGCGCGCTGGCATTCTGCGCGCTGCTCGCCGAGGGGGCGGTATTCGACTGGAGCGGGGTTTATCTCGCGCGGGAGGCGGGCGCTGGGGCAAGGGTGGCGGCTTGGGGCCTGGCGTCCTTTTCGCTGGCGATGGGGTTCGGACGCCTGGCAACCGACGGGCTGGCCGCCAGGCGCGGCCCGGTCACGGTCGGCCGCGGGGGTGCGGCCCTCGCGGGCGCGGGCCTCGCCGTTGCGCTGGCGACCGCCGCGCCGGTCGGCGGGATCGTCGGGTTCGCGCTCATGGGCGCGGGGCTTTCGGCCGTGTTCCCGCTGACCTTGCGGGCCGCCGGCGCGGACGCCGAGGGCGCGGGACCGGCGGTGGCCGCCGTCTCCACCGTCGGCTACGGCGGCTTCCTGATCGGTCCACCCACGATCGGCCTGCTGGCCGACGCGACCTCGCTGCGCGCCGCGCTGCTCCTGGTGTGCGCCCTCTGCCTCACCGCCGCGGCGCTGGCCCCGCAGCTGCGCGGAGCAATGCTGCGTGAGCAGGAGGCGGTAGCGACGGGGCGCACTTGATCGCGGGCGGCATACTGGCTGCATGCCCTCCGGAGACGAGGACGTCGCGCGCGGCCTGCTGGACCACTGGGAGCGCGGCGAGTTCGCGCCGGGCCTCGGCCACCTGCATCGCGACGTTGAGGTCGTCAACCACATATCCGGGCGCGGCTTCGAGGGCCTTGGTGGCGTTCGCCGTCTGATCGGGGACGTCGACCAGGCCTTCGACGACTGGTCCCTGAAGGTCGAGGAGCTGCTCCAGTGCCCCGACGGCGGACGTCTTGCCGTCGGGCGTGTCGCTCTGCACGGCAGGAAGACCGGCAGCGAGCTGGACCTGCCCGTCGCCCTGCTCTTCGCCGTCGACGAAAGGCTCATCGTTCGCCTCGAGCTCTTCGTTAACCGCATCGACGAGGCGTACGCGGCCGCGGGGCTAGAGCGCGACACCCCTTCTTAGATCGGCCATCCGCAGCACCGCGCGCGCGGCGTCCTCGCCCTGGTGGCGCTTCTCGCCCAGGCGGGCGACCGCCTGCTCCATCGTGTCCACGGTCAGGACGCCGAAGGAGCATGGAACGCCGGTGTCGAGCTGTACGCGGGCGATGCCGCGCGCTGCCTCGCCCGCTACGTACTCGTAGTGGTCGGTCTCACCCCGGATGACGGCGCCCAGGCAGGCAACCCCGGTATAGCGGCCCGACTCCGCGCAGTACTTCGCCGCCAGTGGCAGCTCGAAGGCTCCAGGCACGGGGTGCACCTCCGTCTCGACACCCGCCTCGTCGAACACCCGGGTGGCGCCTTCCACGAGGCCGTCGGCCAGGTCCTCGTAGAAGCTGGCGACGACGATCGCGTAGGTGTCAGCCACCGCGCCGCCCCGGGCGCGGCTTGGGAGCGGGCCCCTGGCCGTGTAGATCCGTGAGGTCTTCCTGGCGCTCGCGGTCCTGGCGGCGCTCCTCGTGGATCATCTCCTCGTCGAGCGCGAGGCCCTGGTGGTGCAGCATGTGGCCGAGCTTCTCGCGCTTGGCACGCAGGTAGTCGGCGTTGTGCGGGGTGGCCGGATGGACGATCGGAAGCTGGTCGGTCACCCGGAGGCCGTAGCCCTCGAGGCCCACGATCTTCTTCGGGTTGTTCGTGAGCAGCCGGATCGAGGTCAACCCCAGGTCGACGAGAATCTGTGCCCCGATCCCGTAGTCGCGCAGGTCCGCCGGCAGGCCGAGCTCGAGGTTGGCGTCGACCGTGTCGAGGCCGTCCTCCTGGAGCCGGTAGGCACGCAGCTTGTTGAGCAGCCCGATCCCGCGACCCTCCTGGGCGAGGTAGAGAAGCACCCCGCGGCCCTCCTGCTCGATCCGGAGCAGCGCGTCCTCGAGCTGCTGTCCGCAATCGCAGCGCAGCGAGTGAAAGACGTCGCCGGTGAGGCATTCGGAGTGCACGCGCACCAGCACGTCCTCATGTCCCACGATCTCGCCCTTGACCATCGCCACGTGATGCTTGTCGTCCACCATCGACCGGAAGCCGACCACCCGGAACTCCCCGAACTCGGTCGGCATGTTCGCCTCGACGACCCGCTCCACGAGCTTGTCGTGGCGGCGGCGGTAGGCGATCAGGTCGCCGACCGTGATCATCTTCAGGCCGTGGCGCTCGCAATAGCGGACGAGGTCGGGGACCCTGGCCATCGTGCCGTCGTCGTTCATCACCTCGCAGATCACGCCGGACGGATTGAGGCCCGCAAGCCGGGCGAGGTCGACGGCCGCCTCGGTCTGACCGGTGCGCTCCAGGACGCCGCCGAGCTTGGCCTTGAGCGGGAAGATGTGGCCGGGCTGGACCAGGTCCTGGGGCCGCGAGCGGGGGTCGATCGCGACCTGGATGGTGTGGGCGCGGTCGTGAGCGGAGATCCCGGTGGTCACTCCCTCCCGAGCCTCGATGGACACGGTGAAGGCGGTTTCGAAGGCGGACTCGTTCTTCGCGGCCATCAGGTCGAGTCCCAGCTCGTCGCAGCGCTCGCCGGTCAGTGCCAGGCAGATGAGGCCGCGGCCGTGGGTGGCCATGAAGTTGATCGCGTCGGGCGTGGCGAACTGGGCAGCGAGCGTCAGGTCGCCCTCGTTCTCTCGATCCTCCGCGTCGCAGACCACGACCATCTTGCCATCGCGGATGTCCTCCAGCGCCTCCTCGACCATGCTGAAAGCGGCGTGGCTCATACCGGCACGCTCCTCGCGACGAGCTTCTCCACATACTTGGCCAGCACGTCGACCTCGAGGTTGACGGAGCGGCCCGGCGCCGCCTCGCCGAGCGTCGTGCGCTCGAGCGTCTCGGGTATGAGCGACACCACGAATCCGTCGCCGACCACCTCGGCAACGGTCAGCGACACCCCGTCCACCGCGATCGCGCCCTTCTCCACGACGTAGCGCAGCAGCTCCGCCGGCGCGGCGATCCGCACGACGCGCGCGAACCCCTCTTCGCTCACCGACTCGATCGTCCCCAGGCCGTCCACGTGCCCCTGCACGACGTGGCCACCAAGGCGATCGCTCGCCCGCAGCGGGAGCTCGAGGTTGACGCGGTCGCCCTCGGCCAGCGCGCCAAGCCCCGTCCGCCGCAGGGTCTCGGGCATGACCTCGGCGTCGAAGCCGCCGTCGAGATCGACCCGGGTTGCGGTCAGGCACACCCCGTTGACGGCCACCGAGTCCCCGGCCGCCAGGTCCAGGACCGGTTCGGTGCGAACGGTCATCCGCCCGTTGTCAAGGGCGGCGATCGTCCCGGTCGCCCGTACGAGGCCGGTGAACATCACCACTCCCGGAAGCGAGCCATGATCAGGACGTCCTCGTCGATCCGCTCGACCTCGGTTTCGAGGGCGTGCGCCGCACCCGCAATCTCCTCGATGCCCTGCCCCTCCAGCGCGGTGCGCGCCCCGCGCCCGCCCGCCAGCAGGGGGGCGACGAAGAGGCGCGCCTCGTCGATCTCACCGGCCTCCAGGAAGGAGCCGGCCAGATGGGGACCGCCCTCGAGCAGGATCGACTGGATGTCCTGGGCGCCGAGGTCGTCGAGGGCGTCGGCAACCCGGGCCGCCTCGTTCCCGCCGCTGGCCACGATCACATCCACGCCGGCGGACTCGAGCGCCTGTACCGCGGTGCGCTTGGCCGCGCGCGAGCAGACCAGGATCACCGGGACGTCGGCGGCGCTGCGCACGAGCGCGCTGTCCAGCGGAAGCCGTGCCTCGGAGTCGAACACGATCCGCCTGGGCTGCCGCGGGACTCCCTCGATACGGGCGGTGAGCCGCGGGTCGTCGGCGAGCACCGTCCCGATGCCGACCGCGACCGCGTCGGCCTCTGCCCGCCAGCGATGCGCGCGGGCCCGGCTCATCTCGCCGGAGATCCACCGGGAGTCCCCGGTACGCGTCGCGACCTTGCCGTCGAGGGTCATAGCCGACTTGAAGATCACGAGCGGCCGGCCGGCGCGGGCGTGCTTGCGGAAGGGCTGGTTGAGGAGCCGAGCTGAGCGGCTCACCTCGCCGTCCAGCAACTGCACCTCGACCCCCTCGTCGCGCAGGATGCCCGGGCCCCGGCCCGAGGCCTTCGACGTCGGGTCGTCGGATGCGATCACCACGCGGCCGATCCCCGCCTCGAGGATCGCGTCGGTGCAGGGCGGCGTCCGGCCGTGGTGCGCGCACGGCTCGAGCGAGACATAGAGCGTGGCGCCGGAGGGATCCTCGCTGCACGCGCGGAGTGCCTCTCGCTCCGCGTGTGGAAGGCCGGCGGCGGCGTGGAAGCCCTCCCCTATCACACGCCCGTTCTTGACCAGAACCGCGCCCACGAGCGGGTTCGGGCTGGTGTGGCCACGCCCTCGCGCGGCCAGCTCCAGCGTCCTGTTCAGGTGGCGCAGATCGCGCTCGGTGGCTGTCGTCGCCATCGGGTTGACTCGCGAGTCAACGATACCAGCGGGCCTGCGAGGAGCTGATCGCTTGTCACTACTCTGCCGCGCGTGGTTCGCCTCCCCCTGCTGGTCCTGATCGTCGCGGGCGGCTTCGCCCTCCGGGTGTGGCACAACGACTATGGGCTGCCCTTCATATGGGGCATCGACGAGGGCTTCCACTTCACGAACCGGGCGGTCGTCATGTTCCGGGAGAGCTTCGACCCGGGCTACTACCAGAACCCCGCGGCCTACACGTACCTCGTGTACGCGTCGCTGAGGGCGATGTACGGCCCGCTGAGGTTCGTCTTCGAGCTGCCGTGGGGCAACGTCACCGACCAGTTCGACAAGGACCCGACCGAGATTTGGACTGCCGCGCGCACCCTGGCGGCCGCGCTTGGCGCGGGCGGTGTCGTGGCCACCTACGCCGCCGCCAGGCGGATCTGGGGCGCCCGCGAAGGGTTGGTCGCCGCGGCGCTCCTCTCCTTCGCCTTCCTGCCGGTGGCGTACTCGCGCGTTGCGGTCACCGACGTGGGCTCCCTGATCGGGGTGGCGCTGGCGATCTGGGCCGCCGTGCGGGCATACGAGGACGGCCGCCTTCGCTGGTACCTGCTGGCGGGCGCCGCCGGCGGCCTCGCTCTGGCGTTCAAGTACACGGGAGGGCTGGCGCTGCTGCCGCTGGGGATCGCGGCGGCAACCCGGCTGCGGCAAGACGGGGTTCGCGCGCCGCTACGTCTCGCCGCCGGCGCGGGGCTTGCCTTGGCGGTGTTCGTCGCATTCAACCCCTATCTCTTCGGGTCGCTCGACCAGTGGTGGTCCGACCTGCGTGGGCAGGCGAAGGTGACCGCGGAGCAGCGGAAGGCGGGGCAGCAGACGGGTGGCTTCTCGTATTACCTCGACAGCCTCACCTGGGGGCTGGGCTGGGCCGCGTCCCTGGCGGCGCTGGCGGGGGCCCTCATCGAACTGCGCCGCGACTGGCGGCGGGGCCTCCTGCTGGCGGCGGTGCCCGTGGTGCTGTTCATCTACCTCAGCGTCCAGTCGCGCTACTTCGGGCGCTGGCTCCTCCCCGCCTACCCCGCGTTCGCGATGCTCGCCGCCGTAGCCCTGACCCGGGCAGCGGACCTAGTGCCGCGGAGCGCGGCGATCCGTGCCGCGGTGCTCGCGAGCCTCACCCTGGTGGTGCTCGCCCAGCCGCTGGCCGCCGACGTGCGAAGCGCCCAGGTGCTCGGCCGTGAGGACACCCGCGAGCAGGTACGCGCGTTCCTCGCCGACGACTACCCGCCTGAGCTGCGGGTGGCGATCGAGCCCGCGGTCCCGGGCCGCTACTACCGCGTCAACCCCGACGGACGGTTTCCACCCTGGCTCCACCGCTGCGCGCGCCGTCCGGGCTGGTCGGAGCCGGGCTGGTCCTTTCCCCGTCCGGCCGGCAGGCGGATCTGCGCTCGCTTCAGGCCTGGGCAGTTCACCCGGCCCGACGGGGGCGTGCGGGCGTCCGCCTACCACCTTGATCTGGACCAGGACGTGATCGTCCAGTACCGCCGCTACGGCTACTGCCTCGTCGTGACCTTCGGCGTGGTGCGCGAGCGGGCCCTCGCGACGGGCGACCCGGACGTGCGCGCCTATTACACGCGCCTGGAGCGGGAGTCGGACGTGCTGCGGCGCTTCAGCCCGTACGACAAGGGGGCGAAGTCGGTCCCCTTCCACTTCGACCTGTCGTTCAACTACTACCCGCGGGCCTACCAGCGGCCCGGCCCGGTGGCGACCGTCTACCGCCTGCGGCATTGCCGGCAGCGCTACGGGGAGCCGCCAGTGCAGATCCCCAAGGCCCGGGAGTTGCCCCGCGGCGTGCCTGCGGACGAGCCTTAGCGCAGCCACGGCCGCGTCCAGCGCGGTCCGCGGGCCGGGGGGCACTCCCCGGCGCAGCCGGCGCCCGTCAGCGGTGGAGCGGCTCCTTCATGGACTCCGTCTCAGGCGCCTCGATGTAGGGCTGCTCCTCGTCTTCTTCCTCGTGATAGACCGACTCGGCGTTCACGGCCCAGATGTCATGGTCGGCGCCCTTCACGAAATTGTCCACCGCGCGCATCGCGGTGAGCATCGAGTGGTCGGAGTTGTTGTAGCGGTGTAGCCCGTTGCGCCCGACCTGGATGAAGTTGTCGAGGCCGTCTAGCCAGGAACGGATCGTCGAGACCCGCTCGGCGTACTCCGCGTCGTACATCGGGTAAGCCTTGGGGACCCTCTCCACGAAGCCGAACTCGAGCTGGTCGCGGCGCGCGAGCCCCAGCTTCTCGAGCTCGCCCATGGCCATCTGAACGAGATCGTCGTCCGCCGTCTCCCAGAGCTCGTCTCCCGCGAAGCAGAAGTATTCGAGGCCCACACAGGCCTTGCCCTTGTCCGGGACCATCCACGGGCTCCAAGAGCGAAAGTTCTGGATCCGGCCTACCTTCACGCCAGGCTCGTGTATGTAGATCCAGTTGTCGGGGAACAGGTCCTCGCCGTCGAGCACCACCGCCACGGTGAGGAAGTCCCGGTAGCGCACGCCCTTCGCGGCCGCGATCACCTCCCCGCGGGGGTGCGGCTCGGCCATGCCCACGGTGTTGCGGAGCGGCAGCGACGAAATGACGGCGGATGGCTCGAAGGCCCTGTCGCCCGCGTAGACCCGCACGCAGCGATCGCCCTCGAACTCGAGCTTCGTGACCTGGTGCTCCAGCAGGACCTGGCCACCCAGCCGGTGGATGTCGTCGGTCATCGTCTCCCACATCTGTCCCGGCCCGTAGCGCGGGTAGTTGAACTTTGAGATCAGCGACTTGATCTTGTCGTCGCGATTCCCGAAGAACGCGGACTTGGCGGCGGAGAAGAAGGAGAGGCCCTTGATCCGCTGGGCGGCCCACTCCGCGCGGATCTCAGAGGTCGGTACCCCCCAGACCTTCTCGGTATAGGACTTGAAGAAGAGGTTGAAGAGGCGCTTGCCGAACCGGTTCGAGACCCACTGCTCGAAGGTGTCCTCCTGGCCCTTGGGCTTGACAGCCGCCCAGAGGTAGGAGAGGAAGGCGCGCGTCAACTCGAAGGGGCCAAGCTTCATGATCACGTCCGGCCCGCGTAGCGGGTAGTCGAGGAACTTCTTGTTCCAGTAGATGCGCGACATGCGCGGGCGCAGGAGGAACTCCTCGTCGAG